>Ga0213875_10000155_pt1 | contig 72442 bp, 68 predicted proteins | sample BarmaccomBMRX_R8_FD_160105 | JGI IMG/M metagenome (GOLD analysis project Ga0213875, IMG submission 160105) | Root-associated microbial communities from Barbacenia macrantha in rupestrian grasslands, the National Park of Serra do Cipo, Brazil - RX_R8 | ecosystem: Host-associated > Plants > Roots...
GCGGCGCGGCGCAGCGCCCCTCGGACGTCATCACCATTCACGGCGGCAAGACCGTGGAGGTGCTCAACACCGACGCGGAAGGACGGCTCGTGCTCGCCGACGTGCTCGCCAGGTCCGCGGACGATCACCCGGACCTGCTCGTCGACGTCGCCACGCTGACCGGCGCGCAGGTCGTCGCCCTCGGCCGCCGCACCGCCGGCGTCATGGGCAGCGCCGAGGAGGTGGCGTCCGCCGTGGCGACCGCCATGCGGGAGGCCGGCGAGCCCGCCTGGCCCATGCCGCTGCCGGCGGAGCTCCGCAAAGGACTGGACTCGACCGTCGCCGACCTCACCAACGTCGCGCCGGACCGCAACGGCGGCATGCTGGTCGCCGGGCTGTTCCTGCGCGAGTTCGTGCCGGAGGGCGTGGCCTGGGCGCACCTCGACATAGCCGGGCCCGCCTTCAATGATGGCTCGGCCTACGGGTATACCCCCAAGGGCGGTACCGGTGCCGCCGCCCGGGCGCTCGTGCAGATCGCCGCGGAGGTGGCGGACGGCAGGCTCCCAGGCGGCTGAGGCCCGGCGAGTGAAATGATGGACTTACCTGCAACGAAGGAGCGACCTGTGGCAGACGGCGGCCGTTACGACATCGTCGTGCTGGGCGGCGGCAGCGGCGGCTACGCCTGTGCGCTGCGCGCGGCCGAACTCGGCAAGCGCGTGGCGCTGATCGAGAAGGACAAGGTCGGGGGGACCTGCCTGCACCGCGGGTGCATCCCGACCAAGGCACTGCTGCACGCGGCGGAGATAGCCGACCAGTCGAGGGAGAGCGAGAAGTTCGGCATCCGGACCTCGTTCGAGGGCATCGACATGCCCGGCGTGCTCGCGTACCAGGGATCGGTCGTCGACCGGCTGTGGAAGGGCCTGCAGTCGACGATAGCCAGCCGGAAGATCGATACCGTCTCCGGCGACGGGCGGCTCGTCTCACCAACACAGGTCCAGGCCGGCGACGCGGTCTACGAGGGCGACCACATCGTGCTCGCCACCGGCTCGGTGCCGCGCTCCCTGCCCGGGCTGGACATCGACGGCACGCGCGTGATCACTTCGGACGACGTGCTGAAGCTGGACCGGGTGCCCAGCTCGGCGATCATCCTCGGCGGCGGCGTCATCGGCGTCGAGTTCGCGAGCGTGTGGCGGTCGTTCGGCGCGGACGTCACGATCGTGGAGATGATGCCGCAGCTTCTTCCGCTGGAGGACGAGGACAGCGCGAAGGCGCTGCAGCGCGCGTTCCGCCGCCGCGGAATCCGGTTCGAGCTCAGCTCACGGTTCGAGTCCGTCAAGGAAAGCGAGGCCGGCGTGACCGTGACGCTCACCGGCGGCAAGACGCTAGACGCCGAGGTGCTGCTCGTCGCGGTCGGCCGCGGGCCGGTCTCGGCCGGGCTCGGCTATGAGGAAAACGGTGTCGCCGTCGACCGCGGCTTCGTCACCGTCGACCCGCTCTGCCGCACAAACGTGCCGACGATCTCCGCGGTGGGCGACCTCATCCCCACGCCGCAGCTCGCACACGTTGGCTTCGCCGAGGGGATCCTGGTCGCCGAGCGGGTGAGCGGGCTCGACGTGAAGCCGGTCGACTACGACGGCGTGCCGCGGATCACCTACAGCGACCCCGAGGTCGCGTCGGTGGGCCTCACCTCCGCGCAGGTGGCCGAGCGCGAGCTCAACGTCACCGAGCTGACCTACCCGCTGGGCGCCAACGGCCGGAGCGTCATCCTGCAGACCCAGGGATCGGCAAAGGTCATCGCGGAGCAGGGGCCGAACGGGCCCGGGCGCGTGCTCGGCATTCACCTCGTCGGCAGCAGGGTGGGCGAGCTGATCGCCGAAGGGCAGCTGATCTTCAACTGGGACGCGGAACCCTCGGACGTGGCCCAGCTGATCCACCCGCATCCCACCCAGTCCGAGATCATCGGCGAGGCGCACCTCGCTCTCGCCGGCAAGCCGCTGCACTTTCACGCATAAGGAGTCACGGGAAAATGTCGGTCTCCGTATCCATGCCCCAGCTCGGCGAGAGCGTCACCGAGGGCACCGTCACGCGCTGGCTGAAGAAGGAGGGCGAGCGCGTGGAGGCGGACGAGCCGCTGCTGGAGGTGTCAACGGACAAGGTGGACACCGAGATCCCCTCCCCGGCGTCCGGCGTTCTCCGCGGCATCGTGGTTGACGAGGACGAGACGGTCGCCGTCGGCGCGCAGCTCGCGGTGATCGAGGACGAGCAGGCGGCCGCCGGCGGCGGTGCCGCGCCCGAGGCCGCACCCGCGCAGTCAGCGCCGTCCGAGGCACCCGAGGCGTCCGCGCCGTCCGAGACGTCCGCGTCCTCCGAGGCACCCGAGGCTTCCGGGGAAGCGGCTCCAGCCGCGTCGGGTGGGCCTTCGGAGACGGCCGCCCCGGCCGCCCCCGCCGCGCCCGCTCCTGCCGGGGCCTCGCCGTACCCGGAGTCGCCGTATTCTGGGTCGCCGTATTCGGGTGGCCCGGGCGACGGCACGGCCGGGACCCCGGCGCCCGCGGCTCCCACCTGGTCCGCGTGGAGCCCCGGTCCCGCGGCGCCGCCGCCGGCCGCCCCCCCGGCTCCACCATCTCCGGCTCCCGCTCAGTCTCAGGCTCAGGCTCAGGCCCCCGCTCAGGCTCAGGCTCAGGCTCCCGCTCAGGCTCAGGCTCCCGCTCCAGCGGCTTCCACCGCTCCGCCGGCCTGGGCACCCGAGGCGCCGGAGCCCGCGCGGGCCCCATCCGGCTACGAGCCGCCCACCCAGCTTCCGGCCAGCGGCGACGCGCCCTACGTCACGCCGCTGGTGCGCAAGCTCGCCGCCGAGCACTCGGTCTCTCTCGACAGCATTACCGGGACCGGCGTAGGCGGCCGGATTCGCAAGCAGGACGTTCTCGAGGCCGCCCGGGCGCAGCGGGCGGCGGAGGCCGCGGCTCGGGCACAGGCGGCCGAGCCGCCTGCCGCGGCACCCGCCGCGGGCAGCGCTCCGGAGCCGGCGCCAGGGCCGGTCGCGCCGGCGCCGGCGGCACGGCCCGCCATCGTGCCCTCCTCCCTGCGCGGGACGACGCAGCGGATGTCCCGGCCGCGGCAGCTGATCGCGCAGCGCATGGTCGAGTCGCTGCAGACTTCGGCCCAGCTCACCACCGTCGTCGAGGCCGACGTGACCGCTATCGCCCGGCTCAGGGAGCGGGCCAAGCGCGACTTCGAGGCGCGGGAGGGCGTCAAGCTGACGTTCCTGCCGTTCTTCGCGCTCGCCGCCATCGAGGCGCTGAAGGTCCACCCCAAGCTCAACGCCGTCATCGACGCGGAGAACGCGCAGGTCACCTACCACGACGCCGAACACCTGGGCGTGGCCGTGGACACCGAGCGCGGCCTCATGGTCCCGGTGATCCACAGCGCGGGCGACCTGAACATCGGGGGCCTGGCCAGGAAGATCAGCGACCTGGCGCAGCGCACCAGGTCCGGCCAGGTCGGCCCCGACGAGCTCGCCGGTGGCTCGTTCACGCTGACAAACACCGGCAGCCGCGGCGCGCTGTTCGACACGCCGATCATCAACCAGCCGCAGGTGGCGATCCTCGGCACCGGCACGGTGATCAAGCGCCCCGTGGTGGTGGAGGATCCGGCGCTCGGCGAGGTGATAGCCGTGCGCTCCATGGTCTACCTGGCGCTCACCTACGATCACCGGCTCGTCGACGGCGCGGACGCCGCCCGGTTCCTCACGACGGTGAAGAACCGGCTCGAGGAGGGCTCGTTCGAGGCGGAACTCGGGCTTTAGGGGTGAGAAGGCTGAGAGCTGAGGTGTAGCCGAGGATTGCACCGGAGCAAGCGCCCATGAAGGTGGCGATCACAGGCTCGTCCGGGCTGATCGGCACCGCGCTGGCGGCGAGCCTGCGCGCGGACGGCCACGAGGTCATCCGCCTGGTCAGGCGGTCGCCGCGCGGTGCCGCCGAGGTGCGCTGGGATCCCCGGGCCGCCGACGCCGGGCTCGGCGGCCCCGCCGCGGGCGCCCTGGAGGGCACCGAGGCCTTCGTGCACCTGGCGGGCGTCGGCATAGGCGACCGGCTGTGGACCCGCCGCCGCAAGGCCGAGATCCGGGCCAGCCGGGTCCTGGGCACCCGGGCGCTGGCCGGGGCGCTCTCCCGGCTCAGCCCCAAGCCCGCCGTCCTGCTCGCCGCGTCCGCGATCGGCTGGTACGGCGACACCGGGGGACGCGAGGTCACCGAGCAGGCGCCGGCCGCGGCCAGCGGCTTCCTCGGGAAGCTGGTGCGGGACTGGGAGGCGGCCGCGGACCCGGCGCGCGACGCGGGCATCCGCGTCGTGCACGTGCGCAGCGGGCTGGTGCTCGACGGCCGTGGCGGCATTCTCAGCAGGCTGGCGCCGCTCGCCCGGTGGGGGCTGCTCCCGAGGTTCGGGACCGGCGAGCAGGTGATGAGCTGGATCGCGGTCGCCGACGAGGTGGGCGCCATCCGGTTCCTGCTCTCCAGCCCGGACTCCGGCGGCCCCTTCAACCTGACCGCCCCGAACCCGGTGACGAACTCCGAGTTCACCGCGGCGCTCCACCGCGTCTTCGGGCGCCCGGATCCGCGCTGGTTCCGCATACCGGCCCCCGTGCTGCGGCTCGCGCTCGGCGAGATGTCATCCGAGCTGCTGGGCAGTGCCCGGGTCGTTCCGGAGCGCCTGCTCGCGGCCGGCTACCAGTTCCGGTACCCCGACGCCGGCCCCGCGCTAGCCGCCGCGCTCGGCCGCTGAGTCGCCGCGCTCGGCCGCTGAACCGCGGTGCTGCGCCGCCCAGCCGCGGTGCTCCGCCGCCCAGCCGCGGTGCTCGGCCGCTGGGCGTCAGGGCACCGGCCGGAGGACGATGTCGAAGTTCGCCAGGCGGAACGGGTTTGCGATCCCGTACCCGGCGGCCAGCGACGGGTCATCGACGGCCGCGAACTCGGTGATCAGGCTCTTCTTGACCGCGAACACCGCGTCGGACTCGATGTACTCGCTGCCCGCCACGAAGATGTGCGTTGTGAGCGGGCGGTACCCGGGCGCGGTCACGATGAAGTGGATGTGCGCGGGCCGGTACGGGTGACGGCGCGTCGCGTTCAGCAGCGAGCCGACCGGGCCGTCCGTCGGGATCGGGTAGTGCGAGGGCACGATCGTGCGGAACCAGAAGGCGCCGTCGGCGTCCGCGGTGAACAGTCCCCTGCCGTTGGCCCTGGGCTGCACGCCCGGCTGCTGCACGTCGTAGAAGCCCTGGTCGTTGGCCTGCCACACGTCCAGCGAGGCGCCCGGGACCGGGGCGCCCGAGGCCGACAGCACCCGCCCGGTCACCACGCACGGCGGCCCGGCGCCCACCTGGTCGATGCTGTCGCCAAGCTGACGGCGTGGCGACTCGACGACGTGGAACGGGCCGAGAACCGTTGACTCGGTGGCCCCGCCGGAGCGGTTGTTGATCGTCTCCACGAGCATGGAGACCCCGAGCACGTCGGACAGCAGGATGAACTCCTGCCGCTCGTCGTCGCACTTCTGCCCGGCCGCGGTCAGGAAGGCGATCGCCTGTTCCCATTCGGGTATGGTCAGCTCAACCTCGCGCACGAACGCGTGCAGGTGCCCGGCCAGGCTGGACAGGATCTCCCGCAGCCGCGGGCCGGGCGTGGCGGCGAAGCTTTCCACGACCGCGGATGCGGCGGTCTCCTCGGTGAAATCGGTGGCCATGGCGGACAGGCTAAGTCCTCCCGTCTGCGCAGCGCCAGATCCGAGACCGGCCCGAGATGGCCCAGCTTGTCGGGATTCACCACGCCCCTGATCGCCTGCACTGTCCCGTCGGCGATGTCAAGCACGAAGACCTCTATCACCCGGCCGTCGCCGTCGAGAGCCACTCCCCCGGGCTGGCCGTTCACCCAGGCCGGCCGGAAGCTCACCTCCAGCTGGAGGCCGCGCCGGAACAGCCCGGCGATGAACCGGGCGACCCGCACCGGGCCGCGGACCGGCTCGCGCAGCGCCGTCGCCTTCCCGCCGCCGTCCCCGTAGAAGACCACGTCCGGGGAGAGCATCTCGAGCAGCGAGTTCATCTCCCCGCCGGCCGCGGCCGCGAAGAAGCGGCGCGCCAGTTCCTCGCCCTGGGCCCTGGACGACTCGAAGCGGGGCCGCCGGTCGCCGATGCGCCGCCGGGCGCGCGCGAAGATCTGGCGGCAGTTCTGCTCGCTCTTCCCGACGATCCGCGCCACCTCCTCGTAGTCGTAGCCGAACACCTCGCGCAGCAGGAACACCGCGCGCTCCACCGGAGACAGGCTCTCCAGCAGCACGAGGAAGGCCATCGACAGCGAATCGGCCATCTCCGCGCGCTCCGCCGGGCCGGGCCGGTCATCGGCGACCAGCGGCTCGGGCAGCCAGGTGCCGACGTACGATTCCCGCCGCACCCGCGCCGACCTGAGGTAGTTGATCGCGTGCCGCGTGGTGGCGGCGGCGAGGTACGCCTTCGGCGACTCCACCACGGTGCCCTCGGCCAGCGCACGGGTCAGCCCGAGGAACGCCTCCTGGACGACGTCCTCCGCGTCACCTACCGACCCGGTCATCCGGTACGCGATCGAGAACATCAGCGGCCTCAGCTCCTGGTAGCGGCCCTCCTCGGCCGGCCCGGCCGACCCCGCCGGCCCCGCCACGGGCGCTGCGTCACGCGGCATTGTCACGGACTGCCCTCGGCGCCGGCGACGTCCCGGTCCACGCCGGGAACCCGTCCCGCCAGCTCGCGTACCGCGGCGACCAGCCGAGCTCGCGCTTCGCCTTCTCGTTCGACGACCCGCGTGTCTGGGTCATCAGCGACACGACGGCCTCGCCCGCCAGCAGCCGTCCCAGCCAAGCCGGGACGCGCAGCGGCGGCTTCGCGCCGAGACACCTGGCCAGGAACGGCAGCCACTCCGCGACCGGTGCCGGCTCGTCGTCCACGATGTTGTAGATACCCGGTGCGCCGCGGGTCACCGCCGCGACGGTCGCGGCGGCGGCGTCCTCGATCTGGCAGAACGACCAGATGCCCGTGCCCCCGCCGATGACCGGCATCTGCCGCTTGCGCACCGGGCCGAGCAGGCTTTCCGACGCGCCCGGGCCGTAGAAGCCGCCGTACCGGAGCACGACCCCGCCGGGGAACGCCGATACCGCCCGCTCGACGTGGCGGATCGCCCGCAGCGACTCGGCCATCGCGGCCGGGGGGTGCGGGTCGAGCTGGTCCTCCTCGGTCTTGACCGGGCCGCCTTCGCGGATGTTCGGCCAGCCGGTGTAGCTCTGCGCGATGAAGCGCCCGGTCCCGGCGGCCCGGGCGGCCGCCAGCAGGTTGTCGGTCCCCGCCGTCCGCAGCCGGTTCGTGGCCGCGAACTCCCTGTCGAACCTGCGGAAGTTCCGCATCGAGCTCAGCGCGGTCATCTGGTGGATGATCACCTCAGGCTGGGCCTGGCCGACAGCGCCACCCACGCCCTCGGCGTCGAGGCCGTCCGCGATCACCGGCGTGGCGCCGAGCCGCCGGATCGCGTCGGCCCTGCCCGCGGACCGCGTCGAGCCGGTCACCTCATGCCCGGCCTCCGTCAGCAGGGGGACGAGGCGCTGCCCCATGACGCCCGCGGCGCCCGCGACGAACACTCGCATCGTTGTTACCTCCGTTGTCTTCCAGCGGGGCCGGAGGAGGGTCGCCCCGGTCCGGCGATCGGCTTTCGCCAATCTCAGACAAGGCACGCCAGCCGCGTGTGACAGCGGCGGTCAGTGCCCGGGCTCGCCGAGATGCCAGGTCCCGGAAAGGGGGCCCACGTGCCGGAGCTTGTCGGGGTTCACCACCGAACGTATGGCCTGCACCATCCCGTCGAGCACGTCGAAGGCAATCACACCGATCAAGCCTCCGTCGCCGTCGCAGGTCACCAGGCCGGGCTGGCCGTTGATCCATGCCGGCCGCATGGACACGCCCCCCCGCTGGTCCGCCCGGCGGATGACCTCGACAAGGAAGCTGATCACCTGCTCGCGGCCATAGACGGGGGAAAGCGCCGCCTCGCTCCTGCCGCCGCTGTCGCCGTAGAACACCACGTCCGGCGCGATCAGCTCGATGAGGGCGGCCATGTCGCCGCCCGCGACCGCGTCGAGGAACCGGCGGACGAGCTCCTCTCCTTCGGCGCGCGACGTGCGAAAGCGCGGCCTGCCCTCGTCGATGTGCCGGCGGCCCCTGGTGAAGATCTGCCTGCAGTTCGGCTCGGACTTGCCGACCGCGCTGGCGATCTCGTCGTATCCGTAGCCGAACACCTCGCGCAGCAGGAACACGGCGCGCTCGACCGGCGACAGGCTCTCCAGCAGCACGAGGAACGCGAGCGACAGCGAGTCGGACATCTCCGCCTGCTCGGCGGGGCCGCGCCCGTCGTCGGCGAGCAGCGGCTCGGGCAGCCATGTGCCGACATATGACTCGCGCCGCACGCGCGCCGAACGCAGGTGGTCGATCGCCAGCCGCGTCGTCATCGTGGCCAGGTACGCGCGGGGCGATGCGATGTCGCCGGTCCCGCTCCTGGCCATCCTGAGGAACGCCTCCTGCACGATGTCCTCGGCGTCGCTGACGCTTCCCGTCATCCGGTAAGCGATGGAGAACATCAGCGGGCGGTACTCCGCGTACCCAGTGCCGTCCATGCCGCGTGACTCCCTTCACTCCCGCAGGTCGCGGGCATCCGTCCCTGGAGACGGCGCAGCGGGCGCGGCTGTGACAATCATTTTTACCGAACGAGCGGTGGTCACTCCGGATGGCCGCCCGCGGTCAGCCGCGCGCGCTGCCGACACGCGACCCGGACCGCTCACCTTCCCGGTACCTGGCCGGCCACGTACCCCCGATGCCCTCCCCGAACAGCGGTATCCGCCACAGCGACGGCACCGGCCCGCCCACTCCCTGCAGCCGCATGACCGCCTGCGCCGACAGCAGGACCAGCTGCCGCGCCGTCGCGAACAGCACGGCCGCGAGCGGTAGCTCCACGAACACCGCGGATGCGAGGCTCTGCCAGAAGTCCGGCGTGCCAAGGTCGAGCATCAGATCGAACCACGCGTCACAGCACAGCAGCGTGCCCGTGATGACCAGGCACAAGATCACTATCTGGCGCTCGCGCCAGTACGCCCAGGCGGTGGCGGCGAACGCCGTCAGCAGCAGAACGTCGAAGCCGACCCACGCCGCGCGCCAGTGGCTCGACTTGTAGTCCTGGTGCAGCGTGAGCACCAGCACCACGATCCACCCCGCCAGCACGGCGCAGGAAACCACCGAGACGAGCACGCCAAGCTTTCTGGTGCGCTCGATTTCGGGATCATGCAGCAGGTCGGGATGGTCGATGGCGGCCAGGGCCCGCGCCAGCCGCTGCCGTTCCCCCGGACTCATCCGGCGCAGTTCGGCGTCGTCGATCATGTCCTCATTGTCTCTCCCGCCTCGTGACGGCGCCCGAACATGCGCTCGTCGCTTAGTCTCGGTTGTGTGACTGACGAGCTCGTGTACGCGCACGCCGGGTTCGGCCCGGACGCTGTCGGCTACCTGGAGGGCTGGGACCTGCAGCGGCGGGTCCACGAACGCCGGGTGGCGGGCCAGATCCCGGACAGCTGCCTCCTGCTGGAGCACGAGCCCGTCTACACGGCCGGCAAGCGGACCGCGGCCTCCGACCGCCCGTTCGGCGACCCGGGCGCGCCGGTGATCGACGTGGACCGCGGCGGCAAGATCACCTGGCACGGGCCGGGCCAGCTGACCGGGTACCCGATCATCAAACTCCGCGAGCCGGTCGACGTCCTGGCGTACGTCCGCGCCCTCGAGGAGGCGATGATCCGCGCCTGCGCCGAGTTCGGCGTTCGCGCGGTCCGCATCGAGGGCCGCAGCGGCGCCTGGGCGCCGGGCAGCCCCAGCCGTCCCGGCCACCCTGATCGCCCTGATCGCCCTGATCACCCTGATCGCAAGGTCGGCGCGATCGGCGCCCGCGTCGCGCGCGGCGTCACCATGCACGGGTTCGCGCTGAACTGCGACTGCGACCTGTCCTGGTTCGGCCGCATCGTGCCGTGCGGTATCCGGGACGCGGGGACCACCTCGCTTTCCGCCGAGACGGGACGCCGGATCACCGTCGCCGAAGCGACCCCCCTCGTCGAGCGCCACCTGGCCGAAGTCCTCGGCTACCGCACCTGGCGCCGCATCCAGGACACCGCCCCGCTCCTGGCACCAGCCACCTCGCCCACGGCAGCCACGCCCCTGACCGCGGCGCCCCACCTGCCCGCGCAAGCCCCGCTCACCGCCAGCGCCCAATGATCGCGGCGGCAACCAGTCCCTGAAACGGGGCCAGATGCGCCCGCACATGCGGCAGCAGGTTCAGGTGGGTATCATCCCCGGCGGCAGCGAATACGAGTGGGTGGACCGCTGGCTCGGGACACCCAACGAAACCGGCGGCACCGCCGGCCGCAGCCCGGTGCCGCTCATGCAGTCGATCCTTTCAGCACGACATTCAGCCGCCTTTGCGTGCGGCCGGATGATGCGAGGGCTTGCTTCGGTAAATGGCGTACGCGCATTGACGATAGTGCAATAATGTTCTCATGGACTCCAGAAAGCTCACGTACGCTGAGTTTCCCAGTGCATATCTAGTCGCTGGACGAAGGCTCGCCGGCAGGTTCACAGATAACGGCTTCGACGAATTCTGCGGCTGGCTCGACGAAATCGCGGCGGAGGTGAATGAGCCACTAGTCGTGATTCCGGCCGGGAACTTCTGCGGTACCGGGAGCAGAATCTCCGAGACGAGTATGTTGTCCTGCGCGCTGGGGCTGCTGGTCGCCAGCGCCGACACCGAGCATGTCAGCTCGACGACCGGTGAGGACATTGTGGCCATGGTGGGGCGGGCGAAGACCCTGCCCTGGGAGAGGATCACAGAGTTGGTCTCATTCAGCGGCTGTGACGGACCAAAGGGGCTACAGGACGAACTCGCCCTATACGCCACGGCCACCGGTCCGCTCGCCGGAGTCATGATCGGTTACGGCGTGCTGGTCGCCCTGCGGCCGGAAGACGAAGAGTGGGACTACGACGTCGATGAGGAGCAGGAGTTCGTGTCCGGCCCGAACAGCGTGGCGGCAATCGTTCCCGGTCTCAGCATCATGCGAGGAAATCTGCTGGACCAGAGCCCGCAGCCCAATGCCATCTACGGCGTAACGGTAGAACAAGCGTTCTACGACGAGCCGAGACCGGTCTCGGTCGACGTCTCCGCAAAAGCGCACGCCAGCCGGGTCGCCGCGCTGGGCGAACTGTCGGCTCAGTCCGCCTATCACCTGATCGCGCACTACGACTAATGTTCGGCGAGAGCTATCTTCGCTCGTTCGCCTGGCCTTCACCTGGTCTGGACGAGCGCCGGGCCGGTCCCGCTGACCTCTGACTGCTGAGGTATACCGGCGACGGACCTGGGCGTGTACCTGACCCTGGCCGCCTGCACCCAGGCCGAGCTTGCCCAGTGGCTGGCCGGGAACTCCTGCCACCTGGCCCCGGTCGGCGAACTTCGTGCGGTAGGCGGCCGGCCGCCGCCACGCCTCCCGCCTCACCGCCCCGTCCCGGCGCTGGACCGGGCCGGCCGGGCCGGTTGACAAGGCCGCGATCCAGTGGCAGAAGATCTCCAGCGGGGACTGGGCCGCCTACGCCGCCGGCATCAGCCGCCGCCTGGAACACTGACCAGATGCCACGGCTACCTGAACCCGACATCGCCCGCGTCCGCCGCTGGTGCCCGCAACGCGTCCCTCACTCGTCAGTGACCACCTTGGGGGCGCGGCCCGGCCAGACCTCGCCCCTGTCCGGGGAGGCAGGCCTAAGCGCGGCAAACGGCGGGTGAACGTGACGTGGGTGACGCCGCTGGGGGAGCTCACCGACTCGATGGCGAAGCGCTCCTCCAGGCCCTCCAGGCCGTCCCAGAGGGGCTCGCCGCGGCCGAGGAGGATCGGCACGACCACGACGTGCATGTGGTCGATCAGGCCGGCGGCGAGGAACTGGCGGACGGTGGCCGGGCCGCCGCCGATGCGGACGTCGAGGCCACCCGCGGCCTCCTTGGCCGCCGCAAGCGCCTCCGCCGGGCTGGCGTCGGTGAAGTGGAAGGTGGTGCCGCCCTCCATCTCGATCGAGGGCCTGACGTGATGGGTGAGCACGAAGACGGGGGTATGGAACGGCGGCTCCTCGCCCCACCAGCCCTTCCACTCCTCGTCGGTCCACGGCCCGCGCTGCGGGCCGAACTTGTTGCGCCCCATGATCTCCACGCCGATGCCCGGCCCCCAGTTGCGCGCGAAGGCGTCGTCGATGCCGGTGCTCCCGCCTTCCTGGCCCGTCGTGACGTGAAATGAACGGGTGCCCATGAACCATCGCACCAGCCGCTGGCCGGCATGCCCGAAGGGCGCCTCCCCGCTCTGGTCAGCGCCGGCGCTGAAGCCGTCGAGCGAGACGGAAAAATTGTGAACACGAACAAGTGACATGACGCGTAGACCTCTCTGGTCGGCTGAGTTCATTGGTCCTCATGGTGTGGTCGTAGCCAGGATCGCTTTCTCGACACCTGAGCACCCTCGACACCTGAGCACCTGCGAACGGCTGGCAGCCTGGCCTATGCGACGCATGACACGTCCCGATCGTCCGATTCGCGCGTGTCGGCAGCAGGCATTCGGACAGTCCTGATATCTGACTGTGCCATTAGAAATCAACACCAAGACCAAGCTGCAGCGCTGCAAGCCGCCGAACCGCACAATGTTCCGGCGGGATCCCGGGCTAACCCAATCTGGCGGTCAGACCAATCGCTGCTCAACTGGCTTGCCTCGCTGTGATCATTATGTGGCCGACCGCGGCGGCGCCCAGCCGCCCGCCACCGGTGATACCGGCCGTCAGCCACCGCTGGCCACATAACCCAGCCGGGCACAGAACTGGGATAACCTCAACATTATCCACCTGGCCGAAGTCCTCGGCTACCGCGCCTGGCGCCGCATCCAGGACATCGCGCCCCTGATCGCGGCGGCCCACCTGCCCGCCGAAGCCCCGCTCACCGCCAGCGCTCGATGATCGCGGCGGCAACCAGTCCCTGAATCGGGGCCAAATGCGCCAACGGCCCCGCCCAGTGGGGCCAAATGCGCCAACGGCCCCACCGGCGACGAGGAATGAGGGTGCGGAGGGCGGGGAGGGCGGGGCCAGATGCGGCCAACGGCCCCGTCGCCGTCGCCGTCGTTGGCCCGGCGACCACTGTGTTAGCGTGGGGGCATGTTCCTGGATTGACCGGCTTCTGCGCCTTTCCACTTACCTGCGTTTAGTCATCTGGGAGCTGATACCACGTCTCGTTCGGCTGACTCTGAGAAGGCTGTACCGGTTGCGGCCGGGGGCGCGGCTACGGCGGGAAGTGGGAGCGGCGGGCCGGCCACCTGGCGGCGGGGGAACCTTGGGCTGGCGGCGGCGCTGCAGGGGATGATCTCGGCCGGCGACGGGCTGGCGCAGATCGCGCTGGCCAGCCGGGTCTATGAGCGGTCGCACGCCGGCTGGGCGGTCGCCGTCGTGTTCCTCGCGATAACCGTGCCCATCGTGCTGCTCGCGCCGGCGGCGGGGCTGCTGCTGGACAAGGTGCGGCCGAAGCCGGTGCTCGTCGCCGCCGCAGCCGCCGCGGCGTGCGTCACGCTGGCGCTCGTCCGCGTGACGGGGGTGGCGGGCACGCTGCTGCTGGCCGGCGGCCTCGGGGCGTGCGCGGCGGTGCTTCAGCCTGGTCTCGGCGCGATCGTGCCCAGGCTCGCGCCGCCCGGCCGGATCACCCGGGCGAACAGCTACCTGCAGGCCGCGACGTGGGCGGGAATGACCGCGGGGCCGCTGCTGGCGGGGGTGCTGAGCGCCGTCGGCGGGACGGGGCTCGCGCTGGCCGGCAACGCGGCCACCTACGCGCTCGGCGCGGCCGGGCTCGCTTTGCTGAGGATAGCGGACACCGACCGGGCGGCAGGGGGCGCCGGCCAGGAGACCATGTGGACCCAGATCCGGGCCGGGCTCGGCTACCTGCGGTCCGATCGCACCGCCCGGCTGCTGACGATCGTCGTCGGCGTGATGGTGGCGTTCGCGTTCCTGGCGGTCGTGGCCGAGGTGGTGCTCGCCCAGGGCGTATTCCACGCCGGGACCGGCGGGTACTCCGTGCTCGTCGCCTCGTGGACGGCCGGCATGGTGCTCGGGACGCTGGCCGCCGGACCGCTGCCCCGGCGGTGGCTTGTTCCGGCCGCGCTCCTGGGCACGGTTGGCACCGGTCTCGGGATCGGGCTGGCCGGCCTGGCGCCGGCGCTCTGGCTCTCGGCGGCCGCCTACGGCATCGGCGGCCTGTCGGACGGCGTCGAGGTGCTCGCGACCCGCAGCTACCTCAACCATCACGCGCCGGAAGCGCTCGCCGGCAGGGTGTTCGCGCTTTATTCGGCGGTGACGTTCGGCGCGGCGTCGGCCGGGATGGCCGCCGCGAGCGGGCTGCTGGGGCCGCTCGGCGCGAGGACGCTGCTGGTGATCGCGGGCTGCGGCGGGATCGCCGCCGGGAGCGTGGGATGGCTGGTGCACGCCAGGGCCGGGCGTGCGCGGTTACCGGGGCGGGAACATAGTCTGGAACCGTGGTAGCCGCACCCGAACTCGCACCCCAGGGGCGGCGGATGCTCCGCCTCGAGGTGCGCAACAGCCAGGTCCCCATCGAGAAGAAGCCGCCGTGGATCAAGACGCGGCTGCGCACCGGCCCGGCGTACACGCAGCTGAAGAACCTCGTGCACGAGGGCGGGCTGCACACGGTGTGCGAGGAGGCCGGCTGCCCGAACATCTTCGAGTGCTGGGAAGACCGCGAGGCGACGTTCCTGATCGGCGGCGACCAGTGCACCCGGCGGTGCGACTTCTGCCAGATCGACACGGGCAAGCCGATGCCGCTGGACACCGGCGAGCCGGGCCGCGTCGCGGAGTCGGTCGCCACGATGGGCCTGCGCTACGCCACCGTGACCGGCGTGGCCCGCGACGATCTGGAAGACGGCGGCGCCTGGCTGTACGCGCAGACCTGCCGCGAGATCCATGCCGCCGTCCCCGGCTGCGGCGTGGAGCTGCTCATCCCGGACTTCAACGCCGAGCCGCCGCGGCTGGCCGAGGTGTTCAGCGCGCGGCCGGAGGTGCTGGCGCACAACATCGAGACCGTGCCGCGTGTGTTCCGGCGGATCCGGCCCGGGTTCCGGTACTCGCGGTCGCTGGACGTGCTGCGCGCGGCGCGCGACGCCGGGCTGGTGACGAAGTCCAACCTCATCCTGGGGCTCGGTGAGACGCGGGAGGAGATCAGCCCGGCGATGGCCGGCCTGCGCGCCGCCGGATGCGACCTGCTGACGATCACCCAGTATCTGCGGCCGTCGCCGCGGCACCATCCGGTGGAGCGCTGGGTGAAGCCGGAGGAGTTCGTGGAGCTGCGGGAAGAGGCGCTCGAGCTCGGGTTCGCCGGGGTCATGTCCGGGCCCCTGGTGCGTTCTTCCTACCGGGCCGGGCGGCTGTACGCGCAGGCGATCGAGCGGCGGGCGGGTTCGGCGCCGGCTCTGTGACCTTCCAGAACGGGGGCATTTGAGCCTGGGCGGATTATCTTCGCGGTCACGCAACCTGGCCGCAGCCGGGCAGGATGCCTGACCCGCGGTTCCTGTCCGGGCCCGGGAACCGTATGCTGCGGAGGACGGTACGTACTAGGAAGGTTTACCCGGTGGTTAACAGGGACGCTGCTGAGGACATTGCGAAGGCCGGCCGGCTGAAGCAGATACGCATGGTGGCCGGGCTGGTCAACCGGCAGAACCGCAAGGCGCTGCCGATCGTCTTCGGCAGCGTGATCGGCATCATCGTGGTGTTCGTGATCGTTGGGCTGGTCACCGGGCTGCTGGGGCTGCTCATACCGCTGGGCGTGCTGCTCGGCCTGCTGGCCGGCACCATCTTGTTCGGCAGGTTCGCGCAGTCCGCCCAGTACTCGGCGATCGAGGGGCAGCCCGGCGCGGCCGCGGCGATCCTGCAGAGCATGCGCGGCAACTGGACGGTGGACCCGGCGGTCGCGGCCAACAGGAACATGGACGTGGTGCACCGCGCGGTCGGCAGGCCCGGCGTGATCCTGGTCGGCGAGGGCTCGCCCACCCGGCTGCCCGGCCTGCTGGCGGCCGAGAAGAAGCGCGTCGCCAGGGTCGCTTACGACGTCCCCATCTTCGACTTCCAGGCCGGCAACGCCGAGGGGCAGATCCCGATCAGCAAGCTGCAGCGGAAGATCATGCGGCTGCCGCGGAACCTGAAGGGCGGAGCGGTCAGCGACCTCAACCACCGGCTGAAGGCACTCCAGCCGTCACTGCAGGCGCCGAAGGGCCCGATCCCGAAGAACATCCGGCAGCCCAAGATGCCGCGTCCCCGGGTCCGCTAGAAGAACGGCGGCGGTCCGCTGCTGTCCTGTCAGGTCGGAGCGCTCGCCGGGCACGCCAGCAAGCGGCGCGAGAGCGCCGGCGGGGTGAGACCAGGCCTCAGAGGCGGACCACGATCGTGTCGGCGGCACGGTCGTGCAGGCCGCGCAGGTCGCGGTCGCTCAGCAGCGGCGGGACGACGGCGAGCAGCAGCAGGGTGCGCAGCGCCGCCCAGCCGAAGCCCGGCGGCCGCCCGTCGGTCCGCATTACCCGGATGGACAGCAGGCGCTTGCCTATCGTGGTGCCGGTCACCGCGGTGAGCAGGTAGGTCTCCACGGTGAACAGGACGATCGTCAGGTACTGCGTGCGGAACAGGCCGGCCGCGATGAGCAGGCAGAGCAGCCAGTCGGCGAACAGAGCGAGAAACCGCCTGCCCAAGCTGGCGACGGAACTCGGGCCGTGCTGCGGCAGGCCGAACCGCTTGCCGGGGTAATCCGGCGTATCATCGGCTCCGGCAGGTGCCCCCGCTTCGTCCAGGACCGCGGCAGGCTGCTGCGCGTCCCGGGGTTTTTCTGCCACGATGTCAACGGTATCCGCTTCGCGCGGCAAACCATGCGCCGGCCCGGCGCATGGCTTCCGACGTGCGGGGCGGCGTCCCGGCCGAGGAATCCGTAACATCCGTGAAACACCGGAGACACTGGGCGGAAATTGCCCACGGCTAACGTCCGAAGCGCGTGCGCCTAGTTCATACAGACATATACGCCCTGTTAGGGGAGGGTTGATGTTCAGCAGTGCCGAAGAGGTCCTCCGCTTCATCGCGGAGGAGAAGGTGCAGTTCGTTGACGTCAGGTTCTGTGACCTGCCGGGAACCGTTCAGCACTTCACCGTGCCGGCCGAGTCGTTCAGCGACAGCGTCTTCAGCGACGGCCTGATGTTCGACGGCTCCTCCATCCGCGGGTTCCAGCAGATCCACGAGTCCGACATGCTGCTGCTGCCCGACCCGGCCACCGCCGTGGTCGACCCGTTCCGCACGCACAAGACGCTGAACCTGACGTTCTTCGTCCACGACCCCCTGACGGGCGCGCCGTACACCAGGGACCCCCGCAACATCGCCCGCAAGGCGCAGGACTACCTGCGCGGCACCGGCATCGCCGACACCTCCTACTTCGGCCCCGAGGCCGAGTTCTACATCTTCGACTCGGCCCGCTTCTCCACCTCCCCGAACGAGGGTTACTACCACATCGACTCCGTCGAGGGCGCCTGGAACACCGGCCGCGACGAGGACGGCGGCAACCTCGCCTACAAGCCCAGGTACAAGGGCGGCTACTTCCCGGTGCCGCCGATGGACCACTACACCGACCTGCGGTCGGAGATGGTCGCCAACCTGATCGAGTGCGGCATCGAGGTCGAGATGCAGCACCATGAGGTGGGCACCGCGGGCCAGGCGGAGATCGACATCAGGTTCAGCCCGCTGCTGGAGATGGCGGACAAGCTGATGCTCTACAAGTACGTCATCAAGTCCACGGCGCGGGCGGCCGGCAAGACGGTGACGTTCATGCCCAAGCCTCTGTTCGGCGACAACGGCAACGGAATGCACTGCCACCAGTCGCTGTGGAAGGATGGCGCGCCGCTGTTCTACGACGAGGTCGGCTACGCCGGGCTCTCGGACATCGGCCGTTACTACATCGGCGGCCTGCTCAAGCACGCGCCGTCCCTGCTGGCGTTCACGAACCCGACGGCGAACTCCTACCACCGGCTGGTACCGGGCTTCGAGGCCCCCGTCAACCTGGTGTACTCGCAGCGCAACCGGTCCGCGTGCGCGCGCATCCCGATCACCGGCACCAACCCGAAGGCCAAGCGCGTCGAGTTCCGCGTCCCGGACCCGTCCTGCAACCCGTACCTCGCGTTCGCCGCGATGCTGATGGCCGGCCTGGACGGCATCAAGAACAAGATCGAGCCGCCGGAGCCGGTGGACAAGGACCTGTACGAGCTGCCTCCGGACGAGGCGGCGGCGATCCCGCAGGTGCCGGGCTCACTCGACGAGGTGCTCGAAACCCTGGAGGCGGACCACGCGTTCCTCACCGAAGGCGGCGTGTTCACCGACGACCTGATCGAGACCTGGATCGACTACAAGCGGGCCAACGAGCTCGACCCGATCCGGCTCCGCCCGCACCCGCACGAGTTCGAGCTCTACTTCGACGTGTGACGGTGCAACCGGCTCTGACCTGCATCGTTATAGAGACGCCGTGGTGCTGTTCCGGCGCTGTTCCGCCTGGCGGGCGGTGATCACGGCGTCGACGGCGGCGCGGGCGGACTCGTCGCGGTCCGGCCAGATGTGACCGTAGGTGTCCAGGGTGGTTTTGACGCTGGCGTGCCGCAGCCGGGCCTGCACGGTCTTGACGTCGGCGCCGGAGACGATAAGAAGGCTGGCTGAAATAGTGCCGTAGGTCGTGAAGCGGAAGCCCGCAGGGAGGCCTGTGATCTTCTTGCGGGCTAACCTGGGCAGCCGGTCCGTTACCGGGGGAGCGGCGCGGCGGATGGGAGCGAATGTCTGTATCGGGTCCTTGGTGAAGAATTCGGTGATGACTGTGTTGCACAGCTCGGGTTTCTCGACCAGCAGGCCGTGCGAGGTGCCCGGGACGACGGCTAGTTCGGCGTCGGGCAGGCTCCGGTACAGATCGACAGCGTGTTCCAGGCGGACCTCGTCGTCATCAGCGATCATGACGAGCGTGCGGCAGGTGATCCTGGCTAGGTCGTCATGCGTGAGGGCGGGCTCGCGAGCATGCATCGTCGCCAGCTTGGCGACGATCACCTGGTAGTGGCCGGCTCCGTATGGCGAGACCTCGCCGTAGCTCTGCCGGAGGAAGTCCGGCGGCTCGCCGTCGAGGACCCCGGTCTCCAGCCATCGCGGTGGAATACCCCGGCGGCGAAGACGAGACGGCGCACCAGGTCGGGGCGGCGAAGCGCGACGGTCAGCGCGAGGATGGCACCGTCGCTGCAGCCGAGCAGGTACACGGGCCGGCCGATGACCGTTTCGATGAAGGTGATCGTGTCCTGTGCCATGAGGTCAAAGGTGATGGGCCCGTCGACGTCGGGCGTGTGCCCGTGGCCCCGCTGTTCGGGTGCGCAGACGCGGAAGTGCCCGGCGAGTGCTTCTAGCTGGGGGGCCAGTGCGCGGGAATCGACCCCGGCCCCGCCTGGGTGTAGCGCGACCAGCGGATCGCCCTGGCCGCGCTCGTCGTACCACATCTGCACATCTCCTAGCTCAGCTGTTGGCATACCGTCATGACCAGCGGAGGAACCCAAAATCATCGGCGGTGACCGGGTTGTTTGGCCGTCCGGGATGAATTGCAAGGCAGCGTCATCGCATCAGGCGGCTTCTGCGATCTTTGTCCGGCTGCGGCTGGTGACTGGCTGCTGTCCGAGGGTGTCTGCTCTGCGGGCCGCCCGGCGAGCCTGCCGTTGACGAAGAGCGCGCCGGCGCGGACCAGGGCGACCAGGTGGGGCGCGTTGACTGCGTGCCAGCGGGCTTGCGCGGATTCGATGAGCTTGCAGGCCATGGCCAGCCCGGCTGCCTTCGAGCCGGGTCCCTTGGTTACCTTTGCCCGGTGCCGCACCGTGGCGAACGTGGATTCGGTTGGGTTCGTGGTCCGCAGGTGCACCCAGTGCTCGCACGGGTAGGGCAAATGGGAGCTTGACAAGCGAACACTCGGCGGCCAATCTCCTGTGGAGACTACCCTGACGCTTAACGTAAAGGGACTGCAGGCTGGCCTCATCTATTTACAACAGGGCATGAGGAGCGGATGCTGAGGTGATAGGGCAACCGACTGACTGCACTGCAGGCCCACGGTACTGGACGAGCGACGGAACCGCAGCAGGGCACGCCTCGCTGGCCTGGCACCCACACAGACCCCTGTGAGCTCCAACCCCGCCTCCAGGGCGAGACGAGAATCGCAACGATACAAGCAGTTGAATCGAAGGAGGTCTCGCTCATGAAACGGCTCATGCTGATACCGCTTGGTGCTCTCGCTGTGATAGCGTCGCTGATCCCCGCCGCGCAGGCAGGCACTCTCCCAGCCGACTCAGCCCACGCCACCGCCACGGCAGGCAGCGCGAATACCCTGGCCCATCTGTCAGCGGCACCGCAGACAGTGACACGGCGCATCACCCTGCCACAGCACGAGTGCGCCGTATTGCTCGGCAAGGCAGCAGGCTGCGCCATGTCCGAGAGCATCCACCTGTCCAGGATCAGCGCGAGCGACGGCAGCAGCTTCTATCAAGGATACCTCCAAGCGTGCGCTAGGCCCTATAACACGGGCGGCTGCGACACTCACTACTGGTGGGTCAAGGACTATTTCAATTTCACTGCTACTTCTTCTCAGGCGTGGAATAACGGGACCCCGAACTGCTCGGCCAACCACACCAATGTCACCTGGTGCAGTTATGTTGGCAACACCAACGGCACCGGCACCCTCCAGGAGGGCTTCAACTTCGGCAATGGAGGCTGGGCGCGAATGGATCTCAACGCCCACGACGTCTACGACCTTTACCAGTGCGACTACCGCGGTCCCTCGTGGGCAAATGTATTTGGATGGGCCACCGATGAAGCCGATGGCGGTCAAGTTAGTTGTATCCAGGGATAGGTCTTTGCCGCCCAGGCGACTTCCAGCCGTTGATCGAGCTCGCACGGACAGCGAGATCTGCCCGGAAGCGTTGAGAACCGCTGAAATCTCAGTCCCTGGTCAGGGGCACGGGATCGGCAAGTTGGTGTTAGGTGGCCGAGTGTCGCTGTTTGTTCTTGAGTGCCTGATTTGATGGCGGGGTGTTCTGTCAGCCACCGTCTCAGCTGGTTAGCTCGGGTTGGTGCACGGGGCGGATCCCTTACTCCGGCACAGGTTCGCGGAGGATCGGCTGGTAGATCGCAAGGATGTTGCCTGAGCCTGCCCAGGTCCGGGTGGACAGCAGCTTGAGCGAGACCGGCGGGCGGCCGGTGAACAGCGGGATTCCCTCGCCTGCGATCACCGGGAAGATGGTCAGGTGCAGTTCGTCCACCAGGTCGTGGATGAGCAGGTCGTTCCAGAGCTGCCTGCTCAGCTGGATCAGGATGGGGCGTCCGGGCCGCGCCTTGAGCGCGGCGATCTGCGCGTACAGGTCCGCGCCGCGGATGATGCGGGTGCTGTCCTGCCACGGTGCCAGGTCTTCCGGGGCGATGGTGCCGGAGACGACGTACTTCTCGGTGGCGCGGATCAGCTGTGCGAACTCGCGCCGGATCGCGGTGCCGCCGGGGGTGCCCGGATAGGACACCCAGTAGTCCTTGTTGGCCAGGAACGAGGTGCGCCCGCTGAGGATCAGCGTGCCGGCGCCGCGCAGCAGCTCGGTGTTGTACTGGTCGAACGCCTCGTTCGCGCCGTAGTCCTCGTGGAAGTAGTCGAAGAACCGGCCGAACGTCTTGTCAGCCGACTCATAGTAACCGTCCAGCGTCAGGAAGTTGCTGACGATCAGCTTCCGCATGCAGGCCAGGGTAGCTGGTGCCTGTCTGCCAGCCGGTCCGGCCTGCTGCCGGTGCCGGCTGATTCACGAGGATGGCCTCCAGTCCGGGAGGATCAAGGTGTCACGCCAGATCCCTTCTCGGAACGAGAGGCCATCAATGCCAGTCTCGCACGCCCATGCCTGCTTTTTGACCAGCGCTGATGATGAGGTCCCGGGCCTGCTGCAGGTCCTGGCGCAGGTGGCGGACCCGCGCAAGCGGCGGGGGCGGCGCTACCGCCTGGTCTTCGTGCTCGCGGTCGCCGTGGTATGCGTGCTGGCCGGGGCGAAGAACTTCCGGGAGCCCGGGGACCAGGCCGCGGACCTGCCGCAGGAGGTGCTGGCCCGGCTGGGCGGGAAGCCGCACCCGCTGCGGCGGAAGATCATCGCGCCCAGCGAGACGCGGCTGCGCACGCTGATCCAGGGCCTGGACGCGAACGCCCTCGACGAGCTCATCGGCGGCTGGCTGCGCGCGCTGGCCGGAGCCGGCCGGCTCAAAGGGCTGCTACGGGCGATCGCGATCGACGGCAAGTGGCAGCGCGGGGTGGCGGACGGGCAGGTCAAGCTGTTCGCTGCGCTGCTGCACCAGGACAAGGTGATCATCGCGCAGCGGCGGATCCCGGACCAGACCAACGAGATCACCCAGGTCCGGGAGCTGCTGGACCCGGTGGACCTGACCGGTGCCGTGGTCACCGCCGACGCCGCGCACGCCCAGGATGACACCGCGGAATACCTGGCCGGGGAACGGGACTCAGACTATTTCTTGTTCGTCAAGGGCAACCGGCCCGGCCTGCAGCGCGCCATCTACCACAAGGTCAACGCGGACTGCCCCGGCCAGCCGGACCACGCAGAACTGGACTACGGCCACGGCCCATCATCAAGCGCTTCCTGTGGGTCACCGATGCCGGGGGCATCGATTTCCCGCACGCCAGCCAGGTCGTGCGCATCCGCCGCGACGGCTACGACATCACCGGCGCCGCGATCAGCAAAGAGGCCGTGCACGCCGTCACCAGCCTGCACGCCGGCCACGCCGGCCCCGCGGACCTGGCCGCCATCGCCAAGGGCCAGTGGGGCACCGAATCCGTGCACTGGATCCGCGACACCGCCTGGTCCGAAGACGCGAACACCGGCTACGCCGGCGACGGCTCCCAGGCCATGGCCACCTTCCGCAACCTCGCGATCAGCCTGCTCCACCTATCCGGCGTCACCGAGATCACCCGCACCCTGCAAGCCATCACCCGCGACCGGACCCGGCTCCTGAAATTCCTGCCGCTATGAAATCCAACTTTGGCGATCCCGTGGGTCAGGGGGCACGTGAAGCGCGTTTGCCATGGTCAGGAAGACCCCTGCACCAGACCTGGCCTATAGACCGATTCCCTAGCCGCAGACCGCCAGGTCTGCCGACAAGGGGCACCAGGCCGTCGCCGTCGTCGGGCGAATGCTCGACGAAGCCGTACTCGGTGAGCTGCCGCCCTTCGGCCGCCCCGATGCGGTCCTCGTGCCAGTACGGCTCGTCGTCGACGAAGCGCTTCTCGTAGTCCAGCAGCGGGTTCGCGAGAGTGAAGCTGCGGGCCTGCCCGGGATGGCGCGCGGCGAAGAACACGCTGATCCCGCCGCTGAAGCTGGTCGCGTAGAGGTGCGCCGGGCCGCTGCCGGTCTGGCTGCGGACGTGGCTGATCGCCGCCGAGATGTCGTTTGGCGACAGAGCAGATGGTCAGCCATCGCCCTTTATAAAATCCGCCGCTCTGTCTCCTGCTGAGCCGTCGTCTCGGGGGGCGGCGGCATGTGGTACATCAGGTCTACAGGTGGACGTCCACAACGGGAAGGGAACGATGGTGAACGAGGCCCGAGCGGAAACAGGCGGCCCGAACCGCACTCCGCGCAGTGAGATCCGTCCGGCTGTCTCTTCCAACCGCAAGAAGGAACCCGTGCTCCTGCTGGACCTGTCAACCAGCATGAACTGGGGCGCCGCCGACGAGTACGGCCCAGAGTGGCCCGATCCCGGCAGCCGCCGGGCCATCGTTATCGAGGCCTTGTACGGTCTCGTCCGTGTCCTGGAGCGGGAGGACAGCGAGGCGGCTGCCGAGCAGGCCGGCGGCAGTGACGAACGGGGAGGTTTGATGACCCACGGGTTCGCCAACCACCACGTCGAGATCGGCGACCTCAACTCCAGCAACCTGGAACGCAGGCTGAACGAGATCAAATGGGGAGGCAAGACATACATCATGCCCGCCTGGAAGGCGGCGCTCGCGGACTACGACGAGGAGTTCGGCGACAGGGATCCCGACGAGCAGCCGACCATGCTCACCCTCGTTGTCACCGATGGAGAGGCCGACGACTGGCAGGACTTCGAGCCCGTCCTGGAGAAGGCCAACGCCAAGCGTGTGTTCGTGGTCGCGATCGTGGGCCACGGCCGCAAGCACGACGCTACTCTCGCGGCCTACCAGCAGGCGGCCCGGAAGAACGCCGCCCAGGACAAATTCGGCAAGGTGCACGTCGAAGTCGTTTCGTTTGACGCCGTGACCGATCCTGGCGAGATCGCACTCGACCTGATAACGCTGGTCAGCTAGCAAATCTGGTCAGCTAGCAAACAGAGTGTCACGGCATCCCTGGGCGGGGCACCCGGGCGGGGATCCGCCCAAGGGGTCCGCCCGTGCAGGCGGACCCCTCCTTGCGTGCAGGATCGGCGCGGACCGGGCGGCGAGCCTAGCCCTCCAGCCTGCGCAGGGCCGTGATGAAGAACTGGCCGCGCGGCGTGCCGATGCCGGTCATGTTGTCGTAGCCCTTCAGGGTGACCTGGCCCGTGTAACCGGTCATGTTGGGGTCCTGGTCGTCGAAGGTGATCAGCGACGTGGCACCGCAGAACTGGACGTTGCACACCTCCCCGCGGAAGAACGCGGGGGTGCGGGAGGTCGACGGCAGTATGTCGTACAGCGCCGGCGTGCCGTTCAGCCCGTATAGCACCGGGTCAGTGAACCCGAACACCCTGGGCTGCCCTTGCTGGGCGTCGGCGACGATCCCGGCCACCAGTGGCGAGGACATGCTGGTCCCGCCAACCGGTGTCTCGTAGAAGACCGGCGGCTTGTTCTTCGGGAATGCCAGCAGTCCGGTTGCGAACCCGGTGTACAGGTCCGCGACGGCGGCGATGTCAGGTTCAGACCGGACGAGGCCGGGGCGGTCGCCGGGGGCCGTGGCCAGCGCCCTCGGCACCACACCGCGCTGGTAATCCGGCTGTGCCCAGATCAGGCTGGGACCGCCGCTGGCGGCACCGTTCTCGCCCAGCAAGGACCACTGGCCGCCGCTGATGGCGGAAAAGCCGGTGGACCAGCCGGTCTCGAACAAGCGCCGGTCATCCTTGCCGATCCCCAATGAGGTACCGCCGACCAGGATGGCGAACGGGTCATCCGGGGTCTGGACTCCAGAGCTGTCGCCGGACGCGAAGTACATCCCGACGCCCTGCGCGGCCGCGCGCACCAGGTAGGTATGCATGATGTTGGTGAGTATCGCCGACTGGGTGTCGTTGCCCGGGCCCCAGGAGTTGGAGCTGATGCTGGCCAGCGGATGGTGGCTCCCGGCGATGCCGTCGATGACCGCGATGTCGGCGTCGAACAGGCCCTGCAGGCCGAAGTCGCCGTTGTTGCAGCTGTCGCCGCCGACCACCAGCTGGTTCGCGCCCGGGGCCATGTCGTAGGAGGTCTCGACGTCCAGCTGCTCCTCGACGTCGAACGGGTCGCCGCAGGTGTTGCTGCCAAGCGACAGCTCGGCGTAGCGCTGCGTGGAGGGCGCCACGAAGTGAGCCGCGCTCGCGTAGTCCTGCAGGGTCAGGAACATGTCAGGGGTCAGGCCCAGCTCGACCAGCGCGACCGTCTGCCCCCGGCCGTTGTTGCGCATGTTGGCCCCGTAGGCGGCGCGCACCTGGCCGGCCGAGTAGCCGCAGATCTGGGTGGGGAACGACGTCAGCCCGAACTGCTCGGGCAGTCCGGAAATGTGATGCTGCCCGTAATACTGCGAGCAGGGGGCCGTGGGCGGCCCTGTGGTCCCCCGCTGATGCCTGGGCGACCGCATCAGCGGGAGCCTGGGCGCGGCGTTGTCCAGGCCGGTCACCCCGGATACGTACGGGGACAGCGATTCGGGGATGGCCAGCGCCCGGTCGTTGGCGTGCAGCTGGTACCGCCCGGCATTCACACTCGCTGATGACTGGTAATTCTCCAGCTGGATCCTGAACGCTGCGTCGATCGCCGCGACCGCTCCGGTGGCCCGCACGTAGTTGCGCTGCGCGTCGGCATGAACGCCGGTGAAGCCCTGGCGACGCAGCCACGACTCCACCGCGCCGGCTGCGGCACGGCTGGCCCCGAACCGGGCGGTGTAGGCGTCCGGGCTCAGGTAATGATGAAACAGCTTGCTGCCCGGCGTGCTCACCGCCGTCGCATACTGCTCCGCTGCGGCCAGATCGCCTGGCCGCATCCAGACCTGGATGGTCAGCCGCGCCGAGCCGGCCACCGCGCCGGTCGCCCGGACGTGGCTGGTGAACGGCACAGCGCTGCCAGCCAGCCGCAGGTAGCCCGGGCCGGGCGCGGCCCCGGCTGAGCCGCTAAGCCCCCCGATTGTCATGGCCGCGACCGTCGCCGTCGCGGCGCCGAAGCTGACGAGCCTCCGTCTTCTGGACATTCCTCTCCTTGCCCTCGTATCGCCCGAACCCCCCCCATATGTATCTGATACTCCGGCGGAATCATTGCGCAAGGGCATAATTCAGTCACAATTCGAGAACGGCGCCGCCGGTGCCACTCCTCAGGACGCCGGTTTTGCCGCACTCCACGCGCCCGGCAGTCGCCTGTACTGTGGCGCGGTGGCAACTCAGGTGATCGTTCCGCGTACCAGGCGGAAGTGGTCCACCAGGGCGTCGTCTACGACGTGCGGGTGGACACGACGCACACCGAGGCTCTGGAATGCGCACGGGAGATCGCCGCCCGCGTCCCGTAAGCGGCAAGGCCGGCGCGTCAGCGGGTGCCCGTGATGTAATCGGTCAGCGCCGCTCGCTCGACTTCGAGCTCGTCGATACGGTTCTTCACCACGTCGCCTATGCTCACGATCCCTCGCAAGCCGCCGTCAGCCACCACCGGCGCGTGCCGCACGCGGTGCTCGGTCATCATGCGCGCGACGTCTTCAAGCGGGGTCTCTGGCGTGACGGTGCGCACCTCCGCCGTGTAGATATTCGTGATCGGCTCCGACATGACCGCAGCGCCCCGCTTGGCCAGCGCCCGGACGATATCCCGCTCACTGGCGATCCCGTCGACCGAGCTGCCGTCGTGAGAGACGACGACGGCGCCGATCCCGTGTTCGGCCAGCACCGCCAGAAGCTGCCGCACCCTCGTGTCCGGGGTGACGGTGACGACTTGCGTGCCCTTGACGCGAAGTATGTCCCTGATGCGCATTCGGCCCTCCCAGACGCCGGTGCGGTGCTGATCACGTGCCGCCGGCACCCACCAGGCTATTACGCCGCGCTCTCGCCATCACCTAGCCACGTATGGCATGCCGCCGCTGGTCACCGCGGGCAGAGGGTGGTGCTCGGGCCGGCCAGCCGGAACGGCTCAGCCTGGGAGCGGAGCGGCAACGAGCAAGACACCACGTTGTTCAGCTATTGAGCGGCATGTGAGTTGCAAAGTCATAGCCGCGCCCGCCATTTTTGGGGCATATATACGGCTTTCCAGCGGGCAGGCGGCGGGCCAGGGCGTGCAGTAGACCGCCTGACCTGGGAAAACCTCGCCGGGTAACCGCCGAAGCGGGGATGCCGATAACATGGCGGTATGAGCAGCGAGCCGGTTGCGCCGTTCGATCCGAGTAAGCCGAACATCGCGCGCGCCTACGACTTCATCCTAGGCGGAAAGGATAACTTCGCGGCGGATCGTGAGGTGGCCTCGAAGATACTGGAGGCTTACCCGCTGACAGGCGTGCTCGTCCGGGAGAGCCGCTCGTTCCTCATCCGTGCCGTCGACTACGTGAGCCGGCAGGGAGTCACGCAGTTCATCGACGTGGGCTCAGGGCTGCCCACCAGCCCGAATACGCACGAGGTGGCCTACGAGGCAGATCCCGATGCCTGCGTGGTGTACGTGGACAATGACCCGGTCGTGATAGCGCACGCCCGGGCGCTGCTTGCCGCTGACGGCTGCGTGGCCGTCGCGCCGGGGGACGTGCATGACCCGGAGGCGATCCTCGCCAGCGTCAGGAAGACCGGGGTGGTCGATCTGGACAAGCCCGTATGCGTGATCCTGGCCATGCTCCTGCATTTCCTGGACCCAGCCGAGGCGGCGAACCGGACGGCCGCGTTCGTGCATGCCATCGCTCCCGGGAGTTACATGATCATGTCTGTGGGCGTCAACAACAATGACCCTGAGCTGGGAGCGCGCTTTGCGGCCGCATACACCGCCGCCCCCCTGTATTTGCACAAGCACGATGATGTCGCGGGCTATTTCGCGGGCCTCGAGATCGTGGAACCGGGCCTGACCGAAGCCCGCTTCTGGCGATCACCGTCACCTCCGCCAGCGGAGAGCCGTCCCGCAGATATAGTCGCGGGCGTCGGCCGTAAGCCGCTCTTACCCTCGGTATCCTGAGCATCGCCGGTCTCGGCGGGCGGACGCGCTGAGGGGGTTATATTGACAGCCGATGACATCATCGTCCGGCCTGCGGCCGCCTCGGACATGGACCAGGTGACCGCGATCTTCGCCTATTACGTCGCGAACAGCGTGGCCACATTCGAGGAGGTGCCACCGCGCAGCGCCGACTGGCGGTACAAGCTCGCCGACCTTGACGAGCACAACCTGCCGTTCCTTGTCGCGGAAACGGGCGGCGCGGTCTGCGGGTTCGCCTACGCCAGCCCGTGGCGGCCGAAGCCGGCCTACCGGCATACGGTCGAAGACACCGTCTACCTCGCCCCGGGGCATACCGGCCGCGGGATGGGCGGCCGGCTGCTCGGCGCGGTGCTCGCCCGGTGCGCTGAGGCCGGTGCCCGCCAGATCATCGCGGTCATAGCGGACACCGGCAGCGACGCGTCCGCCGCGCTGCACCGCCGCTTCGGCTTCGTGCAGGCCGGCCGCCTGACCGCGGTCGGCCGCAAGCACGGCCGGTGGATCGACACGATTCTGATGCAGCGGGAACTCGGGGCCGCGGGGAACGGGACGTGAGCACCGCGTTCAGCGCCGGGGAGCGGCAGTGGGCGGCCCGCCTGGGCAATCTGAGGAACGTGGTCCGCCAGGAACTGGTCGCGCGCCAGCTCGCCGCCGAGCTCCCAGCCCCGCCCGCCCGGATACTCGACGCCGGCTGCGGCCAGGGGACGCAGGCACTGCGGCTGGCCCGCCAGGGCTACAACGTGACCGGGCTGGACGCCTCGGAAGAGCTGCTGGCCCGCTTCGAGCGGGACCTGGCCGCCGAGCCGGCGGAGGTCCGCGCCCGGGTGCGGGTCGCGCACGGGCTTGTCGAAGACTCGGCCGAACGATACGGTTCTTCGCCCTTCACCGCAGTGCTCTGCCATGGGGTGCTCATGTACCTGCCGGATCCGGGTCCCGTCCTGACCGCGCTGGCCACGCTGACGGCGCCCGGAGGGCTGCTGTCGCTCGTGGTCCGCAACGCGGACGCGCTCGCGATGCGGCCAGGCCTGCTCGGCGACTGGGCGGGCTGCGCCGCAGCGTTCGGCTCGGCGGGCTACGTGAACCGGATCGGGGTGAGCGCCCGTGCTGACCGCCTCGGGGACCTGAGCGCCCGGCTCGGCGCCCGCGGGCTGGAGGTCACGGCATGGTACGGGGTCCGGGTCTTCACGGACACCGCCGCGAACGACACTGAGCCGCCGGCCGGCCTGGAGGCGCTGCTGGCCTGCGAGGAGCGGGCGGGCCGCACCGACCCCTACCGTCAGGTGGCCGCCTTGCTGCACGTTATCGCCCGGCGGTTAGCCCGAGGGCATCGCCGCCGGGCTGCCGCAGGAGGCGCAGGGCCGCAAGGCCGGCGCGGAAGCTGACAAGCACCGCAATCGCCCAACACCGGCCGGAGAGCGACAATTATCACATTTCGCGATAGTAATCGTGAAATGTGAACCAGGCACGTACTCTGAGTCAGTGGCACCACGTCGGGGACCGTGAGACCGCCATCTCAACATGTGAGGGGCTCTGATGGAAACGACGACGTTCACTGCCTTGTGCCAGCGTGCCGGCCGGTGGTGGGCGATCAGGGTTCCCCAGATCGAGGGGCTGGCCGCCCAGGTCCGGAGCCTGGACCAGGCGGAGATGATGACCCGCCAGTCCATCGCACGCACGCTCGGTGTCCCGCCGGAGACCATCAAGGTTGAGGTACGCACCGAGACGTCCAACCCGGTGACCGAGGCTCTCCGGGCACGGGAGGCGGCCCGGCAGGCCGCGGACGCCGCCGTGCAGGCGACTCGCGTCGCGATCGAGTCGCTGCTGCATGACGGGTGCACGGTGCGCGACATGGCGATCCTTCTTGGCCTGACGCCCGCCGAGATCGCACAGTTCGCGCCGGAACTTCAGTCTCAGGACGGCGCGTCTGGCTCCAGCTCGCCGCCGCTGACGCCGCAGCCCGGCTGACGGGCGGCCGACTGCCGGGACCAAGGCCGGCGCATGCCGACACGCCGGAAGGCCGTCGGGGCCTATACCGCAGCGGGCCAGCGGGAACGCGGTCGCTCGGGCAAACACTGTTGGAGGTGGGTGCCCGGGCCCGTAAGGTAAGTACTGCTGTGAGCGATTACGAGTTCATTGAGCGGATTGACGCCTTCTGCGACGCGGTGCCGAGGCAGCGGGCGCGGGCCGAGGAGCACGGGCCTCTCGTGCTGTTCGTCCCGACCGGTCCAGGCTGGCCCTACTACGCCAGGCCACGGCGGGGATCTGGGCTGCCCGTAACCGCTGCGGATGTCCGGTCGGTGCGCGCGCGCCAGCGGGAACTGCTCATCCCGGAATCCTTTGAGTGGATCGAGGAGGCCACTCCCGGCATGGCCGCGGCGGCCACCGAGGCACGCCTCCAGGTAAAGGCGCATCCGCTGCTGGTTCTCGGCGCCCCCTCCCCGGCGCGGCCGCTGCCGGGCGGCATCACCGCGCGCCTGGTCGCCCCCGACGACCCCGTGCTCGACCTGATCTGGGCGGTACCGGCCGTCGCGTTCGGCCACCCGGGAACCGCGCCCGGCGAGGCCGGCGCCGCGGAACGCGACAAGCTCGCCGCGGACCACGACGCCGGGTCGATCGCCATGCTGCGCGAGCGGCTCCAGTCGGGGCAGTCCGTGCTGGCGGCGGCGTTCGGGGAGGATGGGCCGCTGGCGGCGGGAAGCTACCAGGCGGCGGACGGCGTCGCGGAGATCACGGGGGTGGGCGTGCTGCCCGCCTACCGGCGCCGCGGCGTCGGCGCCGCGGTCACCGCCGTGCTCGCCGCGGACGCGCTAGCCCGGGGCGTCGGGACCGTGTTCCTGTCCGCGACCGACGACGCGGTGGCCCGCGTCTATGCGAGGCTCGGCTTCCGCGGAGTCGGCACCGCCATGATCGCCGAGCCGGCTCACGACTGACCCGCTCACGACCGGCCTGCTACGACCGACACGCCGACGGCCCGCGCCGCCGGGCCAGGCCGTCACATGGCGGCCTGGCCCGGCGCTGAACGGACATGCCCGAGCGGCCGCCGGGCTTCCCGGCGGCCGCTCGGTTCACTCAGGCCGGCGCGCTGGCCGTGCACCTTCTCATGCCTTGCACGGGTTGCGCATGATCGGGCCCATGAGCTGCGGGTAGCCCTGCCCCGGCGGGACCGACCCGTACTGGGCGTCCTTGCCGAACGTGTTGCCGCTGCGCACGTTGCCGAACTCCCACACGCACGAGCCGACCAGGGTCCAGTACGGGTAGAACTTTCCTGGCGCGGTCGGCGGCGGGACTTTGCAGCCCGTCGTGTTCGGGTACGCACAGGTGGACTCGCTGAGCGCCGCGTCGGTCTGGATCTGGAAGCGCGAGTAGCCGGCGCCTCCCACGGTTGTCGGCGGCGCCTGCCGGAACGTCGCGGGGAACAGGTTCGGGGTTGCCGAAGTCGGCCAGTCAGGCCAGTACGGGTTCCCGTCATAGTCCAGGTCGCCGTTCTGGAACGCGTTGTCCTCGCATGCGGTCACTATGTTCGGCGGCGCCTGCCCGAAGTGCGTGTCGCCCTTCGAGTAACAGAACGCGTCGCCGCGCTCGTTGGTCTCGCCCCCCGAACCAGCGTTCTCGTACGGGCCATGGCACTTGTTCCAGGTGATGTCGGTGACAAAGGAGTAACCGGGAACCGTGTTGACGCTGATCGGCTTGCTCACGCTGGAGCAGGCGATGAAGTGGCCGGTCTCGTACTGGGTGCTGACGTCGACCTGGTCCGCCGCCCACGGGACGATGTTGTTCACGGCGGCGGTGCTGTACTCGGGTTCGTAGTTGAACGGCGTGCCGCTGCAGTCGTTGATGTTCGTCGCCATGAACCCGTTGGCGCCCGACGCCTGCATGAAGCCGCGCTGGCCCGTGGTGTTGTCAAGGATCGACGTCTCGAGTGCTCTCTGTCCCGGATGCCCCGGCACGGGCGCGTCCCAGATGTGGACGGTGAGCCGGTCTCCGGGGTTCATGAGGAGGGTGTGCTTGTTCGGCGTATTGGTGGCGAGGTCCGCGAGCTGCGGGCTCGGCGGGCCGGTTGGCACGCCGTTGGTCTGGATGAACGCGAAGTTCGTCGGTTCGATGCAGTTCGGGTTGCAGGTGAGGAAGTTCACCGTGCACTCCAGGTCGTTGATGTGCAGCGACGCGCACCAGTGCGTGTTGTCACAGCTGATGTTGTCGGCGAACGGCGCCATTCCCGGCGGGTAGAACTGCATCTCCAGGAAGGAGCTGCCGGCGCCCGGGTACACCCCGCCCGGAACGGGGGTGGTGGTGATCGCCGGCGCGTTGGCGTCGCTCTCCGGCGTGCAGGGCAGCAGCGGCTCGGAGTACGGGTCGCACAGCGCCATCGAGAACCACGGCGCGATGCTCAGCTCCGCCCAGTGATTGACGTCGTGGCCGGGATTCTTCACGGTCGGCGCGGCGGCCGGATCCCTGCCGAGCGTCTCGTGCCACGTGACGTTGTTCCCGGAGCCGGCCACCGAGGAAAGGAACCTGGTGTCTGGCTCGTCGTGGCCGATGTAACGGCCGTTGTCATAGAAGCGGCCGCCCCAGGTCCACTTGTTGTCCACGCCGAGCGCCCCCCGGATGTCCGTGCAGGCCTTGGCCGCCTGGGTGGTCCGCTGGACGGGGCTCATCGCGTTGCAGTCGAGGTTGCCTATGGCGTTCGGTTTTACCCAGACCTGAGCGGCCTTGTGTGCGGCCGTTGTCGCCGCCCCGGCGGTGACCGCGCCCACCAGGCTGAGCTGGCAGACGGCGGCGGCACCTACCGCAGGCACCAGCAGCCGCCACGTTCGCCGGCGCCAGGGCGAGCCCCGCCCGCGCATCGTACGTTTCCGTACTGACCAGCGAGTATGCATATACGATCCTCTCGCTCGCGCGTGGCCGCCGAGTCCAGCCCCTCCCCGGCCCGCCGGTCACGGCAATGTGACCGTCCCGCGGTACGAGACGCTTCCCGGCGGAATCTAACAATCGTCACAAACAAACGTCAAGGTTCACCATGTCCACTACTTCGCATTGAGCAATCGCCGTCGCTGATCTTTGGCTAATGGGCGAATTCCCGTCAGTGCCGCGTCCCGGCGACCGCGCGCTGACGGATCCCGGCCGGGTCACCGTGCCGGACGGAGTCCGCGCAAAATCTTTCCCTCGGTTGACAGGTAGCCGGTCCTGTAGTCGTACCTGGGCGTGCGGGAGAAGATCAGCCACAGGTACTTGAAGTTCTCCGCGAACGAGTACGCGGGGAACAGGTCGCCGAGAACCATGGGCCTGACGGTGACGTCGTCGATGATCGTGTAGCCGTTGGGCACCCGGTTGTAGGTCTTCATGTTCTGGAAGTACGCATACGACGTGGTCTTGTAAATGTCCCGGCGCAGCTGCACCCACAGGTCGAACGCCGCGTTGAGGTACTCGGGCCTGAGCTGATTTCCCTTGGACAGCGCCGCAAGGGTGGTGTAGTCGATTTCTTCGGGCAGTACCGGATACTTCTCCGCGACATGGACCCAGGTGCGGTAATAGGCCTGGCCGAGGGCTATATCGCCGCCGTGCGCCAGAACCTCGCCGTAGAAGGCGGCGAGTTCGGACTGGTCGCGGCCGACCAGGGCGCCGGTCTCGAAGTTCACCTGCTTGAACCAGGTGTGCCCGTCATAGGTCTCGATCAGGTGCTTCTTGAACGCCGTGGTGAACATCCGGTACCAGGCCAGGCAGTCGGCGTCCGCGAACATCGCCCAGCCGCCCCACAGGTACTCGTAGAACGAGTCATCCGGCGGATTCGGCGCCTGGTCCGTCGAGTCGGCCCACTGCCCCGTCTCCACGTTGAGATAGGAGGCGAGCAGGTCCAGCGAAGACCGCCGTTCGACCACGGCCCGGTAGGCGTTCTTGGCGGCCTTGTAGTACCTCCGGTCGCCGGTCAGCCGCGACAGCACGCCGAACTCGAGGATGTTCGTGCCGATCTCGGCGATCGGCGGCGTCGCGCCGGACAACGCGCCGGTGCGGAAGTTCACGTACTGGTACGGCATGCCGGTCGGCGACTGGGTGAAGGCGGGAAGGACCAGATCGCCCGATTGGGCCGCCAGATCGAGCAGGCCCTCGTCGCCGGTGGCCAGGTAGCCGGCGAGCAGGCCGCCGACGACCCGTATGATGAATTCGAAGACGTGGAAGTTACCGTCGATGTCGAAGTCCAGGTTCTGCTTGACCCAGTTCACGCCGAGAGCGAGCTCATCGTCGAGTTCCATCACGTACAGGGTGTCGAGCGCTTCGATGATGGACAGCCCGATCGGGTGGCCGGGCACGAAGAATTCGGCGTAGCTGCCCGACAGCGGGAGCAGCTGGTCGTGCCCCCAGGCGAACTTCTTGTATCCGTCCCAGACGTGCAGGAACTCGCGGCGCACGTCAGCGGCCACCACACGGTCCGGCGGCAGCCGCAGGCCCGGTACCGTCTGGCGGCCGGCTGACCGCGTGGCCCCGAGGGCGGTTCCAGGGATAGCGAGCCCGGCGGCCGCGGCGATCCCGCCAGCGCCCAGGGCTCCGCGCAGGAACTGGCGACGGCGCATAAGTGGTTTCGGTACGGAAAGGTCCGTTCGCTCGGTCATCCGGCCCTCCTCGACCTCCGCCCCGGGCCGACCCGCCGGCCGGGGCGGCAGTCTGACAACGATGTCGTGCGCTTGTGTGCCATGATGTTCGCCAGCGAAGCGGCTGTCAACAGTGCACGCCAGACAAGCCGCCAGAAGGTATGTGCCGGGCCGGGCAACGGTCAGCCTCTGGCAGAGGCTGACCGTTGCCCCCATTTCGGCATCCAGACTTCGCCGCCGGGTGCGTCTGCTGGTCTGGAGTCGAGGTGGTCGCGGAGTTTGATGAGCGCGGGATGCGGGTTGCCGTCGCGCCAGATCAGTGACATCGGGTAGACCGGCGCCGGATCTCGCACCGGTATGCGCCGCAGATCGTAGCTGTCTGGCCACAGGTACCGCGAGCGTTCGCCCACCAGGGTCGCCAGCTCCGGGGAGTCGGCGATCTCAGCCAGCAGGGCCTCGTTCCCGAAGACGGGCCCGATCACGTCGATCGTGAGCCCGAACGCGGCGGCGAGTTCGTCATAGTAGATGGCCACCTCGCCGCGAGCGGCCAGGCCGGGCATCCAGATTCGGTGTCCGGCAAGTTGTGCGGGCGTAACGGCGTGGGCGTTGGCGAGCGCGTGGCGCGGTCCGGTCAGCAGCTGATGCGGCTCGTCGATCACCCGGGCAGCCTTGATGGCGTCTGGCAGCTGCCGCGAGGGAGCCGGGACGGCATGGAAGGTGGCGTCGACGGTCCCGGCCTCGACAGCGGCGATGGCCGCATTGACGTCGGCGTCCAAGGTCACGACGTCCAGCTCGATCTCGGGATGCATGCGGTAGAAGTCCTGGAGAAGCACCGCTGGCGCGATCCGCCGGTTGACGACATCGATGCGCAGAACGCGCCGGCCAGGACGCACGGACGCGTCGGCCCGCGCTTCTGCCCGCAGGAGTTCACGGGCGTGGGGCAGGAATGCCTGACCGTCGATGGTGAGCTGGGTTCCGCGTGCCGTGCGGGTGAACAAGCGCACATTCAGGTCTTTCTCCAGTGCGGCGATGCGCTTGGAGACGGCCTGCTGGGTGATGGCCAGCGTGGCGGCGGCTTCCTGGAACTGGCCGGCGTCCGCGGCGGCGACGAACGTTCGGACGGCGTCGAGATCCACGCACCAGAGCCTAGTCACACAACATTGCGTTGCGGCTCGCCGCAAGATCGGTTGTTTGATCCGGCCTCCCCGCCGTTGCTTTGATCAGACCGATCAACGACAAGTTGTGTGATCCAGGAGGTGTAGAGCCGGTGGCTCGACGGTCGCTGGGCCGGCAGTTTGGATGGCTGTGGGCGGCATACGCGGTCAGCGCCTATGGCTCCGGGCTGGGGTTCGGGGCGTTCCCGCTAATCGCCGTGCTGGTGTTGCATGCCAGCCCCGCCCAGGTGTCCGCGCTGTCCGCGGTGGGACCGGCGGTGGGTGCCCTGATCGCGGTGCCGCTCGGGCCGTGGGTGGAGTTTCGCCGCAAGCGGCCGGTGATGATCGCGACGGACCTGGCCCGGTTCTCGGTCATGATGACGATTCCGGTCGCCTACGCCTTCAATCTGCTCAGCTTCGTCCAGTTGCTGGCCGTATCGGCCGTCGTCGCCGCGGCCAGGATCGCTTTCAATGCAGCCAGCGGCTCGTACCTCAGAACCCTTGTCCGGCCCGATGACCTGCTCGTGGCCAGCGCTCGGTTCGAGTCGACGATGTGGAGCTCCACCGCCGTCGGGCCGCCGCTGGGCGGGGCGGCGATCGGCCTGTTCGGGCCGGTAACCACCGTCGTGGCCGACGCGCTGAGCTACCTGTTCTCCGCGCTGGGGATCACCGCGATCCGGGGCCGGGAAGAACGCCCGCGGCGAACCGGCAAGAGCCGGATCCGGCCAGGCGAGCTGCTTGACGGCTGGCGGCACATCCTGACACATTCGGGCCTGCGGGCGTTGTACCTCAACGCCGTGCTCGTCAACGGACTGATCATGGCCACTGAGCCGCTGCTGGCCGTGCTCCTGCTCCGCCAGCTCCGGTTCCCGCCTTGGCAGTACGGCCTAGCCTTCGCTGGCCCTTGCGCCGGCGGATTCATCGGCTCACGCCTGGCCCGCCGAGTCGTGGCCCGCTACGGCCAGCACCGAGTCCTGCGCACAGCTGGCATGTTCCGGGCGGTCTGGCTGATCGGCCTGGTCTTCGTCCGCCCCGGCATCGTCGGCCTGGTGATCGTAATGGCCGTCGAGGTCGCGATTATCGTCAACGTGAGCATGTACAGTCCCGTACTCGCCACCTACCGGCTCCAGCACACACCCAAAGACCGTATCGCCCGCACTCTGTCGGCCTGGTCGATCAGCACCAGCGCCTCCATCGCCATCTTCACGGCCCTCGGCGGAGTACTCGCCGGCATCACCAGCCCACGCACGGCTATCACGGTCGCGGGACTGCTCATCCTCGCCAGCCCGCTGCTGCTGCCCCGCCGCGAGAGTCCAGCGCCCCGGGGCGTGGCCGCCGACGGAGGCGGAGCCACCGCGTCACCTCCGTCGGCCCGCCTCCGCCACACGGCGCTAGCGGCCGAACTTCTCGATGGCGGCCGGGGTGACAGGCGTGAAGAAGTTGACGAGGTTGCCGTCGGGGTCGCGGAACAGCAGTGCCCGGTTGCCCCAGGGCATCGTGGTGGGCTCGCTGACGAAGTCCCCGATGAAGCCGGCCAGTTCTTTGTAGACGCCGTCCACGTCGTCGACGAGGAACTCGATGATCACGGTGCGGTTGTCGGCCGGCTGGGCGGAGCCGGGCGCGAACAGCGGGACGGTGCGGGTGCTGCCGATCGCCACAGTGCCGTGGGCGGTCCTTAGTTCGGCGAAGTCCTCGTTGGCCCAGTCCGCCCGCACTCCGGTGGCCCGCTCGTAGAAGCCGACCAGGCGGGCGACGTCGGCCGTGATGATGCGGATCGAGACGAAGTCCATGATGCTCTCCTTGTGTCTGCGGAACCGTTCTCCATCGCACACTAGGACTGATACTGGACAGAAACGGTCCAGTATTTGCGGCTAAATTTTGTGCATCGCCAGGCCTACTACTCAGGTGCTCACCCTGCTGGAGCTGCTGCAGTCAGGCGGCGAACGCATCCTGCACCCATCCGGGCTCGTCTCCCATCCGGGCCGCTGGTACGTCACGGGCGCAGACCCGGGGATCGGCGAAGAGCGGACCTTCCGGCTGGACCGCATCGCGGACGCGCGGACCCTGCCCGGCTCGTTCGAACCGCCCGCCAGGTTCGACCCAGCATGGCGCGTCCTGTCTGGGTTCGCCGCAGCGCCGCACCGGCATCACGTGATCCTCCGGGTCCAGGGGACAACCGGGCAGATCCGCGCCCGGCTTCCCGCCAGCGTCGCACGCTTGGTCAGCCGTAGAAGAGGGGCTCCATGATGGCGCGGGCGCGGCGGGCGATGCGGCGCCAGTCGTCCTCGAGCGCCTGGCCGGCGTTGCCGGGCTGGTAGCCGAGCAGCCGCGCGACGGCGGTCAGCTCCCTGTGCCGTGACGGAAGGGTGTCGCCGGGCCTGCCGCGCACGAGCATCACCGCGTTCCTGATGCGGGCGGCCAGCTCCCAGGAGGCGGTGAGCCCGGCCGCGTCCTCGCCGGACAGCACCTGCGCGCTCAGCGCCGCGGCGAGCGCGCCGCTGGTGCTGGCCGTCCGCAGTTCCGGCACGGCGTGCGCGTGCCTGAGCTGCAGAAGCTGCACCGTCCATTCGACGTCGGACAGGCCCCCTGGTCCGAGCTTGACGTGCAGCGCCGGGTTCGCGCCGCGCGGGATCCGCTCGGCCTCGACCCGTGCCTTGATCCGCCGGATCTCCCGGACGGCGCGGGTGTCGATGCCGCCGGGTGGGTAGCGGAATTCGCCGGTCATCGCCATGAACTCCGCGCCGAGCGCGGGGTCTCCCGCGGCCGGCTCCGCGCGCAGCAGCGCCTGCGCCTCCCACGGCGCGGACCATCGCGCATAGTAGGCGCGGTACGCGGCGATGCTCCGCACCAGCGGCCCCTGGCGCCCCTCCGGGCGCAGGTCCGCGTCGATGACGAGCGGCGGGTCCGGCACCGGCAGCGCGAGCAGCCTGCGCAGCTCGGCGGCGATCGCGTGCGCGACGTCCGAGGCGTCCCGCTCGGCCGCGCCGGGCACCGGATCGTGGACGAACAGCACGTCGGCATCGCTGCCGTAACCGGTCTCGTGCCCGCCGAACCGACCCATCGCGATCACGCAGAACCGGGTCGGCAGCGGCCTGCGCAGCTCCCATTCGATCTTCGCGACCGCGGCGGCGAGGGCGGCCTCGATGCTGGCGGCCGTGACGCCGGTCAGCGCCTCACCGGTCTCGGCCAGGCCGGCCAGCCCGAGAACGTCGGCCGCGGCGATCCGCAGGAGCTCACGGCGGCGAAGCGACCGCACCGCCGTGACCGCCTGCTCGGCGTCGCCGGAGTGCCGGCGGGCGGCGGACATCGCTTCGGAACGGAGGCCGACCGCTCCCCTGGGCACCAGCTCGGCGTCGGCGCCGAAGATCGCGACCGCCTCCGGCGCCCGCAGCAGCAGGCCCGCCGCGTACCGGCTGGACGCGAGCACGTGCGCCATTCGCTCGGCGGCCTTGGTCTCGTCCCGCAGCAGCCGCAGGTACCAGGGCGATTCCCCCAGCGCCTCGCTGACCTGCCGGAAGGCCAGCAGGCCCGCGTCCGGCTCGGCCGCGTCGGCGAACCAGCCGAGCAGCACCGGCAGCAGCGTGCGCTGGATCGCGGCGCGGCGCGACACGCCCCCGGTCAGCGCCTCGATATGCCGGAGCGCCCCGGCCGGGTCGGCGTAACCGAGCGCCTCGAGCCGGGCCCGCGCGGCGGCCGGAGTCAGCCGTGCCGCGTCCGAGGGAAGCCGTGCGACCGCCTCGAGCAGCGGCCGGTAGAACAGCTTCTCGTGCAGCCGCCGCACCTGGAGCGCGTGGCGCCGCCACAGCTCGCCGAAGGCCTGGGCGGGATCCCCGCGCCCCGCCAGCGGCGCAGCGGGGAGGGTGCCTTCCGCCGGGCGGGGAGGGCTGGAAAGGGCGCGGCCCCGCCCGAGCCTGCGCAGTACGGCGGGATCCTCCGGCAGGGTGTGCGTGCGGCGCAGCTGGTACAGCTGAAGCATGTGCTCGGTCCGGCGCAGGAAGCGGTACGCGGCGGCCAGGTCGTCGGCGTCGGCGCGGCCGACGTAGCCGCCCGCGGCCAGCGCCTTCAGCGCCGGCAGCGTCGCCCGCGCGCGGATCTGGTCATCGGTGCGGCCGTGCACGAGCTGCAGCAGCTGCACCGCGAACTCGATGTCGCGCAGCCCGCCGGGGCCGAGCTTGAGCTCCCGGCCCGCCTGTCTCGCCGGCAGGGACCGCTCGACCCTGCGGCGCATCGCCTGCACGTCCTCGACGAAGTTCTCGCGCTGCGCCGCCTGCCACACCAGCGGCGCGACCGCCGCGGCGTACGCCGCGCCCAGCTCGAGGTCACCGGCGACGGGGCGCGCCTTGAGCAGCGCCTGGAACTCCCACGTCTTCGCCCAGCGCTCGTAGTACGCCAGGTGGCTGGCCAGCGTGCGCACCAGCGGGCCGGACCTGCCCTCCGGGCGAAGGTTGGGGTCCACGGGGAAGATGCTGCCCTCGGGGGTGGACCGGGCGCAGACGCCGATCAGGCCGGCGGCGAGGCGGGTGGCGGTCGCCAGCGCGCCTGCCTCGTCCGTGCCCGCCGGCGGCTCTGCCACGAAGATCACGTCGACGTCGCTGGCGTAGTTGAGCTCGCGGCCGCCGCACTTCCCCATGGCGATGATCGCCAGCCGGCATGGCACCGAGCCCGCGGGAAGCTCGGCCCGCGCCACGGCCAGCGCCGCCTCCAGCACGGCCGCGGCGAGATCGGCGAGTTCCTCCGCCGTCTCATCCACGTCTCCCAGCCCGGTCAGGTCCCGCGCCGCGAGGTGCAGTATCCGGCGCCGGTACGCCGCGGCCAGCGCGGCGGTGGGGTCGCCCCCGCCGCCGCCCTCATGGCCGCCGTGCCCGCGGCCGCCGTTGCTGCTCTCCCGGGAACCCGCCCCCGTGGCGCGCAGCAGCTCGGCGCGTATCTCCGCTGCACTGGGGCGGCGGATCCCATCCGGCTCGCGGAGCACGGCCCAGTCGGCGGGATGCCTGGCCAGGTGATCGGCGAGCGCCACGCTGACGCCAAGGACAGCGACGAGCCGGGCACGGAAGCCGGGCTCGTCGCGCAGCGCGGCGAGAAGCGCCTGCGCGTCGCGGGCTGGGCTGTGCTCGACGATCCTCGCCAGGCCGGACAGCGCCAGGTCGGGGTCTGCCGCCGCGGCGAGCGCGGAGAGCAGGCCGGCGTCGGCGCCGGCGGGCCCTTCTCCCATGGCGGCGAGGTCGACGGAGAGGGCGGAGAGCTGGCGTTCGGCTCGCGCCGCGTCCGCGAAACCCATCCGGGCCAGCCAGCCCGTCAGCGTCGTCCGCGAACCGCTCACGCTAGCAACCGTATACCGGGAGTTGATCATGCGGAGCCTCGGCGAGGCGGCCGCCCGCGCTCCCGAGTGTTGCGTAATGTGCGCCGGGAGTTCGGATAGCGCGCGCTATACGATGGGCAGACGGTGCGGGGCTCGGCGGAGCGGCGGAGGCGGGAACTGCGATGAAGAACCTGTACATAGCCGGGAAGTGGCTGCCCGCCAGCGACGGCGGGACGTCCCAGACGATCAACCCGTTCGACGCGGCCCCGCTGGAGACCGTCGCCGAGGCGTCCGCCGGCGACGTCAACGACGCTGTGGCCGCCGCACGCGGCGCGTTCGGCGACCCCGGCAGCCCGTGGCCGCGCACGCCGGTGACCGAGCGGGCGAGGCTGCTGTCCACGATCGCCGGCCTCCTGCAGCGCGACAAGGAGCAGCTCGCCCGCACCGAGTCGCTGGACACCGGCAAGACGCTGAACGAGGGCCGCGCGGACGTGGACGACACCACCGCCGTGTTCCGCTACTACGCGGGGATCGCCGGCAGCCATGCCGGGCGGGTCGTCGACCCCGGGAGGCCGGGCGTGCGCAGCCGCGTCGTTCATGAGCCGGTGGGCGTCTGCGCGCTGATCGCGCCGTGGAACTACCCGCTGCTGCAGATCTCCTGGAAGCTCGCGCCGGCGCTCGCGGCGGGCAACACGACGGTGCTGAAGCCCAGCGAGCTGACGCCGCTGTCCACGATCGCGCTCGTCGCGCTGGCCGAGGAGGCGGGCGCCCCTCCCGGCGTCGTGAACCTGCTGCTCGGCGGCGGCTCGACCGTCGGCCGGGCGCTGGCCGAGCACCCGCAGGTCGACCTGATCTCGTTCACCGGCGGCTTGGCCACCGGGCAGAAGATCATGGCCGCCGCGGCCGCCGGCGTCCGCCGGGTCGCGCTGGAGCTCGGCGGCAAGAACCCCAACATCGTCTTCGCCGACGCCGACTACGAGGCGGCCGTGGACAACGCGCTGACCGCCGCGTTCCTGCACTCCGGCCAGGTGTGCTCGGCGGGCGCGCGGCTGATCCTCGAGGACGTGCTGTACGACGGCTTCGTCGCCGAGCTGGCCCGGCGCGCCGACCGGATCAGGCTCGGCAGCGGCCTTGACCCGGACACCGAGTGCGGGCCGCTGATCTCGGCGGCGCACCGGGCCAAGGTGGAGCGCTACATCTCCTCCGCGGTGGCGGAGGGCGCCGAGATACGGGCCGGCGGCGGCAGGCCGGAGGACCCCGGGCTGGCCGGCGGGTTCTTCCTGCGCCCGACGGTGCTCGCCCGGTGCACACGCGACATGACCGTCGTGCGGGAGGAGGTGTTCGGCCCGGTGGTGACGGTCGAGCGGTTCAGCGCCGAGGAGGAGGCGATCGGCCTCGGCAACGACACCGGCTACGGCCTCGCGGGCGCGGTCTGGACGCAGGACGCCGGGCGGGCGGAGCGGGTGGCGGCCGCGCTCCGGCACGGCACGGTGTGGATCAACGACTACCACCCGTACCTGCCGCAGGCGGAGTGGGGCGGTTTCGGCAGGTCCGGCATCGGCCGCGAGCTCGGGCCGTCGGGGCTCGAGGAGTACCAGGAGAAGAAACACGTGTACCACAACGTCAGCCCTTCGCCCTCGGGCTGGTTTTCCGGATAAAGATTTCACCGAACGGGACGTGGTGCCACGTCAGCGGACGGCGTGGTCGTGACGGCGTGGTAGGCATGGGGACATGGTCGCTCTCATCCCCCGCGAAGTTCTTTTCGGCAATCCCCAGCGCGTCAGCCCCCGCATCTCCCCCGACGGCTCCAAGCTGGCGTGGATCGCGCCGCACGAGGGGGTGCTGAACGTATGGGTGGCGCCGGCCGGCGCGGACGGAATCGACTGGCCCGCGGCGCAGGTCGTCACCGACGACAGGGACCGGGGCGTCCGGGTGTTCCTGTGGGCCCAGGACGGGCGGCACCTGCTCTACGTCCAGGACGCCGGCGGGGACGAGAACTGGCGGCTTCACGACGTTGACCTGCAGACCATGGCGCGGCGAGACCTCACGCCGTTCGACGGCATCCAGGCGCGGATCATCGGCACCCGCAAGAGCCATCCCGGCCAGGTGCTCGTCGGGATGAACCGCGACAACGCTCAGCTTCACGACGTGTACCGGCTGGACCTGGCGACCGGGGAGATGGTCAAGGAGATCGGCAACCCCGGCTACGCGGGCTGGCTCGCGGACGAGGACCTCGTGGTGCGCGGCGCGCTGGCCCCGCTGCCGGACGGCGGCTTCGACCTCATGGTGCGCGACCGGACGAAGACGGAGGCGGACGGGGACTGGCGGAAGCTGCTGACGATCCCCGGCGACGACGCCCCGTCGACCGACGTCCTGTCGTTCAGCGGCGACGGAAGGACGCTGCTGATGATCAGCGCGGCCGGCTCGGACACCGGCAGGCTCACCAGGATCGACCTCGCCACCGGGGAGGCCGAGGTGCTTGCCGAGGACCCCGATGCCGATGTCTCCGGCGCGCTGCTGCACCCGGACACCCGCGACCCGCAGATCGTGGCCGTCCTCAAGGACCGCACCGAGTACCACGTGCTCGACCCCGCGACCGAGCCCGACCTGAAGGCGATCCGCGCGCTGCACCCGGGTGACCCCGTGTTCCTCGGGCGGGACGACGCGGACAGGACCTGGCTCGTGGGATTCACCAACGACACCGGGCCGATCCCCTACTTCGCCTACGACCGGGACACCCGCACCGGGCGGTTCCTGTTCGAGCACCGGCCCGAGCTCTCGGACTACCGGCTCGCGCCGATGGAGCCGTTCAGCTTCACCGCCCGGGACGGCCTGACCATCCACGGGTACGTGACGTTCCCGCCGGACGGCGGCAGGTCGGGGCTGCCGGCCGTCCTTGACGTGCACGGCGGCCCCCAGGTCAGGGACGCGTGGGGGTTCAACCCGGAGACGCAGTGGTTCGCCAACCGCGGTTACCTGTGCGTGCAGGTCAACTACCGCGGGTCTACCGGCTACGGCAAGGCGTTCGTCGCCGCGGGCGACCGCGAGTGGGGCGGCAAGATGCACGACGACCTCATCGACGCGGTCCGCCACATCACCGCCGAGGGCTGGGCCGACCCGGACCGGATCGGCATCTACGGCGGCTCTTACGGCGGCTACGCGGCGCTGGTCGGCGTGACGTTCACGCCGGACGTGTTCCGCTGCGCGGTCGACATCGTGGGACCGTCGAGCCTGAAGACGCTGCTGGAGACCATCCCGCCGTACTGGGCGCCGGTTCGCGCCCAGCTCTACAAGCGGGTCGGCAACCCGGAGACCGACGAGGAGTTCCTCTGGTCCCGCTCCCCGCTGTCCCGGGTACGCGACATCCGCACCCCGCTGCTGATCGCGCAGGGCGCGAACGACCCCCGCGTCAAGCAGGCTGAGTCCGAGCAGATCGTCGCCGCGCTCGCCGACGCCGGGATCGACTACGAGTACATGCTGTTCCCGGACGAGGGACACGGCTTCGCGAAACCGGAGAACCGGCTGAGGTTCTACGCGGCCGCCGAGCGTTTCCTCGCCCGCCACCTGGGCGGCCGCTTCGAGGAATAACCCGGCGAATCCCCGCCGCGAGCCAAAGGGCGCGGCTCGAAAGCGCCCGGAGGCGAGCGGCGAGTTACAGCATGGGCAGGTAGCGGTCCAGCTCGTGCTGGGTTACCTGGCGGCGGTAGTCCGCCCACTCCTCGCGCTTGTTGCGCAGGAAGAAGTCGAAGACGTGCTCGCCCAGCGTCTCGGCTACCAGCTCGCTGTCCTGCATCACGCCGATCGCCTCGTCCAGGTCGGCGGGCAGCGGCTTGATGCCCATCGCCCGGCGCTCGGCCGGGGTGAGCGCCCACACGTCGTCCTCGGCGCCGGGCGGCAGGTCGTAGTCCGCCTCGATGCCCTTCAGGCCGGCGGCGAGGATCACCGAGAAGGCGAGGTACGGGTTGCAGGCGGCGTCCACGGAGCGGAACTCCACGCGCGTGGAGTTGCCCTTCTGCGGCTTGTACATCGGCACCCGCACGAGCGCCGAACGGTTGTTGTGCCCCCAGCAGACGTAGGCCGGGGCCTCGCCGCCGGCGCCGGCGGTCCGCTCGGTGCCGCCCCACAGCCGCTTGTAGGAGTTCACCCACTGGTTGCACACCGCGGTGATCTCCGGCGCGTGCCGCAGCAGGCCGGCGATGAACGCGCGCGCGATCTTGGAAAGCTGGTACTCGGCCCCGGCCTCGTAGAAGGCGTTCTGGTCGCCCTCGAACAGGGAAACGTGGGTGTGCATGCCGGAGCCGGGGTGTTCGGTGAACGGCTTGGGCATGAACGTGGCGTACACGCCCTGCTCGATCGCCACCTCCTTCATCACCAGGCGGAACGACATGATGTTGTCCGCCGTGGTGAGCGCGTCGGCGTACCGCAGGTCGATCTCCTGCTGGCCGGGCGCCCCCTCGTGATGGCTGTACTCCACCGAGATGCCCATCGATTCGAGCATGGTGATCGAGGTGCGCCGGAAGTCGTGGGCGACGCTGTGCGGCGTGTGGTCGTAGTAGCCGCCGGTGTCGATGGGCTCCGGCCTCCCGCCCGGCGCGGGACGGTCCCCGAGCAGGAAGAACTCGATCTCCGGGTGGGTGTAGAAGGTGAACCCCAGCTCCGAGGCACGGCTCAGGTTGCGCTTCAGCACCCAGCGCGGGTCCGCGTACGACGGTGAGCCGTCCGGCAGCAGGATGTCGCAGAACATCCTGGCGACGCCCGGGTACTCGCCGCGCCACGGCAGCAGCTGGAACGTCGACGGGTCCGGTCTTGCGATCATGTCGGCCTCGTAGACGCGGGCGAAGCCCTCGATGGCCGATCCGTCGAAGCCGATGCCGTCGGCGAACGCGCCCTCGAGCTCGGCGGGAGCGACGGCGACGGACTTGAGGGCGCCGAGCACGTCGGTGAACCACAGCCGGACAAACCGGATGTCCCGTTCCTCCAGCGTGCGCAGCACGAATTCTTCCTGCCTGTCCACGGCTATCACCTTAAACGTTGCGGGAGACATCCCTCGACCGCGCCCGGGCTGACGCTCCGTCCCGGGCCCGCTGGCCTCGTGAACGTACCAGCGGGCGAGTGCTGTCGGCGTTTCCGGCCGGTTACTTTCAGGTCATTTCCAAAGATAGTCCGTAGTGTCGTTGCCGGAGATCCCCCGCGATCCGGTCCTGTTCCGGTAACTTTGCGCGGGAGTACGCGTTGGCTAGGGCAGTCAGCGGTAACGGAGAGGAACCTGAAGACGATGTCGATCATCCCGGGGAGCGACGTGCAGGTCACTCCGATGACGGCCGAGCAGCATGAGCGGTTCGACCGCGACGGCTTCCTGATCATCCCGGGGGCGCTCAGCCCGGACGAGGTTGCCTTCTACCGGGACGCGCTGGACCGGGTGTACCGGGCTGCCTCCACCGACGGCAGGCTCGCCGCCGACGGCTCGCTGCACCAGCTCAGTGCCGTCACGAACTGCCCCGAAGCCGCGGGCCTCATTGATCACCCGGCCACCTTCTCCTACGTATGGTCGGTGCTCGGCTGGAACGTGCACATCTATCACTCGCACGTGGACGTCCACCCGCCGCTGGAGTCCCGCCGCCCGTTCCGGTTCGAGTGGCACCAGGACGGCGGCAGGCAGAACCGGGAGATCGAGACCGACCCGCGGCCGCGGCTGTCGGTGAAGCTGGCCTACTGGCTCTCGGACGTCTCCGAGGCCGGGCGGGGCAACTTCAAGGTCGTTCCCGGCAGCCACAAGACCAACTGGATCGACGGGCCGCCGCGGCGCGACGTCGAGTGGCCCGACCCGGAGGGCGCGATCGAGGTGACGGCCAACGCGGGTGACGTGGTGTTCTTCGACCGCAGGCTCTGGCACGCGCGCTCGGACAACTACTCTTCCTTCACCCGGATGGCGATGTTCTTCGGTTACACGCTGCGCTGGGTCGCCATCCGCGACGACATCGCGCCGATCTGGTCGAGCGACTGGGCCGATCAGCTGAGCCCGGTGCAGCGGCAGCTTCTCGGCGGCATCAAGGACGCCGACGGGGACCACCTCTGGGGCCACTACCCGGCGACCACGCCGCTGTACGGCTGGCTGAAGGAGCGGAACCTGCTGGACCCGGCCAACCCGCCGCTCAAGCCCTGATTCTTGCCGCGGCTTCCTACCGCGGCGGAGCTTGCTCCGCTCGGTTACCGCGTGGAGCGGGCCACGCCTGCGGGGCGCGGACGAGCAGCAGTGCCGCGTCGTCTTTGAGCGGCGCGCCCGAGTAGCGCAGCAGGTCCTCGCGCAGCAGCTCGAGCAGGCCGGGCTGCCGGCCCCCCGCCGCGTCCCCGTCCGGCACGCCGAGGTCGGCAAGGCGCTTGTCGAGGGGGTAGAACTCACGTTCCCTGTCCCGCGCCTCGGTGACACCGTCCGTGTAGAGCAGCAACTGATCGTTCGGCTTGAAGAAAAGAGTGCGGCCCGCACCGGAGCTGTCGCCCAGCGTGAGCATGCCGAGCGGCGGCGCGGGCGCGGGCACCTCCAGCACGGTCACGATGCGGCCGCCCTCGCCGTCCGGCGACATCAGCATGGGCGGCGGGTGACCGCACGTGTAGACCGTCAGGCGGCCGGCCTCCGGCTCGATCTCCACGAACAGCGCGGTGACGAACTCCTCGTGTTCCCCCCACCGGCGGGACAGCCCGGCATCGAGCCTGCGGGCGAGCTCGGCGAGCGTGTGCACCTCGTGTGCCACCTCGCGGAACACGCCAAGGACGTCGGCGGCCACCTCGACCGCGCCGAGCCCCTTGCCGCGCACGTCGCCGACGATCATCCGGATGCCGAACGGCGTCCGGACGACCTCGTACAGGTCCCCGCCGACCTGGGCGTCGGCGGCGGCCGCGAGGTAGACCACCCCGAGCTCGAGCGGGCCGAGGCGAGGGGGCAGCGGCCGGAGCACGGCCCGCTGCGCGGCCTCGGCGACGGAGATGACGTTGGCGAAGCGCTGCTCCTTCCGCACGCCGATCGCGGTTCCGGCCGACGCGACCGCCGTCACCAGCACGACGGCCACGATCGTCGCGGCCGGCAGCGCCCTGGTGGCGCCGGTTGCCGCCGCCGCGACGATGACGGCGGCCAGCAGGCTCGCGGCGCCGTAGCCGAGCGGCCGGTAGACGGTCGCGGCGCCGATGCCGGCCAGCGCCGGCGGCACGGCGAGCAGCGGCTCGAGCAGCAGCGGCGCCGTCCACATGTGGCCGGCGCAAATGATCACCACGACGGCCACGAGGACGGCCGAGCACAGCTCGAGCCACCGCCCTGGCCAGCCAGCTATCCGCATTCCACCCTCGGCATCTGGGTCATAACGGGCCATTCCGACGAGAAGACCCTACGCCAGCCGCAAAGGGACTTCAGCCACGTTGATGATCGCGCCCGCCGCGAGTCGTCGTAGCGGGCCGCACCCCCCAGCGCGCTGGGTGTGAGTGGCGGCCTCTGCCCGGCCGCGGCGAGATCGTGGTCGTGGGGCCGATGGCGCCATCGGCCCCACTGGGCGGGGCCATATGCGCCAGCGGCCCCACAATTGATCAGACGCTGAGCAGGTAGCGAGCCAGCTCGGCGGGGCGGGAGAGGGCCATCAGGTGGCCGCCGGGCAGGACGTCCGCCTCGACGCCGAGGCGGTCGCGGGACAGCTTCTGCTGGAAGGCGGCGGGGAACAGCCGGTCGTCCGCGCCGGCCACGGCGCGGATCGGGATGGCGGGCCATCCCGGGAAGTCGCACGGCGTCTCGAACACCGCATCGGAGTCGGCCGACGGCGGGCCGCCGTCCGGGAGGACCTCGGCGGGGACGTCGTGGAAGAAGTAGACGGCGTCGTCGAACTCCTCGGGATACCCGCCCGCCTGGGCGGCGGCCACCCGGGCCTCGCGGGATCCGGTGTTGCGCCACCAGGCGCCCGCCGCCTCGCCGGGTACCGGGATCATCGCGTTCACGAAGACGAGGGCACCGACCGGGACCTCCGTCGCGACCAGCGGGGCGGTGAACCCGCCGAGCGACTGCGCGACGAGCACCACGTCGTCCCGGCCGCCGATCGCGCCGATGACGACGCGGGCGTACCCGGGCAGGCCGGCCGGATCGCCGGCGGGCAGGTCGACGGGGATCGCCTCGTGTCCCGCGCCGCGCAGCAGCGGTACCACCCGCTGCCAGTACCACGTGGCGGCGCCGCCGGCGCCCGGGATGAGGACGTAGGCGCGGCGCTGGCGCGGCGCGTCATCCGTGCTCGGTGGCGAGTTCATGCTGCCAGGCTACGGCCATACCGCGCTTCCGCGCCGGCACCGGATGAGGCTGGCCGGGTGGGAGACCACCTGTCGTTCGGATAAAGACGAGACGAATACCTGGCGCGGGCCGCAGTGGCGTGCGGCCTAAGCTGGATGCGTGCCTATGCTGCGGATCGCGCTCGCTCAGGTCAACGCGACGGTCGGTGACCTGGACGGGAACGCGGAGCTTATCGTCGAGTGGACCAGGCGCGCCGCGCGGCGCGGCGCGCGGCTCGTGGTGTTCCCCGAGATGGCGCTCACCGGGTACCCGGTCGAGGATCTCGCGCTGCGGGCCTCGTTCGTGGAGGCGTCCGTCGCCACCGTGCACGAGATCGCCGGGCGGCTGGGCGCGGAGGGTCTCGGCGGGATCGCCGTCGTACTCGGCTACCTCGACCGGCTCGCCGGCCTGGCGCCGCGTCTCGGGCTGCCGGCCGGGGCGCCGCTGGACGCCGCGGCGCTGCTGTACGACGGGCGTGTCGTCATCACCTCGGCCAAGCACCACCTGCCGAACTACGGGGTGTTCGACGAGTACCGCTACTTCGTCCCCGGAAACACGCTGCCCGTGTTCCGGATGGACGCCGATGGCGGGGACCAGGTGGACGTCGCGATCGCCATCTGCGAGGACCTGTGGCAGGACGGCGGGCCGGTGGCGGTGACCCGGCAGGCGGGCGCGGGGCTGCTCGCGGTGCCGAACGCGTCGCCGTATGAGCGCGGGAAGGACGACGTCCGGCTGGACCTGTGCGTCCGGCGGGCGCGCGAGGCAGGGGCGGCGCTCGCGTACTGCAACCTGACCGGCGGCCAGGACGAGCTCGTCTTCGACGGCGACTCGATCCTGGTGAGCCCGGCCGGCGCGCTGCTCGCCCGCGGCCCGCAGTTCGACGAGGCGCTGGTGGTCGCCGACGTGGAACTGGCGGCCGCGGCATCGCGGGACGCCCCCGCCCGGGAGCCGGCGGACGCGCACGACGGCACGACGATCACGATCGAGCGTGTCACGCTTCCCGCCAGGCGGGGCGCCGCCGTCACGGAGGAGGCCGCGGCCGGGGAACCAGGGCCGCTGTGGCCACGGCTGTCCGACCCGGCCGAGGTTTACGCGGCGCTCGTGACCGGGACGCGGGACTACGTGCGGAAAAACGGGTTCCGTTCGGTAATCCTGGGGCTGTCCGGCGGCATCGACTCGGCGCTCACCGCCACGATCGCCGCGGACGCGATCGGGCCGCAGAACGTGCGCGTGGTGCTGATGCCCAGCCGCTACTCCACCGAGCACTCCATCGGCGACGCCGAGGACCTGGTGAAACGCCAGGGGCTGCAGTCCGTGACCATCCCAATTCGGTCCATGGTGGACGCGTTCGCCGAGGATCTCACCCCGGCGGGGTTCCCGCCGGCCGGGCTGCCCGCGGAGAACCTGCAGGCCCGGGTGCGCGGCGTTATCTTGATGGGGCTGTCCAACGCGCACGGGCATCTCGTGCTCACGACAGGCAACAAGAGCGAGCTCGCGACCGGCTACTCGACGCTGTACGGGGATTCGGCCGGCGGCTTCGGCCCGATCAAGGACGTGTACAAGACGTTCGTCTGGGAGCTGGCGCGGTGGCGTAATCAGGAAGCCGAACGAACGGGGGCGACTCCCCCGATCCCGGAGAACTCGATCACGAAGCCGCCAAGCGCCGAGCTCGCGCCGGGGCAGCTCGACACCGACTCGCTTCCGTCGTACGAGGTGCTCGACGCGCTGCTCGACGACTACGTCGAGAAGGACGTGGGCACCGCCGGGCTGATCGCGGCCGGCTACGACCCGGCCCTGGTGGAGCGCGTGGTCCGCCTCGTCGACACGGCCGAGTACAAACGGCGCCAGTACCCGCCAGGTCCCAAGATCAGCCCGAAGAACTTCGGCCGCGGCCGGCGGCTGCCGATCACGAACCGGTGGCGCGAGAACCCGACGGGCGGCACTCACATCAACTGACTCGCATCAGCTGACGAGCAGGACCGGATGGCTCCCAGCCGCCTGGATAGCCGGCATCATCCGCTCCGCTTCGAGACTCACTGCGGCGGTCATCGCGTCAGCGCGGGGCGAGTCCGAGCAGTAGCTCGTCCACGACCCGCGCCGCGAAGTCAGGCCCGGCGGGCGTGGCGTGGTGCTTGTCCCTGGCCATCACGGTGCCGGTGAGCGCGAGCAGCGCGATCTCCACGTCGGTGCCGGCGCGTATCTCACCGGTGGCGATGCCGCGGCGCAGCACCGAGCGCATCATCTCGCGCCGCGGCTCGACGACGGTCTCCATGTACCGTGCCATCAGCCGCGGGTATTTCTTCTGCGTGGCGTCGCTGCGCAGCATGGTGAACAGCCGCACATACCGCGGGTCAGCGGCGTCCTTGACCATCACCTCGAGCATGGCGACCAGGTCTTCGCGCACCGACTCGCCGCGCGGCTCGGGAAACGGGCTCTTGAGCGAGGCGAGCGCGTCGACGAGGAGGTCTTCCTTGCCCGTCCAGCGGCGGTACAGCGTCGCCTTGCCGACACCCGCACGAGCCGCGACGGCCTCGCAGCGGAAGCCCTCGACACCGGCCTCGGCGAACGTGTCGAGCGCGGCGTCGATCATCGCTCGCTCGGCACGCTCGCTGCGCGGCCGCCCCGGGCGCCGCGAGGCACCCGGGGCGCCTTGCGGCGTCCCGGTCTGGGTGTCTCGCGGCGTCGCGGTCTTGGCGACCGCTACGTCCCGTTCCTCGGTACGCATGGCCATCTCGTTCTTATCTTTGCACCCGCGCCGGCTCGGCGGCGAGTTCCCCCGCCAGCTCGCGGTCGGCCTCGGCGACTTCCTGGGCCACCGCGACGTCTTCGGCGGCGACCGCCTGGCGCTGCCGGCCCGGCATCCAGCGCAGCACCACGGCCGCCCCGGCCACCGCGATGAGCGCCGCCACCACGGTGGTGATGTGTATGGCGTTCACGAAGGCGGTGTTCCCGGGCGCGAGCAGGAACCGGCCAGACGGGCCCAGCTGCTGCGCCACGGCCTGCGTGGCCGAGACGGACTGGGCCGCCGTGCCCCGCACCGCCGTCGGCAGCTGCGCGAGCTGCGGGCTCAGCGTGGAGCGGTAGGACTCGGCCAGGATCGAGCCGAGCACCGCGACGCCGAGCGCGACGGCGACCTGGCGCGCGGTGTTCGTCAGCGCCGACCCGGCGCCGGCCCGCTCACGCGGCAGCACGTCCATGACCGAGGCGGTCGCCGCCGGCATGGCGACGCCTACGCCCGCGCCCTGGACCGCGAACAGCACCGCGAGCAGCCAGATCGGCGACGACGTGCCGAGCGCCGCGTACCCGGCGAGCGCCGCGGCGCTGACCAGCAGGCCGCCGGCGCCAACGGCCTTGGCGCCGTACGTGCGCACCAGCCCGGCGCTGCGCGGGGACATGAGCAGCTGGCCGGCCGCGAACGGCACGGTGAGCAGGCCCGCGTCCAGCGCGGTGTAGCCCCGCACGTTCTGCAGGTAAAAGCTGGTGAAGAAGAACACGCCGCCCATGCCGAAGAACAGCAGCCCGATCGCCCCGACCGAGGCGGACAGCCGCCGGTCGCGGAACAGCCGGACGTCGAGCGACGGGTGCGAGATGCGGGACTCATGCCAGGCGAACAGGGCCAGCACGGCGAGGCCGCCGAAGATCGGCCCGAGCACGTCGCCGCGCAGCCACGAGCCGGTGTCGCCGCCCTGCACGATCCCGTACACCAGGAGCACGAGGCCGGCGATCGACGCCAGCACGCCCAGGTAGTCGATCTTCCCCGGGTCGGGGTTCCGCGACTCGGGGACGAGGATCAGCGCGGCGAGCGCGCCTGCCGCGGTCACCGGCACGTTGATCAGGAAGACCGAGCCCCACCAGAAGTGGTTCAGCAGCACGCCGCCGAGTACCGGGCCGGTCGCGACACCGATGCCGACCGCCGTCGCCCAGATGCCGATCGCGCGCGCTCGTTCGGCGGGCTCGAAGACGTTGGAGATGATTGAGAGGGTTTGCGGCATCACGGCCGCGCCGCCAAGGCCCATCGCGGCGCGCGCGATGATGAGCTGGTCCGGCGACCGGGAATACGCCGAGAGCAGCGACGCGATGCCGAACAGCGCGAGCCCGATCATGAGCATCCGCTTGCGGCCGATCCGGTCGCCCACGACGCCGAACGTGAAGAGCAGCCCGGCGAACACCAGCGTGTAGGAGTTGATCGCCCACTCGAGCTGGCTCTGGCTGGCGCCCAGGCCCCCGTGCGGCTCGGCGATCGTCTTCAGCGCCACGTTGAGCACCGTGTTGTCGATGACGATGGCGAGCAGCCCGACCACGAGCACGCTGAGGATCAGCCAGCGCCGCCGGTAAATCGTCTGTGTATCCATGTGACCCTTCGCCGATCATGGAAGCTTCTGCGGGACCGGGAAGGTGCAGGCTCGCTGCGGTGTTGCCCTGATCAGGTGATCCGGTAACCGGTCCCGCGGGTAGTTCACCGTCCACCCGCTATCGATACGGAACAGTCTCGTATCGGAATCTATTCCGGCGTTCCGGGCAATCTTCTGGCGCCCCCGCTGGGCGCTGGGGCCACCGGAGTCGGCCCGGCGTTTCCACGATCACGGGCGCGCATTTCGCGTCGTGGAAACTACGGGTCGTATGCGACACCTACGTTTCCGTGATCATGGTCCAGCCCGCCGGAGGCGGGCTGAGGGGTGAGTCAGGGGAGGATCATGATGTCGGCGTGACGGAGGTGGTGGGTACCGGGATTGACCGCGAGGGTGAGGACGAGGGTGGCGTGCTCGCCCGCGAGCTCCAGGCTCGCGGTTGCCGCGCCGTCGCCGGCGCGCCACGCGGCGGGCTTGGAGGCGCCGGCCCAGACGGCCGCCATCCGCAGGCGGCGTGCCAGCACTCCGGTGTCAACGCCGTCGGCCACCGCTATGGACCGCGGCCATTCGCGGGAGCCGCCGTTCATCCAGCCGACGACGCTGTCCAAAACGTCACTGAGCGGCGAACCAGGCGCGGGCGGCACGGCGAGGGTGAGTGACTGCACGCGCGGCGGCAGCGCCGGGCTCAGCTGGATCTGGACCTGGACGACGCCGCGCTCGCCCGCCAGCCACCAGCGGCAGTGCGCGGGCGTGTCCGACTCCGGTGGGCGTTCGTGGCCGGCGGTGAAGTCTCCGATGCGCTCCCGGACAAGGGCGATCTTGCGCCGGCGTTCGGCGTAGGGGATGTCCTGCGCCACGTTTTCGGCGAACAGGGACGCCGTCGTGGCATCGTCCCAGGACTGGAGCAACCGGGTCACCGCGTCCCTGGCCGCCAGGGTCTCCGGCCACACACCCGGCGCCCGGGCGGCCTGCGCCGGCCGCGTGGAAGGAGGGGCCGGCGCGAGCGCGGGGGTACGCCAGGCTCTGGGGCGGCCCCGTCCCGCCTCTCCCCGTACGACCGCTTCCAGCAGTCTTCCGGCGAGCGAGGACGCCTGGGCGTAGGTGCCGTTGCATAGAACGATCACGCCGGCTCCTGTCGCCGCATGCCACCGCATGTTGCTGCCGAAGCCCGGATAGCCGCCGCTGTGGCTGACCACCCGGCCGAGCGAAGGGTCCTCGTCGACGAACAGCCCGAAGCCGTAGCTCCCGGGCCACGCCGGAGGGCCACCAGGCAGGTGACCGGGCTTGTCCCAGCCGGTCAGCACGCGAGGCAGCTGCATCTCACGGCGGCTCGCCCGGCGCAGCGGATGCCGGCCGCCCGCACGCTCCTCCCCCGGCGGGAACGCCGCCGCGAACCCGGCCACCCAGAGCGCGAGATCGTTCACGCAGCTGAAGACGCCGCCCATGGGGGCGAACGCGCCGCACCTGTCGAACGGGACCTCCTCCCAGACGGCAGTGATTGCCGCGTCGTCAGGGACGGACGCGGCGGGGGCGCGGCGGTAGCCGAGAGCCAGTTCCGCCGCGGGGAACTCGGCAGCCTCGAAGCCGGTGCGGGTCAGGGCCAGCGGGCGCAGCAGGCGGTCGCGGACGTAGTCCGGGTACGCCATGCCGGTGATGGCGGTGATGACGAGGCCGAGAATCGCGTAGCCCAGGTTGGAGTACTCGAAGCGGGTGCCGGGGGCCCACGCGATGCTCACGCCGCCGGCGAGCAGCATGCCGAACTCGCCCAGCGGGAGGCCCTGCTGCCGGTCTCCCCACGGATCGTCGGTCGGGAAGCCAGCCGTCATCGTCAGCAGGTGCCTGATCGACACGCGGTCCGCGTCCGGCGTCACGGGAGGCCAGCCCCGCAGTTCCGGCACGTACTCCTCGGCCGGGTCGTCCAGCGCGAGCTGGCCGTCGTCGCGCAGCGCGAGCACCGCGGACGCGGTGAAGCTCTTCGTCATCGAGGCGATCCGGAAGACGGTCCCCGCGTCCGGCGGCGGGCCACCGAGATACCGTTCGCCCAGGCCGCCGGCGTGCACGAGGCCGCCGCCGGCCACGATTCCGTAGGCCAGGCCGGGCTGGCCGCCGCCGAGATGGTAGGCGCCCGCGATGGCTTCAGCTGCTTCAAAGTCGCTGGACACCGGATTAGTCTCGCACGCGCATCCATGCCATTATCGGAGTGTCCGGGTACGCCACTGGGGCGCCTCGAGACATGGAGGACCGACAATGCCAGCTCAGGGCAGTAATACGCAGGCGGAAACTCAGCCGGTGGCCGCGACGCCGCAGCGGACCACGACGCAGGCGGAGCCGCTGTACGGGGGGCACACCCGGGGGCGTGTCACGGTCAGGGACATCGCCGCCGCCAAGGCGCGGGGCGAGAAATGGCCGATGCTCACGGCGTATGACGCGCTCACGGCCGGGATCTTCGACGAGGCCGGGATTCCCGTGCTGCTCGTCGGCGACTCGGCCGCGATGGTCGTCTACGGCCACGACACGACGATCCCGGTCACCGTCGACGACCTGATCCCGCTCACCGCCGCCGTCGTGCGCGGGACGAGCCGGGCCATGATCGTGGCGGACCTGCCTTTCGGGTCCTATCAGGCGTCCCCGGCCGCGGCGCTGGAGGCCGCGACCAGGTTCTTCAAGGAGTCCGGGGCGCACGCCGTCAAGCTCGAGGGCGGCATGCGCGTGGCGCACCAGGTGGAGGAGCTCGTCGCCGCCGGGATCCCGGTGATGGCGCACCTCGGCCTGACACCGCAGTCGGTGCACGCCTTTGGCGGCTACCGGGTGCAGGGCCGCGGCGAGGACGGCGAGCGGCTGCTGCACGACGCCAAGGCGCTGCAGGCGGCCGGCGCGTTCTCGGTGGTGCTCGAGTGCGTACCGGCGGCGCTGGGCGCGCGGATCACCGAGGCGCTGTCCATCCCCACGATCGGCATCGGGGCCGGCCCGCACTGCGACGCGCAGGTCCTGGTGTGGCAGGACATGGCGGGGCTGTCGCCGCGCACGCCGAAGTTCGTCAAGAAGTACGCCGACGTCGCCGGCGTGCTGCGCGGCGCGGCCGCGGCGTTCGCGAAAGACGTTACCTCCGGCGCCTTCCCCGCTGAGGAGTTCTCCTACCGGTAAGGGCATCCGGACAGGCTTCAGGTGAGCCACCGCTCGTTCGGCAAAGCGATTTTAAATATCGGTGATCCGAAGTCCGGCGTGCACCTTGTAGCGGCGGTTGATCGCGATCAGGTTCGCGGTCAGCGCCTCCACTTGCCGTGCGTTGCGCAGGCGGCCCGCGTAGACCCCGCGCATGCCGGGAATCCGGGCGGCCAGCGCCTGCACCAGGTCGGTGGCCGCCCGGTCATCGCCGAGCACCAGGACGTCCAGGTCGAAGGACGCGATCTCCGGGTCGAGCAGCAGCCTGGCCGACACGTGGTGGAAGGCGGCGACCACGCGGCTGCCGGAGAGCAGTGCCGCCGCCTGCTCAGCGGCGCTGCCTTCGGCGACGTCCAGGGCGTAGGGGCCGCGGTCGCCGAAGCCGAGCGGGTTGACGCAGTCCACCACGATCTTGCCTTCGAGGTCGCCCGCGAGGCCGGTCAGCAGTTCCTTGTGGCCCTCCCAGGGGATCGCGGCGATCACCACGTCGGCGTTTCTCGCGGCCTCACCGTTCGCCATCCCGCGGATGCCCATTCCCAGCTCACCGGCCGCCGCCTGGGCACGCTCGGCACTGCGGGAGCCGATGATCACCTGTTGTCCCGCCTTCGCGAACTGGTGGGCCAGCCCGCGGCCCTGGTCACCCGTGCCGCCGAGAATGGCGATCACCAGCTTGTCGACGTCGGTCATGATGCGATCCTCTCAGAGTTAGCCCGGGGGATGCCCCCGGACCCCCGCCCCGCTGCGGTGCCCGCCGTAGCATCACGCGGCCGGGGAGCCGCAAGAGCCTCCCGCGGGCCGCGCGATCGCGGAATGCGAGCCGCTAACGCGGCTCACTCCGCGCTCTCCTGGCTGGGGGTGCGGAGAGTGGCCGATCGTTGCACTATGGAGACGTGGATGCGGATCAGGTGGCAACGCTGCGCGCGCTGCTCGCCCCAACCGGATGGATCGAGCGGACCCGGGTGTTCGCGCGGGCGCTGCGCCGCTCGACTAAAACGCCGGGCGGACTGCTGGTGGTCGGCACTCCGGAGGAGGAGCCCTGGCACCTGACCGCGCACCTCGACGAGGAGAGCCGGCTGTGCGGGATCCCCGTGCTGATGCCCACGCTCGTCCGGTGGGCACCGCCCGCGGACGCGCCGCCGCACCTGCGGGTCGGGCTGGAGCGGCTCGAGGCGGCGCGGCGCGGCGAGACGCTGTTCGTCGTGACGCCGACGACCGCGCCCGTGCCGCTGCTGGAGCGGGTCAGCGACGCGCGGAAGGTGGGCGCGACGATCCTGGCCCTGGATCAGGGCGATCCCGAGCTCGAGGCGCTGGCGCATGAGGCGCTTGTGGTGCCCAGCCGGGCGCCCGGAACGCTAGAGGCTGATGGCGTTCCTGGGGCTGGCGGTGTCAGTGTGACAGACGAGGCCGGTTTGACTGCTGATACGAGAGCTGCCGCCGAGGCTGCGGCCGCTGCCGCGGCGGCCGCGGCGGCCGCGGCAGGCGGGCAGGAGCCGGGATCGGGGCTGGTCACGTTCGGGGCGGTGCAGCATCTGGTGAGCGCCGCCGCCGGTGAGCGAGCCGAACGTGGCGGGCGAGGCGTGCGGGGACTGCGAGACCGGGTAGCGCGGCTGCTCGACGCGGTGAGCGGGCCGAGCGCGTAGGTCACGCGTCGAGGCTCAGGACCATCGTGGGGCGCTCGATGACGTGGTCGGGGCGCAGCGGGCGGACGGCGGTGCCGATCGCGAAGAACTCGGTGGTGTGCGCGCCCCAGGTGTGACTGTGCTGCCGCAACTGCACGCCGACGATGCCCTCGGCGTGCAGCGCCTCGGCCTCGGCCTGCATGCGCGACATGGCCAGCTCGCGGGCGTCGTACAGGGCCTGGGTGAACTGCTCGATCTCGACGTTCCGCCCGACGTTCCCGATCTTGCTGCCGAGGCGCTGGTGCGCGATGTGGTAGACGCAGGAGCCCATCACCATGCCCAGCGGGGCGTACCCGGCACGGATCAGCGTCCAGAAGTCCTGCCCGGACAGGTCGGAGGTGAACGGCTGGTTCTTGTTGTTGCGCCACCGGTCGACGCCCCCGCCGCCGGCGCCCGGCTCCGCCTTGACCGCGGTGCCGACGGCGATGAACTCGGCGATGTCGGCGCCGAACTCCTTCATCTCCACGTCCAGGCGCACGCCGACGATCCCGTCGGCCTGCAGCGCGTCGGCCTCCGCCTCCATCCGTGACATGGCGAGCTCGCGCGCGTGGTACATGGCCTGGGACAGGACGTCGAGTTCCTGGTTGCGCCCCCAGCGGCCGATCTGCAGCCCGACGTGGTAGATCGAGCTGCCGAGCACCAGCCCGAGCGGGCGGAAGCCGACCTCCCGGACCAGCAGGAACTCGTTGACCGACAGGTCGGAGGTGAAGATCGACCCGGGTCGCCCCGGCTGCAGTTCGGCGAGCCGCCGCATCGCGTCCTGCGGGACGCCGGCCGCGTCGAGTTCGGTGGCGGCCTGCTGGGGAGCCTGCTGGTCTGTCATCTCAACCTCACGTTCTGTTTGCCCCGATATTGACCCGTGCCGCCTGGCGCCGCTGCGGGTCGAGCGAGAGGATGGCCAGGGCCGGAGGCCCGGCGCGTTCGGCGTTTCGCGAGAAACGGACGATGGCGGTGCCGATGTTGGTCACCTCGACGATGTGGTCGCGGCGGCCTTCCTGGGACGGGCACTCGCGCTCGCGCACCCGCATCTCCATCGAGGCGACCACCACGCCCTCGCCGCCGAGCCGCTTCACGTCGGCCTCGAGCTGGTGCCTGGCGTCGTGCCTGGCGTCGTTGACCAGCTCGGTGTAACCGGTGACTTCGGTGTTGCCCGCTCCCCACCGGGTCTGGGCGACGGTGGCGAAGTCGTCGTGCCGGGCGCCGATCGAGATGCCCAGCGCGAGCCCGGCCGGAACCCAGCCTTTGGCGATGAGCTTGGCGAAGTCCTGGCCGGACAGGTCGGAGGTGAACGGGCGCCGCCTCGGCGGGGCGCCCGGCGCGCGCACCGCGGTGCCGATCGCCTTGAACTCGAGCCCGCCCGCCGGGAAGGAGCCGATGGACAGCCGCACGCCCACGACGCCGTGGCCGCCCAGCTCCCGGCACTCCTCCACCATCCGGTCGATGGCCTTGTGCCGCGCCTGGTACAGGGTCTGCACCAGCGGCCCGAACGAGCCGTAGCCGCCCCGCGAGGACACCTGCGTCACGCCCTGGTACGGCACGCCGAACCCGAAGGATCCCCATGAGCCGGGGCAGCCGTAGCCGCCGGTGTAGCCGATGTTGTACACGGCCGCGCCGAGCACCTGGCCCACGGGCTGGAAGCCGGCGCCGCGAATAGCGGTGAACTCGTCCGAGGAGAGTGCCGAACCCCAGGTACCGCTCTCCCGGATCTCGGCCATCCTCGCCTCAGCGGCCGGCGGCAGGTGTTCGCTCACGCCCTCAAGACTAGTCCCGCGCGTCCGCCGTCAAAGACTAGTCCTGCGCGTCCCATTCCTCGTTCCGCTGCCTGACGAGATCTAGCGCGTGGCTGGCGGCCTCCCGGGTGGGGTAGGGCCCGAGCAGATCCTTGCCGGGGCACGCGGTGTCCTCGGGCTCGACCGTGTTGTGCCGGAGGCAGAACCACCATCGCTGTTCACTTCCCATGGACATTAGACTCCCAAATTATGGCCACCGTGCTTCATCCGGGCCGGCTTTCCCCGACCCGGCAGGTTCCCGCGCACATCGTCCGCCCCGAGTACGTCGGCAGGAAGGGTCCCCGGCTGGGAGAGCCCGACGTCAAGGACCCCGGCACCATCGCGCGGATGCGGGTCGCGGGCAAGCTGGCCGCGCAGGCGCTGGAGGAGGTCGGCAGGCATGTGGCGCCCGGCGTCACCACCGATTTCCTGGACCAGGTCGGCCACGACTTTCTCGTCAGCCACGGCGCCTACCCGTCCACGCTGGGTTACCGCGGCTACCCGAAGTCGCTGTGCACCTCGGTCAACGAGGTGATCTGCCACGGCATCCCCGATGACACGGTGATCAACGACGGCGACATCGTCAACGTTGACATCACCGCGTACATCGACGGCGTGCACGGCGACACGAACGCCACGTTCGGCGCCGGCAACGTCGACGAGGAGTCGCGGCTGCTGGTCGAGCGCACCCGCGAGGCGATGATGCGCGGCATCCGCGCGGTCGCGCCCGGGCGACCGCTGAACGCGATCGGCCGGGTCATCGAGTCGTACGCACGCCGGTTCGGCTACGGCGTCGTCCGTGATTTCACCGGTCACGGGATCGGCACCACGTTCCATTCGGGCCTGGTCGTCCCGCACTACGACGATCCGGACAACGACGTGATCATGGAAACGGGGATGACGTTCACGATCGAGCCGATGCTCACCCTCGGCACGATCAAGTACGACATATGGCCCGACGGGTGGACGGCGGTGACCAAGGACCGGCGGCGCACCGCGCAGTTCGAGCACACCATTCTCGTCACCGAGGGCGGCCACGAGATCCTCACCCTGCCGTAGCGGGGCCGTGGCGTGATCCGTCTAGGGTTGGTGGCGTGATCGAAGCGGTCGTGTTCGACCTGGACGGGGTGCTGATCGACTCCGAGCCGGTGTGGGAGGAGGTGCGGCGGGAGGTCGTCGCGTCCCGCGGCGGGCACTGGGCGCCGGACGCCCAGAACCGGCTCATGGGCATGAGCACCGCCGAGTGGTCCCGCTACCTCAGCGAGGAGCTGGGCGTCGGCATGGCGCCCGGCGCGGTGGCGTCGCTCGTCATCGAGCGGATGGCGGCACGCTACCGGCAGCACCTGCCGCTGATGCCCGGCGCCGTCGAGGCGGTCCGCGCGCTGGCCGCGCGGTGGCCGCTCGGCCTGGCCAGCTCGGCGCCGCGGAGGACTCCTCGAACGGGCTGCGCTCCGCCGCGGCCGCGGGGTGCCAGGTGATCGCGGTTCCGCATCCCCGCTACCCGCCCGCCCCGGACGCGCTGAAGCTGGCCCGGCTGGTGCTCGCCGGCCTCGGGGAGCTCACCCCGGACGCCGTCGCCTCGCTGGGTTAGGTGACAGGGCGGGCGGCGCCGGGTATGGGACACCGGTGACAGTAAGCGAGTTCAGCAGGCAGCATGTGATCGACGTGCTGCGGAGGACGGGGTTTCCCGAGCTGGCCGAGAAGGCGCAGCTCGAGCTGCCCGATCCGGTGGACATGGAGACTCTCGACAGGTTCATCGCACCCTACGGCCTGACAAGGGATCACCTCATCAGCCGGATGGGCGGCAGCCCCTGAACGCGCATGATCACGGGTCGTTGCGGCCGTCCTGGCAGCCATTCTGACCCGTGATCATGCACTCCGCGGGAGGGCGGCCTCAGGCGTCGCGCTTGCGGAACAGGATGCCGCCGGCTATGAGCAGGACCGCCGTGTAGGCACCGAGCACGGCGAACTGGCCCCACGGGGAGAACAGGTGCTCCGGCGGCGGCCCCACCGTGGTGGACAGCGCCTCACCCGCCGAGCTCGGCAGCCACCGGTGAATGTCCCAGAACCAGGACTGCGGCAGCAGGTGCGCGAGGATCGGGATCACGAACAGCACCCCGATCACGGTCGTGATCGTTCCTGCGGTGTGCCGGATCATGGCGCCCACCCCGTAGGCGAACAGGCCGCATATCGACACGTACAGGACGCTGCCGATGATGGCCCGCAGCACGTTGGGCTCGGACAGCGTGGCGCCGTGGTGGGTGGACGCGAGCAGCGCCTGGCCGAGGAAGAACGAGATGAAGGCCGCCACGAACGTGACCACCAGCGCGATGCAGGTGAACACGACGGCCTTCGCCGCGTAGACGACGCCCCGCCGCGGCATCGAGGTGAGCGACGTACGGATCATCCCCGTCGAGTACTCGGAGGTCAGCACCATCGCCCCGAGGACCGTGATGACGAGCTCGCCCAGGTAGAACAGGCCGCCGAGGCTGGCCTGCGTCGCGTCGAAGGACGCCTGGTCACCCGGCGACATCTGATTCCAGTGTGCGGCGGTGCCCCCGGTGATCGCCGCGCCCAGCCCGATGCTGATCGCGAGCAGCACGAGCAGCGTCCAGTAGGTGGAGCGGACCGAACGGATCTTGGTGAACTCCGAGCGAAGCGCGCCGCCGAAGCCCGCGCGCCCCGAGGCGGGGGGCAGCTCGGCGAGGCGGACCGCCTCCGGTGCCGTGGTGGTAGCCATGTCAGACCCCGCTTCCGATGTGCGGCTGCGGCGCGGCCGCCGGGCCCGGCTGGCTCGCGGCCTCGCCGGATCCCTGGCCGGGCGTGGCCGCGTGGTACTCGACGCTGTCGGCGGTCAGCTCCATGAACGCCTCCTCGAGCGAGGCGCGCAGGAGGGTCAGCTCGTGCAGCCGGATGCCCTTCTCGAAGGCGATGTCGCCGACCCGGTCGGCGGTCATGCCCTGCACGATCAGCGTGCCGTCGCCCGACGCCGACGCGCTGCCGCCCTCGGCGGCGACGGCCATCACCAGCTGGTCCGGCGACGGCGTGCGCACCCGCACCGACGCACCGGAGCTGCGCGCGATGAACTCGGCCATCGAGCAGTCCGCGATGAGCCGCCCCCGGCCGATCACGATCAGGTGGTCGGCGGTGTTCTCCATCTCCGACATCAGGTGGCTCGACACGAAGACCGTGCGGCCCTCGGCGGCCAGCGCCTTCATCAGGTTCCGGATCCACAGGATGCCCTCGGGGTCCAGCCCGTTCACCGGCTCGTCGAACATCAGCACCCTGGGGTCGCCGAGCAGGGTCCCCGCGATGCCGAGCCGCTGGCTCATGCCGAGCGAGAAGCCCTTGGAGCGCTTGCGGGCCACCTCGGACAGGCCGACCAGGTCGAGCACCTCGCCGACGCGGCGCTTCGGAAGGTTGTTGGTCTGCGCCAGGCAGAGCAGGTGGTTGTAGGCGCTCCGGCCCCCGTGCACGGCCTTGGCGTCCAGCAGAGCGCCGACCTCCCGCATCGGGTAGGCCAGGTCGTGGTATCGCTGCCCGTCAACCGTGACGCTGCCGCCGTCGGGGTAGTCGAGCCCGAGGATGAGCCGCATCGTGGTGGTCTTACCGGCGCCGTTCGGGCCGAGAAAGCCGGTTACCTTGCCCGGTTCGATCGCGAACGACAGGTCGTTGACCGCGACCTTGTCGCCGTAGCGTTTGGTGAGGCCCCGTACCTCGATCATGGGAATCAGTGTCCTCTCTATGCGAGACGAACCCAGTCTCGCCGGCCTGCCCCGCCCGCGCGTCGGCCGCAGTGATGATTCCCGCTCCGCCCTGGGGCTGATTCGGGGCGCCGCCCGGTGATCGGCCGTGACGGAGTGACCGCATGGGCCGTTCCCACCGCCGCCCCGCGCGAGCGCCGCGACGGAGTGACCCACGTCGGCTGCCCCTGCCCGCCGCCCGTGAGCGCCGCGACGGAGTGACCACTCTCCGTTTGGAATCAATATTTTTATACTGAACGGGCGGTGGCTGCTCCCACGTGCAGGCTCACCGAATAGCCGTGGCCGGCGCCGAGGATGGCGTGCGCGCGCGGGCGCCCGCCGTGCACCATGGTGCGGCCGGGGCGCAGCGGCGCGGCGCCCGGTCCGCCGGCCGATTCCTCGGCGGCCTCGCCCGCGATCAGCGTGGCGAGGCGGCAGGCGCATTCGGTGGTGCCGCCGGGCGGCATGACGAGCAGCCACGCCTCGTGCCCGGCCTCCGCCTGCAGGGGGACGCGAACCGGGCGTTCCGGGTCGAACCGAACCAGGTCCCACCAGCGCTGCGGCGTGGCGGCGAGCCGGGCGAGCTCACGGGACAGCGCGCCGAGCGTCGGCGCGGGCTGTGCGGGCCCGTCCGCCACGGCGGCGTGCGTCGCGGCGGCGTCCGCCACGGCGGCGTGCGTCGCGGGAACGGCGGGCGGGGGGACGCGCGGCCATGGACGTGGCTGCGCGAGCTGGGCAATTTCCGGCGCCACGGAGATGTCGAGGTTCACGGTAGTCCTTCGCGCGGGGGGCTCTTGAGTCCCCGGAAGACGGCAGGGTCAGCTATGAGCGGTTGTCAGCGACAACAGCTACAGCGACAGCCACGCGCGAAAGACACGCGCACTAGGACACCGTAATTACGCTGAGTTGTCAAGTCGGCAGGCCAGCGGCCTGGAGCCGGTCCAGTGCGGGGGCGATCATCCCGGCGGTCACGTCCGCACGCGACCACGCGGCGGCGCACAGGGCGCGAAGGCCGTCCAGGGGGGCCCGGGAGGGTCGCTCCGCCCCGCCGCTTTCCCGGAGCGTGAGGTGGCCGTTCCCGTCCCAGTACGCGGACCAGGCGCGGCAGCGAAAACCGTTGCCCTCCTTGCTCCGCACCGCCTCGGTCTGCGGGTAGGGCTCGAGCAGGCCGGACAGGCCCGCGGCCACGTAGCGCGGCCGCTGATGCGGCGGCGCGAGCACGGCGTCGGCCGGGTGGGTCACTCCGGTCAGCACCAGCAGGCTGTCCGCGCCGACGCGGTGCGCGGCCTCGATGTCGGTGTCCAGCCGGTCCCCCACCACCAGCGGGTTGCGCGCGCCGGTGCGCAGCACCGACTCGCGGTGCAGCGGCGGTTCGGGCTTGCCCGCCACCGTCGGCATGACACCGGTAGCGGTGGCGATGACCTGCAGGAGCGACCCGTTGCCCGGCTGCCGGCCACGCGGCCCGGGCAGCGTGCTGTCCGCGTTGGTGGCCACGAACAGGGCACCGGACGCGACGGCGAGACCGCCCTCGGCCAGCGCGGCGTAGTCCACACCGGGCACGTATCCCTGGACGACCGCCTGCGGGCGCTCGGAGGCGCTGGAGACGGGGCGCAGGCCGCGTTCCCGTACCGCCAGCCGCAGACCCGTGCCGCCGATGACGAGGACCTTCGCGCCGGCGGGCAGTTTCTCGGCCAGCAGCCGCGCGGCGGCCTGCGCCGATGTCACCACGTCCCCGGCGCTGGCCCGGACGCCGAACCCGGTGAGCAGTTCCGCCACGGCGGCGGGTGTCCGGTAGGCGTTGTTGGTCACGTAGGCGAGGCGCATTCCCTGGGCCGCGGCCTTGCGCAGCGCGTCAGCCGCACCCGGTATCGGCGTGCCGCCGATGTAGACCACGCCGTCCAGGTCGAGCAGGGCCACGTCGTAGGCGCTGTGCAGGGCTGTATCTCCCCCGCTCCCCTCCGGGCGCCCCTTCGGCTCGCGGGCTGTATCACCCCCGGTCACCGGGCTTCCCCTCGCTGCGCGCGCAGGGTCGCGCGTACCTGGCGCAGCGCGTCGGTGTAATGCTTGGCGTCGGGCCGCATCGCGGCGGCGAGCGCCAGGTACTCGGCCGCGGCGGCGTGCTCACCGTTGCGTGCCAGGGCCAGGCCGAGCCCGAAATGCGCGTAATCGTCCGAGGGACTGGCCTCGACTATCACCCGGAAATTCGCCGCCGCTTCCGTGTACCTCCCCGCGTCGAACTGTGCGCGTGCGAGGGCCTCGCGAACGCTGCGCGAGGCCGGCTCGGCGGCCGCGGCGCGCTGCAGGACCTGCGCCGCGGCCGCCGCGCTGCCCCGGTCGAGAAGCTCCATTCCGCGGGTGTACCAGCCGTGCACGTCAGCACCGTCGGGCCGGCCGGGCCGGCCGGGGTCGCGATGGGTCTCGCGACCCTCCTGGCCGGGGACGTTTTCCTGCGGACGGGAATCCCAGCTTCCGCTCGATCCTTCTGACATGTGTGCAGACCCTTCCGACCGCCGGTGATTCCGGCCTCGTGCTGGCGCCCTTCCGCGGCGTTCGCTACGCCCGGGACCGGGTGAGCGGCATCGCAAACGTCACCTCACCACCGTACGACGTGATCAGCGCGGCCATCCTTGACCACCTGCTGGAGGCGGACCCGCACAACATCGTCCGGCTCATCCTGCCGGGCGCGGGTCACGGCCATCATCCCGCTGAGGGCGGCCCTGGACGCGGTGAGGATACCCGTGGACGCGGTGAAGATACCTATGGACGCGGCGACTCGGGGTCAGGTGAGAATGCCCTTGGGGCTGGTGAGGGGGGAGGCGGCGCGGGGCCGGGGCACGGCGAGCTCGCGGCGTCGCGGCTGCGCGAGTGGCTGTCCTCCGGCGTGCTGGTCCGGGACCCGCTTCCCGCTCTGTACGTCTACGAGCAGAGCGGGTCCCGATGGCGGCAGCGCGGGCTGATCGGACTGGTGCGGGTGGGCTCTCCGGATTCGGCGGGCATCCTGCCGCACGAGAATGTCATGCCCGGGCCCGTGGCGGGGCGGCGTGAGCTGATGGCCGCGACCCGGGCCAACCTCGAGCCGATCTTCCTGGTGTACGACGGCGGGCCGGGACCGGCGGGCTCCGCGGGCTCCGCGGGTTCCGCGGGCGAGGGCCGGAGGGAAGCCGCGGACCCAGGGACAGGTGTGACGGCGGCGGAGATCACGGACCGCGTCGCCGACGGGCGGCCGCCGCTGATCTCGGCGGTCACCGACGACGGCGTCACGCACCGGCTGTGGTGCCTCACCGATCCGGCCGAGCACGCCGCCATCGCGGCCGATCTGGGCGGACGGCACGCGATGATCGCGGACGGCCATCACCGGTACGCGGCGTACCGCGCGCTGCGGGACGAGATGCACCGCGCGGGACGCGGCGCCGGATCCTGGGACTACGGCCTGGCCTTCCTCGTGGACTCCGCCGCCTACCCGCCGCGGCTCGGCGCCATCCACCGGGTGCTGCCCGGCCTGCCGCCCGGCCGTGCGGCTCAGCGCGCCAAGGGCGCCTTCAGCGTGCGCGAGCTGCCCGGAGGCGGCGGCGCCGTCGGCTCGCCCGACGTTGATCACGCGGTCAGCGTTGACAGCGCGGTCAGCGCGGTCAGCGTTGAGGGCCTTGACGGCGCGCTACGCGAACTTGCCGGGGCCGGCCGCGACGGGACGGCGTTCCTGCTTGGCGGCGGCGCGGGATTCCACCTGCTCAGCCAGCCGGATCCGCGGCAGCTTGCGGAAGCGATGCCGGCCGGCACGTCGCCGCGCTGGTGCCGGCTGGACACCGCTGTGCTCCAGGAGCTGCTCCTGGCCCGGGTGTGGGGAATCAAGGACAACGAGCGCGACGTACTCATCTACCATGACGCGGCCGACGCCGTGCGCGTCGCGTCGGGCACGGGCGGGACGGCGGTGATCTCGAATCCGATCTCGTTCACGGCAGTTCGCGAGATCGCGGCGCACGGCGAGCGGGTACCACGCAAATCCACGTCCTTCGGTCCCAAGCCGCGCACCGGATTCGTGTTGCGCACTTTCGAGGACTAGTTTCCCTCTGTCTTTCCCTCTGTCCCGGGATTACCGGCCTTCAGGTCGGATGTCTGCGCGTCGGATGTCTCCGGGTCGACGACGGTCAGGTGGCCTCCGGGTCTGCCCGGGTTATGAGCGGCCACCGCCTCATCCACCGTGTCGAAGATGTCGAAGACCTTGCTCAGTCCCGTGATACGGAAGATCTTCAGTATGCGTCCCTGGGTACAGACCAGGTCGATACCCCCGTCGTACGCGCGGACGCGCTTCAGGCCCCCGACCAGGACACCAAGGCCCGTCGAGTCGAGGAACTCAACCCTTTCCATGTCCACGATCAGGTGATAACTGCCCGCATCGGCCAGGCTGATCAGCTTCTCCCGGAGTCTGGGCGCCGTGTAGACATCGATCTCGCCGCTGACCTCGACCACGGTGGTCCCAGCGGCGGCGGTGTACTCCTTCAGCATGAGATCCATGGGTCCTCCCCTCCTCCTATGTCTGGGACAATAGTCCGATGCGTGACGACACCGCTACGAGCGCGGGAAACTCTCCCACAATCCGGTCCACCGATATCACCGGCCTCGGCCACGACGTGTTCCAGATCGACACCCGAATGGCCGGATACCGGGGCATCACGGCCGGGTACCTGATTCGCGGCGACCGGCCGTGCCTGGTGGAGACCGGCACCGCTCCGTCCGCACCCGTCGTACGCGACGCCCTTGCCGCACTGGGCGTCGGCCCCGCTGACCTGGCCACGGTCGTGGTCACGCACATTCATCTTGACCACGCCGGCGGAGCCGGGGACGTCGCCGGTATGTTCCCGGCCGCGGAGATCGTGGTGCATCAGCGCGGGGCCCGTCACCTGGCCGATCCCAGCAGGCTGATGGCGAGCGCGCGAGCGGTCTACGGCGACGCGCTGGAAAGGCTGTTCGGCACGCTCGCGCCGGTTCCCGCGGAGCGCATCAGGGCTCTCGACGAGACCGGCACCATAGACCTGGGCGGCGGCCGGCGCCTCGACAGCCACTACTCCCCCGGCCACGCCAAACACCACGTGGGCCTGATCGACTCGGCGAGCGGCGACCTGTACGTCGGGGACGCGGCCGGCGTCTACATCCCGGAAACCGGCGACCTGCGGCCCGCGACGCCGCCGCCTGACTTCGATCTGGACATCGCGCTGGCATCGCTGCGGAAATTCCGCGAGCTGCGGCCCAGCCGCCTGCTGTTCAGCCACTACGGGCCGGTGGACGCGGTACTCCAGACGCTGGAGCGTTCGGCTGAGGAGATCAGGGTGTGGGTCGACGGGACGCGCGAGGCCCGCGAGGCGGGCCTCGATCTCGACCACGCCGTCGCCATGGTCAGGGAACGGACCAGGTCGCGGTACGCGGCCCTGCGCCCGGGCGCCGATCCTTCGATCACGGAGAAATTCGAGCGAGTCGGCGGTGCCGCGACGAGCGTGAGCGGTATCATGCACTGGCTGGAGCGGATCGGGTCCGGGTCTTCCTCCTGAACGGCCGAGCCGTGGCCTTCCTGAGCTGTGGCTCAGGCTAGCCTCGGGCTTTATGTATTGCCGGGAAGGTGGATGATGGTTTCGGTGCCGTCGTCCCAGTCAAGGTACCCGAAGGTTCGGATCGAACTGCGCCTCGGGTTGGCCCACGACGCGTTCAGCGGTCGGGCTCGTAGCCATCCAGATGGTCGGCGTCCGGCTCGTCGGAGTCCGGCTCGGCCAGGTCCTCGACGGTGATCCCGTCCAGCTCATCGACGCGGTCCTGCGCGTCGGTCTCACCGTCGGGGTCGGCGGCTACCGCCCGGGCGAACGCCTCACGGGCCGCCTCGGTGCGGTCCGCGGCCAGGAGGGCATCGGCGTAGGCGTAAAACAGCCGTGCCGACCATGGACGCAGCCGGCCGTCGGTGAGCTCGGGTACCTGCAAGGCAAGCACGGCCGCGTCGGCAAGCCCCTGATCCCTGCGTATGCCGGACTCCACGATGCGCAGCTCGATCTGGGCTGGGCGGCTCAGCTGGTCTGCCTCCCGGCTGTGCACGAGTTCCAGTGCCTGGTCCAGCCTGCCGAGCGCGCGCTCCGAGTCCGCCATCATCGCGAGCCCCTCGCCGCTGCCGGTGAGCCGCCTTGCCGCGCGGAGCTCGGACAGGGCCTCCGCCCACCGTCCGGTCTGGTATGCGGCCGTCCCGCTTACCTCCCGGACGACGCCGATCCTGGCCGCGAGCCCGCGGGCGGCCTGGGCGTACTCGTAGGCCTGCTCCGGATCTTCGGCCAGCTCCGCGGCGACCAGGTAACGGGCCACCGTGTCGGCCAGGTCCGCCGGCAGGCCGCCGAGCTGAGCGCGCGCTTCACGGGGAAGCTGCTCCGCCTCGACCCCGGCGGGTATCTGCGGGCCCGCGGAACGCCGGCGCGGCTGCGGCTCCCCCGCGCGCCCGCGCGGCTGGGGAGCGGCCGAACGGCCACGAGGCACTGGGCCCGCGGGGCGGCCGGGCGACACTGGGCCCGCGGAGCGGTCGCGCGACTGGGAGCTCCCAGAGGCTCCGCGCGGCCGGAGGCTGGGGGAGCCGCCGCGCGTGCGAGAGCCCGCGGAGCCTCGGAGCGGCGTCAGGCCCCCGGAGCCTTCGCGCGGCTGTCGGCGAACAGCGGACCCCTCAGGCCCGCGATGGGTGAGGCCGGGCGCTCCTGCGGCTCGCTGACCGCCGGGCCGGCCCGGTGCGCGCGGACCATCGCCGGAAGTCCCTGCCCCTCTGTTGCGCAGCGCCTGTCCGTCACGCTGTGTGCGTCTATCCCGCTGCTCGCGTGGGCCGCGCTGGGCCCGTCCATCACCGTGGCCTTGCGCATCGCGACGGGGTTCGGCGTCACGGCGGGCTCGTCCGTCGCGCCGGGCTCCTGCACCGCGAAAGCTTTCCGTGTCGCTACGTGCTTGCGTGTCGCGGGGAACTCGTGAGTCGGCTTGCGCGTCGCGGGAAGCTCGGGAGTCACGACGGGCTCCGGCGGCGCGCTGGGCTGCCACACCACGGGGATCTCGCTGGTCGTGAGCAGGCCGTCCGCGACGCCCTGTCCGCCAGTCACGCTGTGCGGGGGTGTCACGGCTGAACCGGTCGTCACGACGTGCCGACCGGTTCCCGCCTGGCCGCTCGTCCCGCCGTTCGTCCTGGCCGGGACGGTCATCGCGGCGGGGCCGCACACCGCGGCCAGCTCGGGCGGGGCGCCCTGGCTGGGCGGGACGGCCCCGTGAGCCGCCGGGAGCACCGCTGTTCCCGCGCCCAAACCCGGATTCGGTGCGGCGCATGCTCCCGCCGCGTCGCCCCGAACCAGAGCCGCCGCCCGATCCTGCTCGCCCACCTTCGTCGCCGCCGCGCCGCGAGGCTCCGCCTCCATCGGCCATCATTCCCGACCTCCTACCCCGTACATACACAAAAGAGGGCCGCTCAACCTTAACGGGAGCGGCCCTCTTCGAGCATGTCCGGCGGCGTCCTACTCTCCCACGCGGTCCCCCGCGCAGTACCATCGGCGCTGAAGAGCTTAACTTCCGGGTTCGGAATGGGACCGGGTGTTTCCCCTTCGCTATGACCGCCGAAACTCTATTGAGGTGTCAACTCGCTTCGCGAGCCCGACCGTACCTCGGGAACCGCACAGTGGACGCATGAATCAAATCTGAGTAGAAGCCAAGCCACTCGGCCTATTAGTACCGGTCAGCTCCACACGTTGCCATGCTTCCACCTCCGGCCTATCAACCCAGTCGTCTAGCTGGGGGCCTTACCTGGTTAACCCAGAGGGAGACCTCATCTTGAGGCGAGCTTCCCGCTTAGATGCTTTCAGCGGTTATCCCTTCCGAACG
>Ga0213875_10000156_pt1 | contig 72058 bp, 73 predicted proteins | sample BarmaccomBMRX_R8_FD_160105 | JGI IMG/M metagenome (GOLD analysis project Ga0213875, IMG submission 160105) | Root-associated microbial communities from Barbacenia macrantha in rupestrian grasslands, the National Park of Serra do Cipo, Brazil - RX_R8 | ecosystem: Host-associated > Plants > Roots...
AGACGACGGGCTTGCAAGCTCCATAGTGGATCGGCGTCCGCAGACGACCCACACATCATCCCCGTTTTCACCCGACCAGAGCCGGCCGCAGGCCGAGAGGAACTAGCCTGGAAGGGGTGACCGATTATCCGATCCGCCCCATCGCACCCGACGACCGCGAGCGCCTGCGCGCGTTTCACCAGCGTCTGTCGACCGAGTCGCAGTACCGCCGCTTTCTGTCGATCAAGCCCGAGCTGAGCTGCCGCGACGCGCGCTCCCTCGTCGAGATCGACGGGCGCGACCACTTCGCGCTCGTGGCGACCGACGGCGACGCGCCCGACGCGCCGCTCGTCGCCGTGGCGCGCTTCATTCGCGTCGCCGAGGGTTCCGAGGCCGCCGAGTTCGCGATCGTCGTCGGCGACGACTACCAGCGCCAGGGGGTCGCCGCCGAGCTGATGCGCCGGCTCGCCGAGGCGGCGGTGGATCGCGGCGTGGTGCGGCTGCGCGCGACGATGCTCTCGACCAACCTGCCGATCCAGCGCCTGATGATGGCGATCGCCGACGGACCCGTGCGCCGCCGCGAGCTCGGGTCGCTCGCCGAGGCGGAGGTCGATCTGGCGGCGGCGCGGCACCGCCGCGCCGCCTGACATCGCGGCGTGGCCTACAAGCTCACCGTGCGCGCCGGCCCGAAGGTCCGGCGCAGCCGCCATCGCGATCTCGACGACGCGCTCGATGCGCTCGAGGCGCGCGGCCGCGAGCTGGCGCGCGACGCGCCCGGCGAGGCCGTCGACCTGCGCTACAAGCGCGTCGAGGCCCGCGATCGGATCGTCGCCCGGCTCGAGCTCGCCGGGCCCCAGCGGCTGGTGCCGAGCGTTCGCGCCGGCGTCGACGTGCACGGCGACGGGTCGATCCAGGCCTACCGCGGCCGGGTCCGACGCGCGGCGATCGACGCCGCCGGCGGCGACGCCTACGTGGCGCTCCGGCGCGCGCTCTCGCAGCGCTGAGCGCTCAGAGCACGAGCGTCTGGCCGTGCCGGCGCAGCCAGTCGGCGTGCCGGCGGTAGTCCGGGCAGCGGCTTGCCAGCAGCGCCCAGAACCGCGGCGAGTGGTCCGGAACGCTCAGATGGCAGACCTCGTGCCAGACGACGTAGTCCAGGACGGCGACCGGGGCGAGCATGAGGCGCCAGTTGAAGCTCATCGCCCCCTCCGGGGAGCAGGACGCCCAGCGCGTGCGCTGGCCGCGGACCGTCAGCCGCGTGTAGCGGGCGCCGGCCGTCGCGCACGCCCGATCGAGGCGCGCGGCGACCTCCGCGCGCGCGGCGCGGCGATACCAGCGCTCGAGCGCCGGCCCGCGCTCCTCGCCGGCAGGCACGAGCAGCTCGGCGCCGCGGCGGGTCACGCGCCGGCGGTCGGGCTGGGTGCGCAGCCACAGCGTCTCCCCGGCGAAGGGCACCGTGTCGCCGCGGGCGGCGACGACCTCGGCGGCGCGGGCGAGCTCGGCGAGGCGACGCTCGATCCACGGGGTCAGCTCGCGGACCGCGGCGGCGGCCCGGCGCTCGGGCGCCGCACGGGGGAGCACCACCTGCACCCCGCGGGCGGCGTCGACGGTGACCCGGACGCGCCGAGCACGATCCGAGCGGCGGATCTCGTAGGCGATCTCGGCCATCGGCAGCCCATCAGGGTACGGTCTGAGACCGACATGCCCGCGCTCCCCGATCTCCCCGCGCCGCTCGCCGGCGACCGCGCGTCGCTGCGCTACGCCGCCGAGCGCGACATCCCCGAGATCCTCATCGCTCACCAGGACGACCCGCGCCTGTTCGTCGCGCTCGGGCTCGAGCGGCCACCGAGCGGAGCACAGCTCGGCCGACGGGCCGAGGCGGTCGCCGGCGACCGTGCGAGCGGGACGAGCGCGTGGCTGACCATCACCGAGCCCGGCGCGGACCTGTGCGTCGGCCAGGTCGACGTGTACGAGCTCGACTGGGAGCAACTCCACGCCGAGGTCTGCATCTGGGTCGCTCCGCGTCACCGCGATCGCGGGATCGCCGCCGACGCCCTGGCGCTCGTCGGCCGGTGGCTGATCGAGTCCTGCCGGATCATGCGCGTCCAGCTGCTCGCCGATCCCGGCCACGCGGCGCTGCGGCGCGCCGCGCAGCGCGCCGGCTACGTGACCGAGGGCGTCCTGCGCGGCTACCTGCGCCGGCGCGGCGACCGCGTCGACGTCACCGTCCTGTCGCTCGTCGCCGCCGACCTGGCGGTGGTCCGGTGAGGGCGTGGCGCGTGCCGCTGCCCGCCGGGGTGCGCGCACCCTTCGAGGTCTACGTCAACGGCGTGCGCCAAGAGCTCGGCTCCGACTATCGCGTCGCCGGCGGCGAGCTGCTGTTCGATCGCGAGCTCGTCCGCGAGAAGCTCAGCCGCTGGGCGTGGTTCCTGGGCTTCTGGGGCATCGGCACCTACAACCGCAACGACGAGATCGACGTCCGCTACGAGGTCGACGGGCGCCCGACGGTCGCCCACGCGCTCGAGATCAGGCCGCCCGAGTAGCCCCGCCCACGACCTCGCGCACGGCCCACGGACGGTGGAGCCGCAGCGCGGAGAGAATCGCTCGCGTCGCGGGGGAGCGGTTCAACGTGTAGAAGTGGATCCCCGGGGCGCCGCCGGCGAGCAGCTCGGCGCACTGCAGGGTCGCCTGGGAGACGCCGAGCTGCAGCACCGCCTCGGGATCGTGCGAGCGCCACTCGAGCGCCTCGCGCAGGTCGTCGGGGATCGTCGCCCCGCACATGCCGGTGAACCGCTTGATCTGGCGCAGGTCGGTGATCGGCATCACCCCGGGGATGATCGGGACGTCGATGCCCGCGTCGCGCGCCTCCTCGACGAAGCGGAAGTACAGCTCGTTGTCGAAGAACAGCTGCGTGATCAGGAAGTTGACCCCCTGCTCGATCTTCTCGCGCAGGAAGCGCAGGTCGTGCGCGAGGTCGGGCGCCTCGGGGTGAACTTCGGGGAAGCAGGCCGCCCCGACGCACACGTCGCCGTAGGCGTCGCGGATGAGCGAGACGAGCTCGGTCGAGTAGCTCAGCCCGTCGGGCGACGGCCTCCAGTCGGGCTCGCCCCGGGGCGGATCGCCGCGCAGCGCGAGCACGTTGTCGATCCCCGCCGCGCGCATGTCGCCGACGATCGCCTGCAGCTCCTCGCGGGTCGATCCGACGCAGCTGAGGTGCGCCATCGCCTCGATCCCGAGCTCCTGCTTGATCCACTTGACGAGCTCGAGGGTGCGGCCGCGCGAGCTGCCGCCGGCGCCGTAGGTGACCGACACGAAGTCGGGGGAGAGCTGGCGCAGCGACTCGAGCGCGAGCCCGAGGACGCGCTCGCCGGCATCGCTGCGGGGCGGGAAGAACTCGAACGAGAAGAGCGGCTCGTCGGCCTTCTCGAGCAGGCGATCGATGCGCACGGCTGCAGCCTAGCAACCTTGACAGAGCTATGTCAAGGTTAGCGCGGATGCGGCCCCACCTTCACGCGTCGGTCCCCGGGGAGCCCGGGTCAGGCCGCTCGCCAGCGCACCTGCGCCCCGTCCGGCTGCCGGGCCGCCTGGCCCGTCGCCTCGAGGTGGGTCAGGTGGGCGAGCGTCTGCGAGGTCAGCCACCACGCCGAGTCGACGTCGGGCCGGCTGTTCCAGATCGGCGCCAGCAGCTCGGCGACCGAGCGCGGCTCGCGGTCCAGCGCCGCGCGGACGGCGGTCTGGCGCTGCGCGGTCGCGCGCCGGCTCGCCGCGATGTGGCCGGGAACGTCGACGAACGGCTTGCCGTGTCCCGACAACCCGAGCCGCGAGTCCAGTCCGGCGACGCGGTCCAGCGAGGTCAGGAACGCCCCGACCGGATCCTCGGCGTAGCCGTAGTCGAAGTAGAGCGCGACCCGTCCGAGCAGGTGGTCGCCGGAGATGAGCAGCCGGCGCCCCGGCAGGTGCAGGCAGACCTCGGACGGGGCGTGTCCCGGCGTCTCGTAGGTCGTCCAGGTCCCGAGGTCGGTCTGGACCCGGACCCCGTCGACGAGCGGACGGTCGGCCCGCACGTCGCCGGCGACGTACATCGGCGAGCCCCGGTAGTCCTCGGCGTAGTCGGCGATGAGCTGGTCGGGGATCCCGGCGCGGCGCATGTGCTCGAGTCGTCGCTGCAGGCCCGGCTCGCGTTCGGCGACCTCGGCCCGGGCGTGGGCGACGTCGGGGTGCATCCACAGCTCACACCCGGCGCGCTCCACCACCGTGGCCGCCTCGCCCCAGTGGTCGTGGTGGGCGTGGGTGACGACGAGCAGGCTCGCCTGCTCGAGCTGAAGGCCGACCATCTCGAGCGCCTGCTCGAGGTCGGCGAGCGACCCCCGCGCGTGCACCCCGCAGTCGACGAGCACGAAGCCCGAGCCGGCCGCGATCGCCCAGGCGTTGCCGTGCGGCACCCGCGGCGCCCAGGGCAGCGGCAGCCGCAGCCGCCACAGGCCGGGCAGCACCCGCTCGCCCCGTCCTCGCTCCCGCTTGGTCGCCATCAGGGGCGCGGACACTAATGGCTGGTGGGGCGGGGCCCCGACGCGCCACTACCCTGGACCCGATGGGCCGCCGCCACCGCCAGCGCACCAAGCTCGCCGCGCCGGCCATCGACTACCCCGACGCCGACGGCAACACCCTCGCCCTCCGGGGCTCGCTCACCCCCGCGGCGCGGCGCGAGTACGGCGAGGTGCTCGCCGGCGGCCTTACGCGCGAGGACGCCCGCCAGCGCGCGCTCGAGCTGCTGTTCGAGCGCCTCGCCGTCTCCTGGACGATCGCTGAGCTGCCGATCACGCGCCAGAACGAGCTGCTCGCGCGCTACCGCATGGCCACTGCGCCCGAGCGCGCATTCGTCCTGCAGAGCCTGCGCGCTCACGTCGCCGAGCATTTCCCCGAGCTCGAGGTCCCGTGATCGACCCCGACGCGTTCGCGGCCCTGCTCTGCGACTGGTGCCTGGAGGTGGCGCCCGGCCAGCAGGTGATGCTCAACTCGACGACGCTCGCCGAGCCGCTGCTGGCGGCGCTGCATCGGGCGATCCTTGAGCGCGACGCCTGGCCGAGCCTGCGGATCGCGCTGCCCGGGCAGGCCGCCGACTTCTACCGCCACGCGAGCGCGCGCCACCTCGACGGCTATCCCGAAGCCGAGCTCGCCGAGCTGCAGGCCACCGACGCGGTCCTCGGGATCGACGCCCCGGCGAACGCGGCCGCGCTGGCCGGGATCGACCCGGCGCTCATCGCCCGGGCGGCCACCGCCCGCGCGCCGCTGCGCGAGGTGCGGATGGCGCGCCGCTGGTGCGCCACGATCTGGCCGACGCCGGCCCTCGCCCAGCTCGCCGGGATGGACGACCGGGGGTACGCCGAGTTCGTCCGCGCCGCGATGTTCCTGCACCGCCCCGACCCGGTCGCCGCCTGGCGCGAGCTGTCGCGGCGCCAGGCGGGACTCGCCGAGCGCCTGACCGGCGCCGGGCGGATCCGGATCGAGGCCGAGGGCACCGACATCACCCTCGACGTCGCCGGGCGCACCTGGATCAACTCCGACGGCCGGCGCAACATGCCCTCGGGCGAGATCTTCACCGGTCCTCACGAGCGTTCGGCCAACGGGACGATCCGCTTCACCGTGCCGACCGGTCCGCGCGGCGTCGTCGTCTCGGGCGTCGAGCTGACCCTACGCGACGGCGAGGTGGTGGCCCACCGGGCCGACCACGGCGAGGACTACCTCGCGGCCTCGCTGGCCACCGACGAGGGCGCCCGCTTGATCGGGGAGCTGGGGATCGGCACCAACGCCGGCATCGATCGCGCCACCGGCCACATCCTGTTCGACGAGAAGATGGCCGGCACCGTCCACCTCGCGCTCGGGCGCTCGTATCCCGAGACCGGAGGCACGAACGCCTCGGCGGTCCACTGGGACCTGATCTGCGACCTGCGCCAGGGAGGCCGGATCACCGCCGACGGCGAGGTCGTGGTCAGCGACGGCGCGCCGGCAACGGGCGCCTGACCGGGACCGTCACCCGGGATCGGTAGCGTGCGCGCGATGCGCCGCACGAAGATCGTCGCCACGATCGGACCCGCCTCGCGCGATCCCGACACGCTCGCGCGGATGGTGCAGGCCGGCCTCGACGTCGCCCGGCTGAACTTCTCGCACGGCGATCGCCAGCTGCACGCCGAGAACGCCGAGCGCGTGCGCGAGGCCTCGGCGGCGGTCGGGCGCCCGGTCGCCATCCTCCAGGACCTGCCGGGCCCCAAGCTGCGCATCGGCGAGCTGCGCGACGGCATCGCCGAGCTGTCCCGCGGCGAGAGCCTGCTGCTGCAGTGCGGCTCGCGCACGGTCGGCGACGGTGTGCGCATGTCGGTTTCGTGGGACGGGCTCGCCGATGCGGTCGAGCGCGAGGACATCATCTATCTCGCCGACGGCGCCATCCGCCTGCGCGTCGAGGCGGTCCGGTCGGGCGACCGCGAGATCGAGACCGTCGTCGAGATCGGCGGTACGGTCGCCACGCGTCAGGGCCTGAACATCCCCGGCTCGACGCGCGGCCTGGCCGCGGTGCCCGAGGAGGATCTCGACATGCTGCACTTCGGCGAGTCGATCGGAGTCGACATGGTCGCGCTGTCGTTCGTGCGCAGCCCCGACGACGTGCTGACCGTCCGCCGGCACACCCGGCTGCCGCTCGTGGCCAAGATCGAGAAGCCCCAGGCGGTCGAGGAGGCGACCGAGATCATCCGGGCCGCCGACGTCGTCATGGTCGCCCGCGGCGACCTGGGGATCGAGCTGCCGATCGAGGACGTGCCGATCGTCCAGAAGCGGCTGCTGCGGACGGCCGGGCGGCTCGCCCGCCCGTCGGTCACCGCCACCCAGATGCTCGACTCGATGGTCTCCTCGTCACGCCCGACCCGGGCCGAGGCCACCGACGTCGCCAACGCGATCCTCGACGGGACCGACGCGGTGATGCTCTCCCAGGAGACGGCGATCGGCTCTTTCCCGGTGGAGGCGGTGGCGATGATGGCCTCGATCGCCGAGCGCACCGAGCGCTCGCTGCCCTACGGCGTCTGGAACGAGGACCGGGTCCGCCGCGACGCCCGCGATCCGGCGTACACGATCGCCTACGGCGCCTGCGCCGCCGCGCGTGACCTCGGCCTTGCCGCCCTCGTCGTCCCGACTCTGTCGGGGCGCTCGGCGCGCCTCATCTCCGCCCATCGCCCCAACGTTCCCATCTACGCGCTCTCGCCGGGCCGCGAGACGGTGCGCCGCTGCGGGCTGATGTGGGGCGTGCAGGCCTCCCACCTGCCGCGCTACGAGGTGACCGAGGACCTGATCGCGGCCGCCGCCCGCCGCGTGGTCGAGCTCGGCTGGGTGCGCCGCGGCGAGCGCGTCGGGATCACCGCCGGGCTGCCGAGCGGCAGCCCGGGGACGACGAGCCTGTTTCAGGTGCAGCAGGTCTAGGTGTAGGACCCGATCGCCGCTGGCGTCAGCGCCCCGAGAAGTTGCGGACGGACGCTCGACGGCGGGAGGTCAGACTGCCGCCCGGGCGTAGAACTCGGCCTCCTGGCGGCCGAGCTCGGTGGTCGGCGGGTCGTCGTAGAACCACTCGCGCGCGATGCGATGGAAGTTGCCCCGGGCGTGCAGCTGCGCCATCACCGCCAGCGTCAGCACCTCCATCCGCCGTCCGAAGATGTGATCGGGCGGCGCGGTCTCCTGGCGCAGGTAGCCGAAGTACTCCGAGCGGGGGTCGCCCATGTCGATCAGGACCTGCGCGGCGTACTCGGGGGTGAGCTCGATCGCGCCGTCGACCATGTACCAGGAGGCCGCGGCGCGGAAGTGCTCGAGCACGCGCTCGGGGTCGAACCGCTCGGGGTCGGGGAAGAAGCCGACCTCGGTCCCGAGGCGCATGATCGTCGTGCTGTCGCCCTCGATGACCGCCCGGGCGACCTCGATCTCGAGCGCCACCGCGCCGGCGGGCATGTGCTTGAACAGCCCGAAGTCAAAGAACGCCATCCGCCCGTCGCGGAGCAGCATCGAGTTGCCGGGATGGGGATCGCCCGAGAACTGCCCGTGGCGGTACAGGCAGCTGAAGTAGAAGCGGTAGATCATCTCGCCGATCCGGTCGCGCTCGGGGTGCGACAGCTGCTTGAGCCCCTCGAAGCCGGTGCCCCGCACGTAGTCGGAGACCATCATCCGCTCGCGCGAGAGCGAGGTCACCACGCCGGGGATGACGATGAACGGGTGATCGCGGAAGATTCGGTGCAGCGTGCGCTGGTTCTGGGCCTCGAGCTCGTAGTCGAGCTCCTCCTCGATCCGCGTGCGGATCTCGGCGCCGAGCGTCTTGGGATCGATCCCGGGGGCGATCCGCTTGGCCAGGCGCAGGATCAGCCCGAGGTTCTGCAGGTCGGCACGCACCGCCGCGGCGACATTGGGGTACTGCACCTTGACCGCGACCTCGCGGCCGTCGAGCAGGCTCGCCCGGTAGACCTGGCCGATCGAGGCGGCGGCGATCGGCTCGGTGTCGAAGTCGCTGAAGACGTCGGAGAGCGTCTCGCCGAGCTCGGCCTCCATGACCTTGCGCATGTCCTTGAAGGTGACCGAGGGCGCGGCGTCGCGGAGCGCCGCGAGCTTGCGCTGGAACTCGTCGCGGTACTCGGGCGGGACGAGCCCGGTGTCCAGGAACGACATCACCTGCCCGATCTTCATCGCCGCGCCCTTCATCGTCCCCAGCGCCTCGACGATCTGCTCGGCGGCCTCGATGTGCCGGCGCTCGAGCGCGGCGTCGCGCCCCTCCCGGGTGCGGGCGACGTTGGCCGCGCGCGTGCCCGCCTGGCGGATCGCCTGGCCGGCGGCAAGCCCGCCGATGCGCGCCGTCCGGCCCACCCGGGACGTCGGGATCCCGTCCTGCGGCTTCTTGCGCGGCGTCGGCACCTACTGCTTGACCTGCGAGCCCGGCACGATGTCGTCGGCGCCGTCGCTCCAGCGCACCCAGGCCTTGTGCCCGCCGTCGTAGTCGTCGCCGAGCAGGATGAGCGTCGCCGGCTCGCCCATCGCCTCACACGGCGCGTCGCCCTCGGGATCGAGGCCGCGCCAGATCCGCACGAAGCGGTTTGATGCAAGCTCGTCGGCGACCGTCGTGGGATCGGTGTGACCGGGATGGATGCGCGTCTGCCCCGGCAACGCCAGCAGCGTGTCCATGATCGAGCTGCGCAGGTCGGCGCAGGTCGTGTGATCGGGGGCGCGAACGCCGCCGACCGACCCCCGGAACAGCGTGTCGCCGGTGAACACGTCGGTGCCGTCGACGAGCAGCGACAGCATCCCCGACGTGTGTCCCGGCGTGTGCAACGGCTCGATCGTCAGCTCGCCCGAGCGGATCGTCTCCCCGGGGGCCATCGTGTCGGTGACCCCCTCGACGAGGCCGCGCTCGTTGGCGTGGATGAGCACCGGGGTGCCGGGGTGGGCCTGCAGCACCGCCTCGAGATCGGCGACGTGGTCGTGATGGTGGTGGGTGAGCAGCACGTGGGTGAGGTCGAGCCGGTTGGCGTTGAGGTACTGAAGCAGCGGCGCCACCGGTCCGCCCGCGTCGACCATGACCGCCGAGCCGCCCTCGTGGTCGGCGACCACGTACGTGTTGGACAGCCACTGGTCGCTCATCGATCGCTCGATCACCATCTTTCAGAGCGTATCGGCCTCCGGGTGGTTGTAGGCTTGCAGCCGTGAGCCTGATCCACACCTGCTACCGGATCCTCGACGTCGACCGCTCGGTCGCCTTCTACGAGGCGCTCGGCTTTCAGGAGAAGCGCCGGGTGCCGATCCGCGAGGAGGCGATCAACGTCTTCATGGGCTTGCCCGAGGACGGCGAGAACCCGCGGCTCGAGCTCACCCACAACTTCGACCAGACCGAGCCCTACGAGCTCGGCACGGGCTACGGGCACATCGCGATCACGACCGATGACCTCGACGGCCGTCTCGCCGAGCTCTCCGAGCAGGGGATCGAGCCCGAGAAGCCCCCGTACACGATCCGCGAGGGGGGCAACCGCCTCTGCTTCGTGCGCGACCCCGACGGGTACCGCATCGAGCTCATCGAGCGCTCCTGACGATGGTCGACACCGTCGGCATGGGCAAGCTGCTCGAGCGCTTCGCGCAGGGAGTGGCGGCCCACGATCGCGAGAACCCCGATCACACCAGCTGGGGGATCGGGATGGCGCACTTCGACATCGAGCGCCTCGGCCTCGAGGAGGGGGAGGACATCCTCCCCGGCATCGTGCTCCAGGCCGACGGCGGCGGCACCGGCAACTTCCGCGTGCTCTGCGACGGCCAGCACGACGGCGCCGGCGAGCTCGAAGAGGAGGAGGTCGTTGACGCGGTCGGCTCCCAGGAGATCGGCGAGCCGGTCTACGTCGAGGGCGGCGGGGCGCCGCCTCCGGTCAGGCCACCGCTGTAGCGACCCGCTCGGCCACGCGGCCGGCGAGCCACTCGATCGTCGGACAGCGGATCCCGTGACGCGCGCCGGCGCGCCGGACCGCTCCCGCGACCGCGTCGAGCTCGGGATCGCGGCCCGCGGCGAGGTCGCGACGCATCGAGGAGCCGAGCTGCGGATGCGCGGCCTCGAGTTCGGCCAGCGTCCGCTCCGCCGCGACGTCGGCGCCCTGCGCCCGGGCGACCGTCGCCGCCTCGGCGACCGCGCCGTGCAGCGCCGAGCGCCACCGGGGGTCCTCGCGGATTGCGCCGAGCGGCCGATCGGCGGCGCTCGTGGTCAGCGCCAGCGGGCACAGCCGGACGAGCTTTGACCACATGACGTCGACCTCGCGCCCCCCGGTTCCGACCGCGAGGCCCGCCCGCCGCAGCGCGCCCGCCAGCGCGAACAGGCCGGGCTGCGCGCCGGCGAGGTCGACCCGGCAGCCGGGGCTCGTCTGCACGATCTCACCATCCCGCGGGCGGTCGGACTCGAGCCGGATGGTCCCGGCGGCGACGCGCTCCGAGCCGAAGCGCTCGCGAAGCACCGCCAGGTGCTCGACCCCGTTGAGCAGCGGCACGACGAGCGGCGGCTCGGCCCCGATCCGCTGCAGCGCGGTCCGCAGGCCGGTCGCCTTGGTGCAGACGAGGAGCGCGTCGACGTCCTGGCGCAGCTGAGCCACGGCCGCGGGGCGCGCGGCGAAGTCGCCGAGCAGGGCGCTGCGCACCCGGAGCCCGTCGCGCGCCAGCGCCGCGGCGGTGTCCTCGTGGGCGACCACGACGATCTCCCCACCGGCGCGCGTCATCGCCGCCGCCAGGAAGCCGCCGACGCCGCCCGGTCCCAGCACCGCGATCGGCGGCACAACGGAGGCGTCGATCAGCCGGCGGCGCCGGCCAGCTGGGCGGGGGCGGGGGCCTTGTCCTGGATCATCTGCCCCTTGGACGCCGCCGTCGAGCGGATCGACTGCAACCGGGACTGCGTGCCGTCGATGTCCGAGGAGCTGACGTTTCCCCTCTTGATCTTGCCGGTCAGCGCCCCGATCTGGTCCGCGACCGCCGTCAGCGGAGAGAACAGCTTCGACAGCGTCGGTGAGGCGTGCACGTCCTGCGCCGCCAGTCGGATCTCGCGCTTGACGTACAGGGCCGCCAGCCCTGCCTTGACGAGGGTCAGCTTGTGCGAGAGGGGATGGCTGAAGTCGCCCGCCTTGAACGGCTTGTAGATGTAGCGGTGGAAGGCGCCGAAGCCGAGCCCCGCATGGAGCAGGAACTTCGTCTTGGCCAGGTGGATCCCGCTGCTCGTGCTCGTCGCCGCCCCGCTGGAGCTCGACGCGCCGGAGCTCGACGCGCTGGAGCTCGACGAGCTCGAGCCGCACCCGGCGAGCCCACCGGCCGCGAGACAGGCGGCGACGATCAGGACGAGCGAGAACGACCGCATGCTGCGCAGGGCGATCACAGATCGCTCAGGATAGTCGGGACTTGCGGCCGCGCACCTGTGCCCACGCGTTGCGCGCCTGGCGCATCGCCGCGAGCACCTGGGCGCGCGTCTCCTCGGCGGCGGCCGCGGCCGCCTGAGCCTGCTGCTTGGCGCGCGCGCCGCGGGCGAGCAGGCCGAACGACCACAGGCCGGCCTCGAGCAGCCGCCCGCCGCGTTCGAGGTCGTAGGCCACGGCGTCGCGCAGCGCCACGCCTCGCTTCCCCTCGCGGATGTGACGGACGCGTGATTGCCCGACGACGTCGGCGAGGCCGGCGAGCGCGCGGCCGGCGGCGGTCGGCTCGGGGTCCTGCGGATCGACGCCGGCGATCACGGCGAGCTCGTCGCGCACCGCGCGGGAGAGGCGATCGTGGAGCTCGAGCCAGGCGGCGCGCAGAGCCGGGGTGTTCTCGACCATCTCGACGAACATCGGCACGAACTCGACGAGCTCCTCGGGGATCTCGTCGAAGCGCGCCATGTCCTCGCGGATCGAGCGCACCATGGCGTCGGTCAGCGACTCGTCGTCGCGGCGCTCGCGCAGCGCCCGGGCGAGCCGTTCGATCGTTTCGTCGGCGGTGTCGAGGACCATCGACTCCTTGGTCGGGAAGTAGTTGTAGACGGTCTTCTCCGAGACCCCCACGCGGTCGGCGACCTCGGCCACCTTGACGTTGTCGAAGCCGCGGATGGCGAACAGCGCGGTCGCGGCGTCGGAGATGAGCTGGCGGGTCAGCCGGCGCTTACGCTCGCGCAGCCCCTCCTCGGGGTGGACGGCGCGGTAGCGCGCCTCCTCGAGCTCGCGATGGGACCGCATCGCGGCGGCCATCCGATCCCCGAGCTCGTCGGCGATCAGCTCGTGCAGCGCGGCGTCGCCGAGGTGCTCCTCCTCGCTGTGGCGGACGGGCGGCGGCGTCGACATCGCTCGGGTCAAGGATACCCGACAAAGTTCACTTGCAGCATAAGTGCAGTCTCTGTATCTTTACTGCCCATGACAGAAGCCGCCATCCTTACCCAGGGCCTGACCAAGCGCTTCGGCGCGCTGCGGGCCGTCGATGACTTCGACCTCCGCGTGCCCGAGGGCTCGGTCGTGTCGCTGCTCGGGCCCAACGGGGCGGGCAAGACGACGACCGTGCGGATGCTGGCCACCCTCATCGCTCCCGATGGGGGGCGCGCGTGGGTGGCCGGCCACGACGTCGTCCGGGATGCCGCTCGGGTCCGCGAGCGGATCTCGCTGACCGGCCAGTTCGCCGCCCTGGACAAGAACCTGACCGCGCGCGAGAACCTCGTCCTCATGGCCCGGCTGCGCGGACGCACCTCGCGTGCGGCGCGCGAAGTCGCCGACCGGCTGATCGACCGCTTCGACGTCGGGCGGTTCCGTGACCGCCTGGTCAAGCAGATGTCCGGCGGCGAGCGCCGCCGCGTCGACCTCGCCGCGAGCCTCATCGATCGTCCCCAGGTGCTCGTGCTCGACGAGCCGACGACCGGCCTCGATCCTCGCAGTCGCCAGGTCGTGTGGGGGACGATCCGCGAGCTCGTCGGCGAGGGCGTCACGCTGCTCTTGACCACCCAGTACCTCGAGGAGGCCGACGCGCTCGCCGACCGGGTGGTGCTCATCGACCGCGGTCGCGAGGTGGCGGCGGGCTCCCCCGCCCAGCTCAAGGCTCAGGTCGGAGAGCAGCGGGTCGATGTCATCGCCGCCGACGCCGTCGAGTTCGAGCGCCTCCGGGGGCTGCTCGGCCAGCACTTCGCGATCACCCCCCTCGAGGAGGTGCGGACCGTGTCCGTCGCCGCCCCCGAGGAGGCCGCCGACCTCGAGCGGGTCGCGCGCGCGGTCCGCGCCGGCGGGATCGCCGTCGACGAGATCGCGCTGCGGCGCCCGACGCTCGATGACGCCTTCCTCGCCCTCACCGGCCACGCCCCCCTGTCCGACCCGCCTTCCCCGGACGACGAGCCCGAGCCGATCCTCGAGACCCGGGAGGCCGCATGACCTCTGGATCGGTGACGCCGGCGCGCTTCGGCGGCCCGCCGCGCTCCGGCCGCCCGGCGCGCTTCGTCCGCCACACCGCGCTGCTGACCGGGCGCAGCCTGCGCGCGATCCCGCGCGTGCCCGAGCGCCTGCTCGACGTGACGATCCAGCCGATCGTCTTCATCCTGCTGTTCCTGTACGTGTTCGGCTCGGCCATCCACGTGCACGGGATCAGCTACAAGGACTATCTGTTCCCCGGGATCATCGGGCAGTCGCTCGCCTTCGGGGTGATCAGCACCGGGACCGCGACCTCGGCCGACATGACCGAGGGCGTGATCGACCGCTTCCGGTCGATGCCGATCAGCCGCCTGTCGATCATCAACGGCGAGGTCATGGGCCAGGTCTGCGAGCAGGTGCTCGGGCTGGTGATCACGGCCGGGTTCGGCCTCGCGCTGGGATGGAGTCCACAGCTGACGCTCGCCCACGCGATCGAGCTCGCGGTGCTGCTCGCGCTCGGGATGGTCGCGTTCACGTGGTGCGGCGTCCTCGTCGGCCTGCTCGTCCGCTCGCCCGACGCGGTCCAGGGGATGGGCTTCATCATCATCCTGCCGCTGACCTTCATGGCCGGCACCTTCGTCCCGATCGCGGGGATGGACGCGATCCCGCGCGCGATCGCCGATTGGGACCCGATCTCGGCGCTCGTGGCCACCGTGCGCTCGCTCACTCAGGGCGTGCCCACCGGCGGGTCGTGGCAGCTGGCCCATCCCGAGCTGGCCATGATCGGCTGGTGTGTGCTGCTCATGGCGGTGTGCGTGCCGCTCGCGCTGCGTCGTCTGCACCGCACCGTCGCCGCCTGAGCCGCCGCCCAGCGCCCCCTCCGCCCCCGAGCGAGGCGGCGAGTACGGTATGGGCGATGACCGCCTCCGCCGGCATCCTCGCCCGTGGTCCCTGGCGCCCCGAGGACATCGAGGCGCGCTGGCACGAGGAGCCCTACGCGCCGTCGCCGCAGGCCGTGCACGAGGCCGACCGCGCGGTCGCGCAGCTGCGTGACCGGGGCTCGCCGAGCCACGACGGCCTCGCCGGCCGGCTGCGCGGCTGGGAGAGCTCGGGCGGCAAGCTGCGGCTCGATTGCGAGCCGGCGCGCTGGGCGCTGCGCCTGCTTCCCGGCGGCGCCGAGGGGAGCCTGTCGGCGCTCTGCGTCGTGCGCTCGGTCGACGGCCGCTGGCTGGCGGGTCGCCGCGCGCCCTGGCTGGCCACCTGGGCCTGCCGCTGGGCGCTCGGGGCCGCCGGCTCGGTCGAGGTCGACGAGAACCCCGCCGAGACGCTCGTCCGCGAGCTGCGCGAGGAATGGTCGGTGACGCCCGAACGGCTCAGCGTCGAGGCGCTGCTCGAGCTCCCGAGCGGGATCGCCATGGTCCTCGGCCAGGCGTGGCTCGCCGAGGGGGCGAGGGTGACCCCCGACGCCGAGCACGACGAATTCGCGTGGTGGCCGGCCGACCCCGCCGACTGGCCCGAGCAGGCGGACACGCCGCTGCGGCGCACCGCCGAGCTCGTGTGCGCCGCGTGATGCGCCGCCGCCTTATCGGCGTCGTCACCTTCCAGCGGCTCGAGGGCGTCTCGTTCTTTCACTCGTCGGTGTACCTCGGCCTGCTCGCGTGCGCGTTCGTGGCGCACAACCCGCAGCCCGAGACGTTCATCCTCGGCCTCGGCCACGGCCTGCTGTGGATCGGCATGTCGCTCGTCTGCATCGTCGCCGCCCGCGCGCACGTCATCCCGTTCTGGCTCGCGGTGACCGTCGTCGTGCTCGGCGGGCTCGGTCCGTTCGCCGGCTCGATCGGCTTCCTGGTGGCCGATCGTCGGCGGCTCGCGACGCAGTAGAGTGAAATCGAGCCACCCGGATGTCGGTCGATACCAGCACCATCGAAGTCGTGATGCCGGCCATGGGCGACTCGGTCGCCGAGGGCACGGTGCTCCAATGGCACAAGCGCGAGGGCGACGCCGTCGTCGCCGAGGAGACGCTGCTCGAGATCTCGACCGACAAGGTCGACGCCGAGGTTCCCGCTCCCGCCTCGGGCACCCTGGTCAAGATCCACGCCGCCGAGGGCGACTCGCTCGCCGTCGGCGCCGTGCTGGCGGAGATCGCCGCCGACGACCCGGACGCCCGGCCGGCGGGCCGGGGCAACGGCGCCCCGGCCCCGGAGCCCGCTCCGGCGGCCGCGACCGACGCGACGGCCCCGGCCGCGGGCAACGGCGCGATCGAGGCCGAGCGCCCGGCCGCGGGTGACGAGACCGAGAGCCCGGCCGCGGGTGGCGAGACCGAGCGCCCGGCCGCGGGTGGCGAGACCGAGCGTCCGGCCGCGGGTGACGAGACCGAGCGTCCGGCCGCGGGTGGCGAGACCGAGCGTCCGGCCGCGGGTGACGACTCGACCGAGACTGAGACCGTCGACCCCGACCTGCCGGTCTCGGGCGAGGCGCCGCCCGTCAGCGAGGCCGAGGCCGCCGCCGGCGCCCAGACCGAGGCCGAGGGCGTCGCCTCCGCGCAGGCCGCCGTCGCCGGGGACACGATCGAGATCGTCACTCCGACCGGCGGCGAGTCGGTCTCGGAGGGGACGATCCTCGAGTGGGCGGTCAAGGTCGGCGACGCGGTCGCCGATGGCCAGACGGTCGTCGAGCTCTCGACCGACAAGGTCGACATGGAGCTGCCCGCGCCGGCGGCCGGGACGATCACCGAGATCCTCGCCCGGGAGGGCGAGACGGTGTCGGTCGGACAGGTGATCGCGCGCATGGCCGTCGCCTCGGCCACGCCGGCCGCGCCGGCCGCCGACACGCCGGCCGCCGACACGCCGTCCCCCGCCGCGCCGTCTCCGGCCCTGGCGACGACGACCGCGCCGCAGACTCCCGACCGCTCCGGACCGGCGGGCAACGGCGCCCCGGCCCCGGCGCCCGCTCACGCCTCGCCGCTCGCCCGCCGGATCGCCGCCGCCGAGGGCATCGATCTCTCCACCGTCCGGGGCACCGCCCGCGGCGGTCGGATCACGAAGGCCGACGTGCTCGCGGCGGGCAACGGTGCCGGTGCCCACGCGGCGGCCACGGCGCCGCCCACCCCCGCGCCCGACGCCGAGCCGGCCACGCCCGCCGGCGCGCAGCTGATCAAGGGCAGCGGCGCGGCGCTCGCGCGCTACATGGAGCGCAGCCGCTCGATCCCCACCGCGACGTCGGTGCGCACACTGACCGTGACGACGCTCGACGCCCGCCGCCGGCAGCTGCGCGAGGCCGAGCAGAGGGTCTCCTTCACTCACCTGATCGCCTACGCGATCGCCCGGGTGGCGACCGAGGAGATGCCGGTCATGGCCCACCACTTCGCCGAGATCGATGGCAAGCCCCATCGCGTCGACGACGACGCGGTCAACCTCGGGCTGGCGGTCGACGTCGAGCGCCGGGACGGCACCCGCACGCTGATGGTGCCGGTCATCCGCGACGCCGGGCGGCTGGGCTTCGACGACTTCCTCGCCGCCTACGGCGAGCTCGTCGAGAAGGCGCGCGGCAACGCGCTGACCGCCGACGACCTCGCGGGCGCCAACCTGACGTTGACCAACCCGGGCGGGATCGGCACCGTCGCATCGGTGCCGCGGCTGATGGAGGGCCAGGGGACGATCGTCGCCACCGGCGCGATCGCCTACCCGCCCGGCCTCGGGCGGATCGGCGCCCAGATCGGGGCCGAGAAGGTCATGACGATGACCTCGACCTACGACCACCGGATCATCCAGGGCGCGGAGTCCGGCCGCTTCCTGCAGCGCGTCGAGGCGCTGCTGCAGGGCGAGTCGGAGTTCTACGAGCGCGTCTTCGCCGACCTCGGGGTGACGCTCGCGCCGCTGCCGACGCCCGCGGAGGCGGCGACGACGCCCGCTCCGGCGACGCGGCCCGCTCCTGCCCCCGCTCCCGCGACGACGCCGACGCCCGCCGAGGAGGCCGCGCCGGCGCCCGCCGCCGACCCCGAGCGCGACGAGCAGATCATGCGCGCCGTCCAAGCCGCCGACTCACTGCTTAAGGCCCATCGCACGCACGGGCATCTCGCCGCCCGCCTCGACCCGCTCGGGCGCGAGGCCGAGGGCGACCCCGCGCTCGATCCCGGACCGCTGGGGCTGACCACCGAGCTGATGGCCACGATCCCGTCGCACATCCTGCGCATGTACGTCCCGGGCGCGACGCTCGCCGAGGCGCTGCCCGTACTGCGCGAGACCTATTGCGGCACGATCGCCTACGAGATCGAGCACATCGGCTCCCATCGCCAGCGGTTGTGGCTGCGCGAGGCGATCGAGTCGGGGGCGTTCCGCGCGCCGCTGAGCGCCGACGAGCAGAAGGCGCTGCTCAAGCGCCTCACCCAGGTCGACGCGTTCGAGCGGTTCATGCACAAGGCCTACCTGGGCCAGAAGCAGTTCTCGGTAGAGGGGCTGGACATGACGGTCCCGATGCTCGACGAGCTGATCCAGCTCGCGGCGAGCCGGGGCGCGCGCGAGATCGTCATCGGGATGGCCCACCGCGGCCGGCTCAACGTGCTCGCGCACAACCTCGGCCGGCCCTACGACACGATCTTCGCGGAGTTCGAGGGATCCTCGACGCTCGAGCCGATCACGACCCTCCCCCAGGGCGGGACCGGCGACGTCAAGTACCACCACGGCGCGCAGGGCTCCTACCAGATCTCCGACGGCGAGTCGGTCATCGTCCGCCTCGAGTCCAACCCGTCGCACCTCGAGTTCGTCTGCCCGGTCGCCGAGGGGGCGACCCGCGCCGCCCAGACGACGCGCCAGGGTCCGCACGCCCATCAGGACACCAACGCCGCGATCCCGATCATCCTCCATGGCGACGCCGCCTTCCCCGGACAGGGCATCGTCGCCGAGACGCTCAACCTCCAGGCGCTCGACGGCTACACCGTCGGCGGCACCGTTCACATCATCCAGAACAATCAGGTCGGTTTCACCACCGACGCCGACGACGCGCGCTCGACCGCGATGGCCTCCGACCTGGCCAAGGGCTTCGACGTCCCGATCATCCACGTCAACGCCGACGACGTAGCCGCCTGCGTCAGCGCGGTCCGCCTCGCCTTCGCCTTCCGCCAGGAGTTCGGCCACGACGTGCTGATCGACCTCATCGGCTACCGGCGCTTCGGGCACAACGAGGCCGACGAGCCCGCCTACACCCAGCCCGAGATGTACTCGATGATCAAGAGGCACCCGTCGGTGCGCGAGCTCTACGCGCGCGAGCTGATCGACGCCGACGTCGTCTCCGAGCAGGAGTCGACCGAGATGACCGACGGGGTGTGGACCGAGCTGACCGAGTGCCACGCCGAGCTCAAGGAGCGGATCGCCGCCGCCAAGCACGTCGATCACGCCACCGGCGAGTACCAGCTCGATCGGACCCCGTCGCCCGAGGTCAAGACCGCGGTCGCGCTCGACCGCCTCCAGGTGCTCAACGAGGAGCTGCTTGCGGTGCCCGACGGCTTCACCGTGCACCCGAAGCTCCTCAAGCAGCTCGAGCAGCGCCGCGAGGCGCTGGCCACCGACGAGCGCAAGATCGTCTGGGCCCATGCCGAGGCGCTCGCCTTCGCCTCGCTGCTGTCCGAGGGGATCCCGATCCGCCTCACCGGGCAGGACACCGAGCGCGGCACCTTCAGCCAGCGCCACCTCGTCCTGCACGACCCCAAGACCGGCCAGGAGCACTGCGCGATGCAGCACCTGCCCGGGGCGCTGGCGCCGATGGAGCTGCACAACAGCCCGCTCTCGGAGATGGCCTGCGTCGGGTTCGAGTACGGCTACTCCCAGGAGGGGCCCGAGACGCTCGTCCTCTGGGAGGCGCAGTTCGGCGACTTCGTCAACGGCGCCCAGGTGATCATCGACCAGTTCATCAGCTCGGGCCTGGCCAAGTGGGGCCAGACCTCGCGCCTGACCCTGCTGCTGCCCCACGCCTACGAGGGCTCGGGCCCCGAGCACTCCTCGGCGCGGCTCGAGCGCTTCCTGCAGCTCGCCGCCGAGGGCAACATCCGGGTCGCCAACCCGACGACGCCCGCCCAGTACTTCCACCTGCTGCGTCGCCAGGCGCGGATCGCCAAGCAGCGCCCGCTCGTCGTGATGACGCCGAAGAGCCTGCTGCGGCTTGCGCACGCTTCGAGCTCGACCGACCAGCTCGTCTCGGGTCGCTTCCGCCCGGTGCTGCCCGACCCGAGCACCGATCCGCAGGCGGTCACCCGGCTCGTCCTGTGCACCGGCAAGATCTTCTACGACCTGCTCGGCGCGCCGGCGCGGGTGGAGAGCCCGCAGGTCGCGCTGGGCCGCGTCGAGCTGCTCTACCCGTTCCCGCAGACCGAGCTGATGGAGCTCGTCGACACGTATCCCAACCTCCGCGAGGTCGTCTGGGTCCAAGAGGAGCCACGCAACATGGGCGCGCGGGCGTTCATGTCGCCGCGCCTGCTCCAGGTGCTCCCCGAGCACCTCCAGTTCGGCTACATCGGCCGGCCGGAGCGCGCCGCCTCGGGCGAGGGTTATCCGATCGCCCACGCCACCGAGCAGAAGCGGATCGTGTCCGCCGCGCTCGACGCCGACTGCTCGGTCTCGCAGTTCCCGCTCATGCTGCCCGGAGAGCGCTGAGGCACCTTGCGCAAGGTGTTGCTGGGGCTTGGGGCGGCCGTGGCGCTGCTGGGTGCCACCGCGTGCGGGGCGCGATCGCACGCGGACCCGACCCGCCGCGCGGCCGGCACCGTCCCCGCGAGCGCGCTGACCCGTGCCGCCCCGTCCGCCCCGACGACCCTGACCGTCGGCCCGGCGAGCGTCGGCGGTCCGGTGCCCGGCGGCTTCCTCGGCCTCTCGCTCGACCTGACGTCGCTCGAGCGCTACGCCGGCGATGACCCGGGGAAGCTCGACACCCCGTTCGTCCACCTCGTGCAGGCGATCTCGGGCGGTGCGCCCCCGCTGCTGCGGGTCGGGGGCGACAGCACCGACTGGAGCTGGTGGCAGATCGGCCATCAGCCGCCTCCGCCCGGGATCCGCTACACGCTGACCCCCCGGTGGATGAGCGTCGCCCACGCGCTCGCCCAGACGCTGCACGGCAAGCTCATCCTCGGCATCAACCTCGAGGCCGACAGCACGCGGCTCGCCTCCGCCGAGGCCGACGCGATGGTCTCGCGGATCGGCGCGCCGCTCATCTCGGCGCTCGAGATCGGCAACGAGCCCGAGCTCTACGGGTCCTTCCCCTGGTACAAGGACGCAAGCGGCCATCACGTCTACGGGCGCCCGCCGAGCTACGACGAGTCCGACTTCTACGCCGACTTCGCCCGGATCGCGAGGGTGATGCCCGGCAGCGTCCGGGTCGCCGGTCCCGACAGCGGCGGCCCGCATTGGCTGCCGACGCTGGGGACCTTCCTCGCCCAGGAGCCGCGGGTCGGCCTGGCCGCGATCCACGCCTATCCGCTCAAGCACTGCACCCACTCGAAGGTGATCACTCCCGTCGACCTGCTCGCGCCTTCGTCCTCGGCCGGGTTCGCGCAGCTCGTCTCGCCGTTCATCGCGGCGGCGCACGCCCACGGCCGCCCCGTGCGGATCGACGAGATGAACGGGATCTCGTGCGGGGGGGTCAAGGGGGTCAGCGACACCTACACCTCGACGCTGTGGGTGCTCAACACGCTCTTCGAGCTGCTCCGCGCCGGCGTCGACGGCGTCAACGTCCACACCGTGCCCGGGACGCTGCAGGAGGTGCTCGGGGCGACCGAGCTCCACGGACGCTGGTCGGTCACGGTCCACCCCGAGTACTACGGGTTGATGATGTTCGCCCAGGCCGCGCCGGCCGGCGCGCGGGTGCTGCGGCTGACCTGGAAGCCGCCGGCGGGTGTCGACGCCTGGGCGACGCGCGCGACCGACGGGCGCGTGCGGATCGTGCTCATCAACGACCGCACGGTCAGCGCGCAGACCCTGCGGGTGCGCGCCCCCGCCGCCGGACCGGCGAGCGTCGAGCGGCTGCGCGCCCCTGGCTGGGGCGCGACCTCGGGGGTCACCCTCGGCGGTCAGAGCTTCGGCGCGGCGACCACCACCGGGATGCTGCAGGGCACCTCGACGCTCTCGACCCTGCGCCCGGTCGCCGGCCAGCTCGTCGTCCGCCTGCCGCCGGCGAGCGCGGCGCTTCTGACGCTCCCGCCGACCGCCGCCGGCTCAGCTGTGGCACCCTAGCGCCATCCGCTTTCGCCGAGACGGCTCCCGTCGCGACAACTCCCGCCGGACGTTCATGCCAAGCCTCGGCGTGCACGACATGGCGATCGACCTCGGGACCGCGAACACGCTCGTCTACGTCGGTGGCCGGGGCATCGTCGTGTCCGAGCCCTCGGTGGTCGCGTCCGATCTCGGTAGCGGCGCGGTGCACGCCGTCGGGGCCGAGGCCGAGCTGATGATCGGCCGCACGCCGGCGACGATCTCGGCCACCCGGCCGCTGCGCCACGGCGTCATCGCCGACTTCGAGGTCACCGAGGAGATGCTGCGCTACTTCATCCGTAAGGTCATCGACCGGCGCACCGCGCATCCGCGCCTGATCGTGTGCGCGCCCTCGGGGGTCACCGAGGTCGAGAAGCGCGCCGTCGAGGAGGCCTCGCTCGCCGCCGGCGCGCGCCAGGTGCACCTCATCGAGGAGCCGATCGCGGCCGCCATCGGGGCCGGCCTGGAGATCGAGGAGCCGGTCGGGCGGATGGTGGTCGACGTCGGCGGCGGCACGAGCGAGATGGCGGTCATCTCGCTCGGCGGGATCGTCATCGCCCGCTCGGTCCGTGTTGGCGGCTACGAGATGGACGAGGCGATCGCCAGCTACATCCGCAACGCCTATCAGCTGGCGATCGGCTCACGGACCGCCGAGACGATCAAGATCGAGCTCGGCTCGGCGCTGCCGCTCGGCGACGGCGAGCGGATCTTCGAGGTCCGCGGGCGCCATCTCGTCAGCGGCCTGCCGACCGCGGTGCAGCTGCGCTCCGAGGAGGTGCGCGCCGCGATCGCCACCCCGCTGGCCGAGATCCTGCGGGCGATCCGCGACACGCTCGAGCAGACTCCGCCCGAGCTCGCCTCCGACATCGCCCGCGACGGCATCCTGCTCGCCGGGGGCGGCACGCTCATCCGCGACTTCGACGAGCTCGTCGCGCGCGAGACCGGGATGCCCGTCTCCCGCGCCGAGTCACCGCTGACCTGCGTGGCCGTCGGCTCCGGCCAGGCGCTCGACCATCTCGATACGCTGAGCCTGACCACGCGCCAGCTGGGCCGTTCGCCGGCGACCCCCGACTGGCGCACCGCCCAGTCCTGAGCGACGCTCGCGCCCGGTCATGCGCGCGAGCGCGGCGCTGACCGCGCACGCGGCGAGCAGCACGAGGAACGGGTCGATCGGCTCCCGGAACCGCGGCGTCTCGGCGTTGACGAATACCGTCGAGAGCAGGAGCAGCAGCGGCATCGCCCACACCCAGCGGGGCGCGGCCCGGGCCTGGCGGGTGCCGACGCCGGCGAGCGCGAGCGCCGCGAGCAGCCAGAACGCGGCCACGCCGGTGCGCGCGACGTCGACGTCCAGTCCCATCGCCCACGCCGAGGCGTGCCAGGCCGCCGGGCCCTCGAGCTCGGCCATGCGCAGCAGGTTATGCCAGCCGGCGCTCAGCGGCGCGGTCGGATGGTGCTCGACGTAGCGGACGGCCCGCACGCCCAGGCGACTGCTGAGCTCGGGCTCGGTGTAGCGGCCGGCGGTGGACCTGAGGTCGGAATCGGCGGGGATCTTCCAGAAGTAGCGCCACTTGAACGGGATCGCCGTCGCGGCCGCCGACGATGGGTTGTAGGTGCCGCGCACCGTGATCCCCGTCTCGTCGGAGACCGGGATGAAGCGGTGCATCACGACCGCGTTGCGGATCGTCCACGGCGCGATCATCAGCGCGCAGGCGAGCGTCAGCGTGACGACGCCGCGGACGCGGGCGACGGGGGCTATCGCGAAGGCCAGCGGCAGCCACAGCAGGATCGCGTTCTCATGGGTCAGGGTGGCGAGCCCGAGCACGAGCCCGGTCGCGGCCGCCCAGCGCAGCGGATGGCCCGAGCGCGCCCCGCGGAGGGCCATCCAGACGGCGCTGAGCTCGAGCACGAGGAGCAGGTTCTCGGCCACCAGCGTGCCCGAGGTCTCGATCAGCACCGGGTAGATCGCCGCCAGGCCCATCGCGACCAGGGCGGTCGGCATGCCGAACAGCTCCAGCGCGACCAGCCCCACCAGCCCCACCGCCAGCGTCCCGACGACCGCCTGCTCGATCCGCTCTCCGGGCACGGCGGGGCGGTGCCCCGACGCGTGCCCGTCCAGCAGGTCGGCGATCGCCAGCGCATACGGAAACGCCGGCGGGAAGTAGGCGGTCGGCCCGCGCGCGCCGCCGGCAGCCGCGCCCGGCCCCGAGCCGGTGTCGTAGTCGCCGGTGCGCGCGATCTCGGAGGCGAGCCGGTTGTACGTCCCGGCGTCGTTGACCGGCCGGTAGGGGGTGTGCTGCACGTAGGCGATCCGCAGCCCCAGCGCCGCGATCAGGATCACGCCGACGGCGACGGCCGTCAGTGGATGCCGACGATGCCCGCGCAGACCCAATTCGACGCGCCCGCGCCGCCTTGCCAGATCCGGGAGGCCACCGCGTCCTGGTCGGCCTTCGAGGCGAGGTAGGCGGCGCCGCCGGCGCCGCCGAACAGCTTCCAGGTGCTGGGGATGATCTGGTAGTAGCCTGAGGCGCCCGCGCCGTTGGGCGGCAGGTTCTGCCCGCCGGACTCGCACAGGACGATCGGGTACGGGATCGCCCAGTTGCCGCTCGGGCCCAGCGCCCCCGTCGACGGCGGCGGGGCGGGCGGGGCCTGTTCTGCGGCGCGCGTGGCGGCGGCCTGCTGCGCCTGCAACCGGCCGATCTCGCTCGCGAGGTCGCCGCCGCGGGCGCGGCTGGCGGCGAGCGCCGCGCGCTGGGCATCCTGCGCCCCGGCGAGCGCCCCCTGCTTGGCGCCCAGCAGGGCGCTCATCCCCACGAGCGCGCGCTGGCGCAGCGCCTGCGCCTGCGTGATCCGGCGGTCGGCACGCTCCAAGCGCGCGAGGCTCGTGGCGGCGCGCTGTGCCTGCGCCTGCGCGCTCCGGGTCTCGGTGATCGTCGTCGTGCGCTGGTGCTGGGCCCGGCGCAGGAAGCTCAGCTGCTCGAGCAGCTGGTCGAAGCCGTTGGCCTGCAGCACGACCGAGACGAGATCCGGTCGGGTCGACTCATAGTCGGCGACGAGCTGGGCGGCGAGCAGCCGGCGCAGGAGCGCGAGCCGGCGCCGGAGCCGCGCCAGCTGGGCGCGCTGGGAGCCGAGCGCCGACTGGGTGTGGGCCAGCCGCTCCCGGTCGGCGATCAGCTCGCCGTTCACCGCCGCCTCGCGTGCGCGCACGAGCGAGATCTGGGCGTCGAGCGCGTCGATGAGGCGGTTCAGCGAGGACAGGCTGTCGGTCAGCGTGCGCTGGCGCGCCTTCTGGGCCGCGAGCGCCGAACGCAGCTGCGCCACGTTCGCGGCGCCCGTGGTGGCGCCGGTGCTCGCGCCGAGCACTCCGGCCGCGATCACGACCGCGACGAGCAGCAGGGCGAAGCGCTGGAGGAGGCTCATGCTCTGAGATCGGGCCGCGAACCGGTGGATCAGCGGGGGATTTGCGACGCTAGCAGGATGTCTGCGGGCCGGCGCGGCGGCCATCGGCCGGGGGCGGTGCCGGGGTGGCGGTGAAACGCCGCCGCGCACGGGTCCCAGCGCGCCTGCGTCATGCCCGCAGCTGCGACCGGCCGCAGACGGGGCCGGGGCGAGATGCGGTTTCATGGTCGACGATCGTTTGCGACAAGGAGATATCCCGATGCCACGCGCTGTCAGGTTCAACGAGTACGGCGACCTCGACGTCCTGCAGGTCGTCGACGTCGACGCCCCGGTCCCCGGTCCCGGCGAGCTGCTCGTCCGGGTCAGGGCGGCCTCGATCAATCCCGGCGAGGCCAAGATCCGCGACGGCTCGCTCGCCGAGGTGTGGCCGTCGACCTTCCCCTCCGGCGAGGGCTCGGACCTCGCCGGGGTCGTCGAGCAGGTCGGCGACGGCGTCGACGCCTTCGCCGTCGGCGACGAGGTGATCGGCTACACCGACGAGCGCGCCAGCCACGCCGAGCTCGTCGCCATCGCGGCCGCCAACGCCACACCGCGTCCGGCGGGCGTGCCCTGGGAGCAGGCGGGCTCGCTGTTCGTGGCCGGCACGACCGCGGTCGCCGTCGTGCGCGCGGTCGGCCTGGGGGCGGGCGACACCGTCGTCGTCTCCGGCGCGGGGGGCGGCGTCGGCACCCTCGCCGTCCAGCTCGCCGCGCGCGCCGGAGCGACCGTCGTCGGCCTCGCCTCCGAGCGCCACCACGCATGGCTGCGCGACCATGACGTCATCCCGGTCACCTACGGCGACGGCGTCGCCGACCGCATCCGCGCCGGCGCCCCCGACGGCGTCGACGCGTTCATCGATCTCGTGGGCGGCGGCTACGTCGAGCTCGCCCTCGAGCTCGGAGTCGCGCCCGAGCGGATCGACACCATCGTCGACTTCGGCGCCGTCGAGGAACATGGCGTCAAGGCCGACGGCTCGGCGACCGCCGCCTCGGCCGACACCCTGACCGAGCTCGCCGCGCTCCTCGACGCCGGCGCGCTCGAGATCCCGGTCGCCGCCACCTATCCGCTCGACCGGGTCCGCGACGCGTTCGCCGAGCTCGCCGAGGGGCACACGCGCGGGAAGATCGTGCTCGTGCCGTAGGGGTCCGCGACCGTCTTGGTGGCAGCCGAAATGTCCTGCGGGACCGGCTTATTGGCGGCCACCCCCGCACGCGTGGGGACACATGTGCGGCTTTGACACGGGGTGGCATCCGAACTGCCGCGCGGGACCGGCTTATTGGCGGCCACCCCGCGCTCCGGGTTGCCGTCGCCGCCACGCCACCGCCTACGGGGGCGGCCACCCTCCGGTTGCCGTCGCCGCCCCGCCACCGCCTAGGGGGCGGCCACCCTCCGGTTGCCGTCGCCGCCACGCCAGCTGTCATCCTCACGAGCGTGCCGGATGCCGAGCGTGTCGACGCAATCCTCGCCCGCGTGCGGGCGACGCCGCCCGGCTTCGTGCGCACCTACGGCGACGTCTCCCCGGGCGCGCCGCGGGTGGCCGGGGCGGTGCTGCACGGATGCGACGATCCCGAGCTCCCCTGGCATCGGATCGTGCGCGCCGACGGGTCGCTGGCCAAGGGGGCGCGGCAGCGGCGACGCCTGTGGCGCGAAGGGGTGCCGTTCCGCGGCGATCGGGTCGACATGCGCGTGGCGCGGCTGCCCGACTGATGTGGGTCCAGCGCCGGATCGAGCTGGCGCCCCGCCAGCGAGGCTTTCACCTCGTCACGCGCGAGGTGCTCGAGGCGCTGCCCGAGCTCGGCGAACTCGACGTCGGCCTGCTGCACCTGCTCATCCAGCACACCTCGGCCTCGTTGACGCTGAGCGAGAACGCCTCGCCCGACGTCCGGCGCGACTTCGAGACCTGGTTCTCGCGCGCCGTCCCCGACGGGGCCGACTACTGGACGCACACGCTCGAGGGCGAGGACGACATGCCCGCGCACGTCAAGGCGGCGCTGCTCGGCCCGTCGTTGACGATCCCGATCGCGCGCGGACGCCCGGCGCTCGGCACCTGGCAGGGCATCTACCTGTGCGAGCACCGCCAGCGCGGCGGGTCGCGCGCGCTCGTGGCGACCGCCTGGGGCGAGTCGGGGAGCTAACCGCCCAGCCGCCGTTCCCGCCCGGCGGCCGCTCCCGCCCGGCGGCCGTTCCCGCCCGGCGGCCGTTCCCGCCCGGCGGCCGTTCCCGCCCGGCGGCCGTTCCCGCCCGGCGGCCCTTCCCGTCCGGCGGCCCTTCCCGTCCGGCGGCCCTTCCCGCCCGGCGGGCGCTCCCGTCCGGCGGCCCGTCCCGCTCAGCGGCCCTTCCACACCGGCGTGCGCTTCTCGGCGAACGCGGTGGCGCCCTCGCGCGCGTCCTCGGAGTCGAACACCGGGTCCATGATCGGTTGCTGGCGCTCGAAGAACTCGGCGTCGGGCCAGTCGAGCGACTCGTTGAGGATGCGCTTGGACGCGGCGAGGCCCAGCGGCGCGTTCTCGGCGATCGTCGCCGCGAGCGCGAGGGCCGCGTCGAGCGCCCCGCCGGGCTCGGTGAGCCGGTTGACCATGCCGAGCTCGTAGGCGCGCTCGGCGAGGAGCGGCTCGCCGGTCAGCGCCATCTCCATCGCGATCGATCGCGGCAGCACCCGCGGCAGGCGCAGCAGCCCTCCGGCGGCGGCGACGAGCGAGCGCTTGACCTCGGGGATCGCCAGCCGGGTGCCCTCCGAGGCGACGATGAGATCGCAGGCGAGCACGATCTCGAGGCCGCCGGCCAACGCGAACCCCTCGACGGCGGCGATCAGCGGCTTGTCCGCCGAGCGCTCGGTGATCCCGGCGAAGCCGCGGCCCGGCACCCACGGGCGGGTGCCGGCGGCGAACGCCTTGAGGTCCATGCCGGCGGAGAACCCCTTGCCGGCGCCGTTCAGCACGCCGACGGCGAGTTCGCCGTCGCCGTCGAGCTCGTCGAGCGCGGCCGCGATGCCCTCGGCGACGGTGACGTCGACGGCGTTGCGCTGCTCGGGACGGTTGATGGTGATGACGAGCGTGCGGTCGCGGCGCTCGGTCAGAAGTGAATCGCTCATGCCGCGAACAATCTCAGATCCGGCTCGCGCTCACCCCGCAGGACCGCCAGGTCGATGTCGACGCAGGCGATCCCACGCGCCCCGGCGAGCACGCGGGCCTGGGGCTTGATCACCTGCGCGGCGAGCACGCCGCGGCAGTCGCCGAGCTCGGGGTCGAGCTGGATGCGCTGCAGGTAGCGGGTCAGCTGCTCGACCGCCTCGATTCCGGCGACCCGCTTGATCTCGACCGCGATCCAGCACCCGGCCGCGTCGCGGCACATGAGGTCAACGGGACCGATGTCGGTCGCCCACTCGCGGCGCACGAGGCGAAAGCCCTCGCCGCACCAGTGCGGCTGCTCGGCGAGCAGCTCCTGGAGATGGGTCTCGACCCCGTCCTTGCTGAGCGCGTGGCCGGCGTCGGGGAGGTCGACGGGCGCCATCTCATGCGTCACGTCGGAGAGGACCTCGTGCAGCGCGATGTCGAGCCGATCATCGCCCGAGCGCTTGCGCACGAGGAGCCGGCCGGGCTCCTCCTCGATCACCGTCGGCGGGGTCATCCAGTTCAGCGGCTTGACACTCTGGCTGCCGTGGTCGGACCAGACCATGAACGTGCCGTCGGCCTTGAGCATCAGCAGCCGCGTCGCCTCGGCGAGATGGGTGGTCAGGCGACCGGAGTAGTCGATCGAGCAGCGGGCGACCATCAGGCGCATGAACCGGCAAGCCTAGGCGGCTCCCCGGACGGCTGCCAGCGGGCGGGTCCGAGTTCCGCTCGATGCGGGGTTCGTATGATCGCCCGAGATGCGCAACCAGCTGCGGCCCCTCTTCGATCGGATCGTCATCAAGGAGCTCGATCCCGACCGGGTTCGCCGTTCGGGCCTGCTCGTGCCCGCCGGCTCCGACGAGCCACCGCCGCAGCAGGGGATCGTGCTCGCCGTCGGACCGGGGCTCGACTGGTGGGACCACGTCGGAGTGCGGATGCCCGTCAACCCCGGCGACCACGTCGTCTTTCCCGCCTCGGCCGGCGCCTGGGTCGAGATCGACGAGGAGCGGCTGCTCGTCTGCCGCGTCGGCGAGCTGCTCGGCGTGCTCGAGCAGATCGAGCACTGTCCCGCCTGCCAGGGTCGCGAGCTCGCCGCCGGCGAGTCGTGCCCGGTGTGCGGGAACGAGGGCTCGGTCGCGAACCCCTGAGCGACGTCCTCAGGCCGCCGAGCGCTCGGCAAGCCCCCGCGGGGTCGCCGCCGCGACGCGCGCGAGCAGGTCGCAGACCTCCTCGTCGCCTCCGAGCGCGAGCGCCCGATGGCAGGCCCGCTCGCACTCGGCAAGCCGGTCGGTGCGCGCGAGGGCGTGCGCGTAGGTCGACCAGGCGCGGCGCGACTCGGAGTCGATCCGCGTCGCGGCCTCGGCGCTCGAGACCTCGGCGCCGACGTCGCCGGCGAGGTGGTAGGCGAGCGCGAGGTCGAGCAGGCCATCAAGCGACGGGCCGGCGAGTCGCGCCCGCTCGAGCGCCGAGATGGCGCCCTCGCGGTCCATCAGCCGCAGCCGCAACCGTCCCAACCGCTCCCACGCCGAGGCGTCGGCGGGCGCGCGGTCGGCGGCTCGCTGCGCGGCGTCGGCCGCCAGGTCGATCGCCCCCATGTCCTCGTAGATCCGAGAGGCGTAGCGCTCGGGCGTCGGGCGGTCGGTCTCGACCCGCGCCCAGTCGCGCACGCTGCGCCCGGCGGCCGGCAGGTTGCCCGCCTGCCAGAAGGCGGCGGTCAGCAGCCGCAGCACCGCCGGATTGTCGGGCTCGGCGTCGCGCGCGTAGACGAGCCGCTGGGCCGCGAGCTCGGCGTCGCCCTCGGCGAGCGCGTGCTGCGCCGCGGTCATGAAGCGCTGGACGCGGTCGGCGGCCGGATCGGGCTGCGAGAAGTCGACGAACTGCAGCGACCCGGCGGGGATCGTGCGCACGCCGACCTGGAAGCGGACCCGCGCCCACTGCTGCGAGTCCTCCTCGTCGCCGGAGAAGTAGATGCCGGTCACGGTGCCGACGCCCCATTCGGGATAGGAGACGCAGCGGGCGTAGCGGTGGACGACCGAGTGGTCGGGGACGCGGGCGCCGAACGGATCGTGCTTGGCGCGGTCCTCGGCGGCGGCACGCGCGCGCTGCTCGTTCTCGTAGGCGCGGCGGCCGGCGTCCTCGCGGGCGCGCCGGGTGGCGGCGGCCGACGCGCGGACCGCGCTCGCGCTGACGCTGCCGCCCCTCGAGGACTCGGCGAGGCGCTCGAGCTCGTCGGCGGCCTCGTTGATCGCCTGCAGATGGCGCTGATGCTCGTGACGGCGCCCCGGCGGGGCGATGTCGGGATGCCAGCGTTTGGCCATGCGCCGGCGGGCCAGCTGCACCGCGCGCTGGTCGAAGGGCGGCTCCAGCTCGAGCAGCAGGAGCGAGGATTCGACGTCGAGGATGCGCGGCATCGCCGCGGGACGTTAGCGGCAACTCGGCGCTGCGCGCCTCGCAGCGGACGTTCCCGACGGTTCGGGATCTGTCAATAGTTGGTTTCAATTAGTCTCATTTGGTAATTGACCGCGTAGCCTGCCGGGGGTGAGCGCCGCCGCCACCCGAACGCCGATGGGTCTCGTGGCGGGCGGGGTCCTCATAGCGGTGGGGGCGGCGCTCTGCGTCGCGCTCGTCGGCGGCATGCTCGGCGCGCTGTCGGCGCCGGCCACGTGCGACGACGCCCGAGCGACGCAGCGTTCGATCGCGCTCGGGCCGCCCGGCTCCGGGGCGCGCGTGGGGGCGACCGAGTACGGCGGACCCGGCGATCCCTCGAGTGGCACCGTCGGGGCCTCGGGCATCGACCTGCTCACGCATCCCGACAGCTACGCCGAACTCGGCGGCACGACCTTCCAGACGGCGACCCGGCTCGGCGGCCTGCCCTACATGGCCCCGCTGCGGATCACCTGGGGCGCGCGGGCGGCGATCGCCTACAAGCGCGACTTCGGGCTCGGCGGCGGTCCGATCGGCGGCCTGCCCCGGGTCATCGACCTGTGGTGGGAGCTCGCCGGCGCGCTTGGGATCCCCTACGAGCACGGCCTCTGGTCGGGGCCGGTGACGATCGCGCGCCCGCCCGCGACGGGCTCGGGGAACCTGCTCTCCGGGACGCCGCCGGCGGTTGCGGCGACCCCGGCGCTATCCGCCGCAGCCGGATGCGAGCCGCCGGTCGGCGTACTGCCGGTCACCGCCGGGCCCCGGGCCACGCTGCTCGGCGGCGGCCGCGCGGCCGCCCCCGCCGACGCGCCCGCCGTCGTCAAGGGGATCATCGCCGCCGGAGACCAGATCGCCGGCAAGCCGTACGTCTTCGGCGGCAGCCACGGCCTCCCGCTCGACCAGGTCGGGGCCGCCTACGACTGCTCGTCGAGCGTCGCGCACCTGCTCTACGGCGGAGGTCTGTTGCCGGTCGACTGGGACGGCGATTCGAGCAGCTTCCGATCGTTCGGCCGCCCGGGCCGCGGCCGTTGGGTGACGATCTACACGAGCTCGGACCACGTGTTCATGTACGTGGCCGGGCTGCGGTGGGACACCCACGACGCCGCCGGTCCCGACGACGGCATCGCGGGTATCGGGTGGCATCCGCTCATCCGGGAGGCCGCGGGCTTCGTCATCCGCCATCCGGTGGGCTGGTGAGACGCCGCGGGCGATCGCGGTGCTGGTGAAGCGCCGCGAGGCGATCGTGGCGCTGGTGAAACGCCGCGCGGCGGTTGCGGTGCTGGTGAAGCGCCGCGCGGCGACCGCGGCCGTCTGCGTCGCGGCGCTCTGCGTGCTGACGGTCTCCGGCTGCGGGAGCCTCTCGGCCGGGTCCTCCCACCGCGCAACGCCGCGCGCGACGCGCAGCAGCTCGACCGCGACCGCGACCTCGACCTCGACGGCGACCTCGACCTCGACCGCGACCACGTCCGCGCTGCCGCCCGCCGCTCTGCGCCGCGCGCAGCGCACGCACGAGCTCCCGACGCCGGCGCCGCCCCCGACCGTCGGCGCCGGCTGGCGGACTCCGGTCCAGGCCGCCGAGGAGTTCGCCACCGTCTACATCAACTGGGATGCCGCGACCGTCGGTCCGCGCCTGCGGGCGCTCGCGGCGATCAGCGTCGGTCAGGCGCGCGCCTCGCTCCTGCTCCAGGCCTCCGAGACGGCCGACGACGCCGACCTTCGCAACGGCGGGGTCGCCAATGCGGGCGTCGTCGAAGCCGTCGCACCCGTGCGCGCGACCGCGAACCAATATGCGGTCGTCACCCGCGAGCGAACGACCGCCAGCGCCACCGGCGCCTATCGCGGCCTGGCGCCCGCCTGGCACGTGGCCGTGGCGACCGTCGCCCGCGTCCATGGCCTGTGGGTGCTGAGCGCCTGGCAGCCCGAGAACTGACCGCCGAAGCCGAGGGTCGATCAGCCGGCCGTCCCCGAGGCCGCGGCGCCGAGCCCGGTGGCGACCTCGGGGCTCCCCGTGCACGTGCCCGACCCGTACAGCGCGCACCACCCGACGCGCCGGTCGCCGTTGGTATCGGTCAGTCCCGAGTCCCAGTTGGCCTCTCCCTCCCACTGGTACCAGAACAGGTGCGAGATCGGCACCGCGTCGCCGGCGCTCGGCAGGGCGAGGAAGGCAGCGGCGCTCGAGAGTTGGCGCGCCGGATGGCCGTTGACACACGCTCCGAGCGTCCCGGCGTCGTCGACGCCTGCGGCCGGGCAGTCGTCCGCGACGGCGCGATCGGTCAACAGCGTGCCGGACTCGGTGATCCACAGGTCGTGGGCGGCGCCGCCGGTGATGGCGGCGAGCGCCTGATCGAAGGACGCAAGCTCAGGCAACGCCGTGTCGTGCAAGGCGCGGGTCACGTCGGCGTAGTCGTGGACCGACCAGGTGGCCGGGAACTGCGCGCCGGGCAGCTGGGTCGCGAGCATGCGTGCGTAGGGAGCCAGATAGTCGGTCGAGGGGTGGGTGAACACGCCGGCGATGACCGTGTCGCCGGCGTGACCGGCGAACTGGTGGATCAAGCCGGCGGCGAGGACGTAGGCGCACGCGGCCTTGCCGGCGCCGGCGACGACGTTCGTCGAGCCCGAAGCGCAGGACTCCACCGTCGAGCTCTCGTCGCCGTCGAACGTCGCGAACGCGTCGGGCTCGTTGACGGCCTCCCAGATGTGGGGGCGGACCGCCGCGGGCAGCTTGGAGACGGCGTTGAGCACCCCCTGGACGCCGCAGTAGTACTCCCAGTAGCCCGTGGTCGTCGTCGGATCGGGGAACGGCCGGTCCCACGGAGGAATCGCGTTCGGGCTCGCGTACCCAGCGATCGCCACCACCGGGGTCAGGCCGTCGATGCGGGCGGCGATCAGCTCGGCGCGGAGGTCGTTCCAGCTCTGTGCCGCCGCATGCGTCCGGCCGGCGCCGTCGCGCCAGGCCTGTTGGGCCACGCGCGAGAGCGCGCAGCCAGGCGCGGTGGTCGAGCCGTCGTAGTCCTCGATCGCGTCGTAGTCGACGAAGATCCGCACCTCGGTGAGCTGGTGGCGGCTCGCGGGGCTGGCGAGCTCACGGAACGTCGGCTGGCCGAAGAAGCCGCGCATCGCGCTCTGCGAGCAGCCGCCCGGCCCCGCCACGTTCGGGCAACGGGCGAACGCTCCGGGGGAGTCGCCGATCCCGTAGACGACCGCGGTCGCCGACGCCGGCAGCGCCGCCAAGGTGCCCAGGACCAGCAGCCAGACCAGCCGTCGCACGGTGCGGATCGCTCCTTTCGCTCTGCGCCTGCGCGCTCGCGACCACGTCCCCTGCGAGCGAGTCCGACCGTAGCAAGCCGCCCGGCTCGGTCCGGGCGCGGTCGGCCGAACGCTCAGTGGGCGATCGAGTTGAGCGCCACGGCGCCGGCGAAGCACGCCACCGCGGCCGCGCGCAGCGCCCAGCCGGCGCGATCGCCGGGGCGTCCGGTGACCATCCCGACGACCGCCATGACCATGCACGCCACCGCGATCGTCGCCAGGATCACCGCGGCGACCCGCAGCATCAGCCGGACACTACCGCCCGCACCCGCGCGATCGTACAGTCGGGTTGCAGGCTCCCACCGGCAGACCGAGGATGAGGCGATGAACCCGCACGCAGTCGCTCCCACGCCACCCGTGACCACAACCCGTTACCAGCGATTGCTCGAGATGATCGCGGCGCGGCGATGCGTCATCCTCGACGGGGCGATCGGCACCGAGCTGATCAAGGTCACCGGGCGCCAGCCCGCCGACCACGAGCATCTGTGGGGGCTGACCGCGCTCGTGGACTCCCCCGCCGAGGTCGAGCGGGTGCACCGCGGCTACATCGACGTCGGCTGCGACGTCGTGTGCACGAACACGTGGGGCCTGCCGACCGCGCTGCGTGACGGCGCCGCCCGGCTGTCGGATCGCGCGGGCGGACCCGTGCACTGGATGGACGTCGCCCGCCAGGCGGTCCGTCTCGCGCGCCACGCCGCCGCCGACGCCGGGCGCGGGTCCGAGGTGGCGATCGCGTTCAGCCTCAACGGCGACATGGACGCCCCCGAGGCGCCAGAGACGATCCGCCTGCTGGCGCGAGCGTTTCAGTCAGCGCCGCCCGACCTCATCCTGGTCGAGACGCTCTCGCTCGTGCGCGAGTCGACGTATGAGACCGTGCGGGCGCTGCTGGCGACCGGGCTGCCGGTGTGGCTGAGCTTCCGCCGCTGCCGGCGCGGCGTCTGCGGAGTCTACGGCGAGCATTGGGGCGGCCCCGAGGGCGACGCGTTCGGCCGCGCGGCGCACCGCTTCGAGGAGATGGGCGTCGGTGCGCTCGCGCTCAACTGCATCCCCCCCGACCACGTACCGGGCATGCTCTCGTGGCTGCGCGACTTCACCGACCTGCCGCTCGGCGTCTACCCGAACCTCGGCTACCTCTCCGCCGGCGGCTGGCTCCAGGAGCCGGGAGTGGCCGGCGACGAGTACGCCGAGCTGGCGCTGCGCTGGCGAGCCGAGGGCGCGCAGATCATCGGGGGTTGCTGCGGGGTGCGGCCCGAGCACCTGCGCGCCGCGCGGGTCGCCCTCGCGCACACCCATCCCGGGCACGAGCGACCGCTCGCAGTCGCCGAGGAGTCCGGCGACGCGGCCGCCTCGCTCGCGCCGCCCGAGTGGCAGGACGCCGCGGGCCGGCAGATGTTCCCGCTGCCGATGCCCGAGCTCGTCGTCGACCCTGGCGTGTTCGTGCCCACGCAGGGCAGCTTCCTGATCTGGAAGTACCTGTTCCGGGAGGGGCTCGGCGCCGGTCGCCGCTGCCTGGACATCGGCTGCGGGACCGGCCTTCTGACCGCCGCCCTCGCGCTCAACGGCGCCGAGCACGTCCACGCGATCGACATCGACGAGGCCGCGGTGCGCAACACGCTGACCAACGCGTATCGCAACGGGGTGGCCGACCGCGTCACCGCCGCCGCCGAGGACCTGTACCCGTGGATCCCCGAGGAGCGCTACGACCTCGTGGTCGCCAGCCTCTATCAGACCCCCGTGGATCCGACCGAGCAGATCAGCACGCATCGCCCGCTCGACTACTGGGGCCGCAACCTCGTCGACCACCTGATCGGCCTGCTCCCGAGGCTGCTTGCCGACGACGGGGCCGCGTACGTGATGCAATTGTCCATAATCGGACAGCGCCGGACGACCGAGCTGCTCGCGCGGCTCGGCTACCGGACGCGGGTGGTCGACTTCTCGTTCTTTGCGTTCAGCGAGCTGTTCACGAGCAAGAAGGACCAGATCGCCCGGGTCGAAGCCAGCTCCGACGCATATCACCTGACCTTCGGGACGACCGACGTGATGGTCGCCTACCTTCTGGAAATCACCCGCGAGCGCAAGGAAAGCCCCCATTCATGAGTTTTTCTGAGAACGAGTTCCTGTTCACCTCGGAGTCGGTCACCGAGGGCCACCCCGACAAGGTGGCCGACCAGATCTCCGACGGCGTGCTCGACGCCGTGATGAAGGATGACCCGCAGGGACGGGTGGCCTGCGAGACCCTCGTCAACACCGGCCTCGTCGTCGTCTCGGGCGAGATCACGACCGAGACCTACGTCGACATCCAGGACATCGCGCGCTCGACGATCGAGCGCATCGGCTACACCGACGCGGCGTTCGGCTTCGACTGCAGGACGTGCGCGGTCATCAACGCGATCGACAAGCAGTCGCCCGACATCGCCCAGGGCGTCGACACCGCTTACGAGCGGCGCAGCGACGGCGCCGACGACGACGAGCTCGACGTCGCCGGCGCCGGCGATCAGGGCATGATGTTCGGCTACGCGTCAAACGAGACGCCCGAGCTGATGCCGGTGCCGATCGCGCTCGCCCACCGCCTGGCCAAGCGACTGTCCGACGCGCGCAAGGACGGGACGCTCGACTACCTGCGCCCCGACGGCAAGACCCAGGTGTCGGTCCGCTACGTCGATGGCAGGCCGGCGGCGATCGAGAAGCTGCTCATCTCGTCCCAGCATGCCGAAGGCGCCGAGGACCGGATCAAGGACGACCTCTGGGAGCACGTCGTCACGCCGGTTCTGCCCGCCGACCTCTACGACGCCGCCGCGTTGCAGCGCAGCTTCCTCGTCAACCCGACCGGGCGCTTCGTCATCGGCGGCCCGATGGGCGACTGCGGCCTGACCGGGCGCAAGATCATCGTCGACACCTACGGCGGCATGGCCCGCCACGGCGGTGGCGCGTTCAGCGGCAAGGACCCATCCAAGGTCGACCGCTCGGCCGCCTACGCCGCTCGCTACGTCGCCAAGAACGTCGTCGCCGCCGGCCTCGCCGACCGTGTCGAGGTCCAGGTCGCCTACGCGATCGGCGTCGCGCATCCGGTGTCGGTCATGGTCGAGACCTTCGGCACCGAGAAGATCGGCCGCGCCAAGATCCTGCAGCTGATCCACGACCACTTCGACCTGCGGCCGGGGGCGTTTCGCGAGTACCTGCGGCTGCACCGCCCGATCTATCAGCGGACCGCCGCCTACGGCCATTTCGGCCGCAGCGACGCCGACTTCACCTGGGAGCAGATCGACAAGGCCGACGAGCTGAAGGCGGCCGCGGGCGTCTGAGTTGGCCGTCGCGGGCCTCTGGCATTCCTGAATGACTGTTCATTAAGTATTGTGGGCGGCGTGCCCGGCCGCCCGCGCATCGTCAGCGACGCCGAGCTGCTCGACGCCGCGGCGCGGTCGATCTCGCGGGTCGGGCCGGCGCGCCTGACGCTCGCCGACGTCGCCGGCGAGGCGGGCGTGGCCCCCGCGACGCTGATGCAGCGCTTCGGCACCAAGCGCGGCCTGCTGCTCGCGTTTGCCGCGCGCGCGGCCGCGGGCGTGCAACCGGCGGTCCGGCAGTCCCGAGCCGCCCACGCGTCGGCGCTCGACGCCCTGCTCGACGACCCGCTCGGGATCGCGCGCGGGATCCGCTCGCCCGAGGAGCTGGCCAACCACCTCGCGTTCCCTCAGCTCGAGCTCGCCGATCCCGAGTTCTTCGAGCACGCCCTCGCGCAGGCCGAGGCGACCCGGCGCGAGCTGCGGCGGCTCCTCGAGGAGGCCGTCGCGACCGGCGATCTACGCCCGTGCGACACCGGGCGGCTCGCCGAGGCGCTGCAGGTGACGCACAACGGAACCCTGGCGACGTGGGCGGTCTTCGGGCGGGGCCGGCTCGCCGACGCGCTGCGCCGCCAGACCGCGCACGTGCTCGCGCCATATCTCGCCGCCGACCCGGCGGACCCGGCGCGCAGCGGCCGGGCGGGCGGCGGCCGGGCGGGCGGCGGCCGGGCGGGCGGCGACCGGAGCCTCCTATCCTGAGATCGCGATGTCCGCCCAGTACATCTTCACCACGCACAGGCTCTCGCGGCGATATCCGCCCGACAAGCAGGTCCTGTCCGACATCTCGCTGTCGTTCTATCCGGGCGCCAAGATCGGCGTGCTCGGCTACAACGGCGCGGGCAAGTCGACGCTGCTGCGGATCATGGCCGGCAGCGACGCGGAGTTCGACGGCAACGCGCAGCTCGGCGCCGGCGCCACCGTCGGCCTGCTCGAGCAGGAGCCCGAGCTCGACCCGGCCAAGGACGTGCGCGGCAACGTCGAGGATGGGGTGTCGGAGATCCGCGCGCTGCTCGACCGCTTCACCGAGCTGTCGATGAACTACTCCGACGAGACCGCCGACGAGTTCGCGCGCGTCCAGGAGCAGATCGACGCGGTCGACGGCTGGAACCTCGACACGACGCTCGAGTACGCGATGGACGCGCTGCGCTGCCCGCCCGCCGATGCCGAGGTGACGACGCTGTCGGGTGGCGAGCGCCGCCGGGTGGCGATGTGCCGGCTGCTGCTGCGCCAGCCCGATCTGCTGCTGCTCGACGAGCCCACCAACCACCTCGACGCCGAGTCGGTCGCCTGGCTCGAGCAGCATCTGCAGGAGTACCGCGGCACCGTCGTGGCGATCACCCACCATCGCTACTTCCTCGACAACGTCGCGGGCTGGATCCTCGAGCTCGACCGCGGGCGCGGGATCCCCTACCAGGGCAACTACTCGGGCTGGCTGGAGCAGAAGCAGATTCGGCTCGCCCAGGAGGAGCGCCAGGAGTCCAACCGCCAGCGGACGATCGCCCAGGAGCTCGAGTGGGTGCGGATGAACGCCTCGGCGCGCCGGGGCAAGCCCAAGGCGCGGCTGAACGCCTATGAGGCGCTGCTCGCCCAGGACCGCAACGTCAAGCTCGACCAGGTCCAGATCCACATCCCCGCCGGCCCTCGTCTCGGCGACGTCGTCGTCCGGTCCGAGAAACTGCGCAAGGCCTACGGCGACCGCCTCCTGATCGACGACCTCAGCTTCAACCTGCCGCGCGGCGGGATCGTCGGCGTCATCGGCCCCAACGGTGCCGGCAAGACGACGCTGTTGCGGATGATCACCGGTGAGGAGCAGCCCGATGCGGGGACGCTGACGCTCGGCGAGACGGTCACGCTCGCCTACGTCGACCAGTCGCGCGAGGCGCTTGACCCCGACAAGACGGTGTGGGAGGAGATCTCCGGCGGACTCGACGAGATCCCCCTCGGGGAGCGCAGCGTGGCCAGCCGAGCCTATGTCGCGGGCTTCAACTTCAAGGGCACCGATCAGCAGAAGAAGGTCGGAAGGCTCTCCGGCGGCGAGCGCAATCGGCTGCACCTCGCCAAGCTCCTGCGCTCCGGCGGCAACCTGCTCCTGCTCGACGAGCCGACCAACGATCTCGATACCGACACGCTGCGCGCGCTCGAGGAGGCTCTGCTGGCGTTCGCCGGCTGCGCCGTCGTCGTCTCGCACGATCGCTGGTTCCTGGATCGGATCGCGACCCACGTGCTCGCGTTCGAGGGCGAGTCACAGGTGCGCTGGTTCGAGGGCAACTTCGAGGCCTACGAGACCTTCCGCCATGAGCAGCTCGGCGCCGCCGCCGACCGGCCGCACCGCATCACCTACAAGCGCCTCGTTCGCAACTGAGCACGTCGTCGAGCGCCGCGGCAACGGCCGCGGCGCTGCGCGCGCCACCAAGCGAGTGGACTAGGTGACCCGGATACTTTGCCCGGAGATCACGATGTCGCTCGGCTTGGGTCCCGGGATCGAGCTCGGCTTCCCGCCGACGAACACGCGCAAGTCGATCTCGTACGCGCCGGAGGCAAGAGTCGTGCCGTTGACCTTCAGGTTCCAGTGAATCGATGGATGACCGGAGAACGTGCCCAACAGCACCGTACCCACCCGCGTGTGACCGCGCACCTTGAACACGACCAAGCCGATCGTGCGCTGCTTCTTCATCACGGGCTTGACGGTGACGCCCTGGCTCACCTTCCCCTTCGCGGAGAGGGTGAACGACGATGGCGCGGGCGGAGTCGCCCCCCAAGCGGTTGCAGTGCACGCCAGCAAGCTCGCCAGCGCGACGACGAGCGCAGCAATCTTAACCCTCATGTGACTCCTGTCGTATGATGTGCGAGGATCACGCCGAATCGAGGCAAACGAGCGACCATCGCTTTCCGGTTTGCGCGCATGGCCCTGATGGTCACGTCGGGCGGTGTCTCCTCTCGGCCCTCATCGTCGCCACGCGAGTGTTCGCCGCGGGCGACGATGCCGGGCGGCAATCTAGCGCAGCCGGGCGGTTCGGTCAATCCGGCGCGCCGGAGGGCGGCGACGCGTCCCGCGGCTGCTCTTCGAGCGCCGGCAGATGCCCGAGCCACGGCCGGGCGTCGCCGTCATCCGTGAGCGTTGACGAGGAAAAGGTCGCGTCGAGAGCGCAAACGCGCAACACTGTCGGCATGTCCCGGTTGCCAACCCGCTCGCCGCAGGTCGCATCGCTCGGCCGCCGCGCCGCCGCCGATGCCGTCAATTCGGCGCTCGCTCTCGGCATGGCCGGGGTCGCCGCGACGGCATTCGTCGCCTGGCGGTCGCGCGAGCAGCAGCGCGCGGCGATGGCCGCCGGGCGCCCGCACGCCGACCCCGGCCCCGAGCCGGTCGTCGCCGCGACGGCTGTACCCGCGGCCGCCTCGCTCACCGCGGACGTGCCCACGACGCCATCGCCCGGTGCCGCTGCGCCGTCTCGCGGCGACGCCGTGGGGGACGGCATCGCGGCCGCCGGCGCCGCTCCGGAGCCCGAGGCCGCCGGAGGCCGCCGGCTCACCCCGGCGCGCGGCTTCCGGTTCGGGCTGCAGGCGCTCGGACTCGTCGCCGCCGTCGCCGCGCGCAACTGGCGCGGCCCGGGTCAACGGCTGCTCGGCATCCGCCGGATCGACGCCCGGACCCAGGGTCCCGTCACGGTGCGCTCGGCGCTCACCAGCCGACTGGTGACGATGGCCTGGGAGGCGGGCGCCGCCCGGGTGCCCGTGCCCGGTCAGCGCGGCGCGGCGCCGACGCTGCTCGGCGCGCTCGTGCGCACCACGCTGGGACCGGTGGCGCTCGCGCTGTCCGCGCTGACGTCGGCGCGCGCGCAGAGCCTGCCCGACCGCCTCGGCGGGATCGTCGTCGTCCGGGGCTGAGGGCCTGGCCGGGCCCAGCCCCGACGGACCTCACGCGGGCAGCCAGGCCCCGAGCACCGTGGCGAGCTCGCGACCGTCGCGCGCCACCGCGTCGGCGTCCTGAAGCTCGGAGGCATCGCACGGTCCGGTGGCAACGGCGACCACGCGCACCTCGTCGGCGCGCGCGCAGGCGATGTCGCGCGGCGTGTCGCCGATGACGATCGTCCGCTCGCGGGGGAACGGCACCCCGTCCTCGCCGGCCCGCCGGCGGGCGATCGGCGGCAGCAGCGTGCGGTCTTCCGCATCGGAGCCGAAGCCGCCCTGGCCCGGCCGGAAGTGGTCTCCGATGCCGGCGGCGCGGAGCTTGAGTCGGGCGACCGCCTCGTAGTTGCCGGTGACCAGCGACGTGACGACGTCGTCGCGTTCCTCGAGCTGGTCGAGCAGCGCCGCCATGCCGGGGAGCACCTTGTCGGAGAGATCGGCGGGGCCGAGCTGCGCGAACGCCTCGCAGCAGGCGATGCGAACGTCGGTCGCGCGCTCGTCGATCTGCTTGGCCGGGATGCCGAGCAGCGTCAGGAGCAGCCTGGCGATCTCGCCGTCGGTGCGCCCGGCGGGTGAGATTCCGGGACGGGTGCCGGCGATGTCGACGCCATGGACCTCGCGCAGCGCCTGGCGCAGCGCCTCGGCGTGCTCGGTCGCGGCCCGGCGCAGCAGGGTGCCGTCGATGTCGAACAGCAGCAGGATGGGGCCGCGGGCATCAGCGCTCAAACGACATGCCCGCCGCGAGGTGCTGCGCGAAGGCGGCGATCAGCCGGGCCGTCGCCTCGATGTCCGACAACGCGACGAGCTCGACCGCCGAGTGCATGTAGCGCAGCGGCACCGAGACCAGCCCGGTCGGGATGCCCGCGCGCGCCACGTGGACGGCGTCGGCATCGGTGCCCGTGCCGCGCCCGAGCGACTCGACGCTGAACGCCATATCCAGCTCCTCGGCGACGTCGTGCAGCAGGCCGGTGACCGCCGGGTGCAGCATCGTCCCGCGGGCGATCACGGGCCCCGAGCCGAGCTTGTGGACGGTGACCGGCCCGAGCTCGACGCCCGGCTGGTCGGTGGCGTGGGTGACGTCGACGACGATCGCGAGATCGGGGTTGAGCCCGTAGGCGCTCGTGCGCGCGCCGGCGAAGGTCGTCTCCTCCTGGGCGACGGCAAGGGCGAGCATCTCCCCCGGGGCGCCGCCTTGCGCGGCGACCAGGCGCGCCGCCTCGGCCGCGACATAGCAGCCGATGCGGTTATCGAGCGAGCGCGACACGAGACGCTCGTTGGGCAGGCTGAGCGGCTCGACGTCGATCACCGCCACGTCGCCGATGCGCACCATCTCGCGCGCCTCGTCGCCGGTCCCCGCGCCGATGTCGATGTGCAGGTCCTTCAGCTTCGGGGCGCGGTCTCGATCGTCGCCCTGGATGAGGTGGATCGGCTTGCGGCCGATGACGCCGAGCAGGTCGCCGCCGCGAGTGGACAGGCGCACGCGCTGGCCGACGAGCTGGATCGGGTCCCAGCCGCCGACCTCGCCGAAGCGCAGGAAGCCCTCGTCGTCGATGTGGCTGACGTGGAGGCCGATCTCGTCGATGTGCCCGATGACCGCCAGGGTCGGGGCGCCGGCGGTGCCGGGCACCCGCGCGACCGACGAGCCGACCCGATCGGCGCGGACATCGTCTGTGAACGCCGCGCACGCCTCGCGCCAGACCTCGGCGGGGGCGGTCTCGTGGCCCGAGGGTCCGGGCGCGCGCAGCAGTCGATGCAGCAGATCCGGAGTCGGCATCGTCGGCAATCTATCTAGAGCAGGCCGCGCAGGACGAACTGCAGGATGCCGCCGTGGCGGTAGTAGTCCTGTTCCTTGGGGGTGTCGATGCGGACGGTGACCTCGAACCGCCGGTCGTCGGCGGCGACGGTCAGCGTGCGGGGCACCGCGTCGGCGTCGGCGACGCCGGTGACGGTGTAGCGCTCGTGGCCGGTAAGGCCGAGGGATGAGACGGATTCGCCGGAGGAGAACTGGAGCGGCAGGACGCCCATCCCGATGAGGTTGGAGCGGTGGATGCGCTCAAAGCTCTCGGCGATGACGGCGCGGACGCCGAGCAGGCGGGTCCCCTTGGCGGCCCAGTCGCGCGACGAGCCCGAGCCGTACTCCTTGCCGGCGAGCACGACGAGCGGGATGTCGGCCTCGATGTAGCGCATCGCGGCGTCGTAGATCGACATCTGCTCGTCCTCGCCGTCGGCGCCCTGATAGATGGTGACCCCGCCTTCCGGTAGTGGCCCCCGTCCGCCCTCGAGCTGGTTGCGCAGGCGGATGTTGGCGAAGGTGCCGCGCATCATGACCTCGTGGTTGCCGCGCCGCGAGCCGAAGGAGTTGAAGTCCGGGGGTTGCACGTTGTGCTCGGCCAGATACCGGCCGGCGGGACCGTCGCGCTTGATCGACCCGGCGGGGGAGATGTGGTCGGTGGTGACGCTGTCGCCGAGGACGGCCAGCACCCGGGCGTCGACGATGTCGGTCAGGGGCTCGGGGTCGACGGGCATCTCCTCGAAATAGGGAGGTCGGCGGACGTAGGTCGATCGCTCATCCCAGGCGAAGCTGTCGCCGGTGGGAACCTCGAGCGTGTTCCACCGCTCGTCACCGTCGAACACCTCGCCGTAGCTGGCGCGGAACATGTCCGATTGGACGGCTTCCTCGACGGTCCGGGCGACCTCGGCGCCGTCGGGCCAGATGTCGGAGAGGAGCACCGGCCGGCCGTGGGAGTCCTCGCCGAGCGGCTCGTCGTAGAGGTCGATGTCCATCGTGCCGGCGAGCGCGTAGGCGACGCACAGGGGGGGCGACGCGAGGTAGTTCATCTTGACGTCGGGGTTGATCCGGCCCTCGAAGTTGCGGTTGCCCGACAGGACCGAGACGACGGCGAGGTCCTCGGCACCGACGACGTCGGAGATCTCCTGCGGGAGCGGACCGCTGTTACCGATGCACGTCGTGCAGCCGTAGCCGACGAGGTTGAACCCCAGCTCGTCGAGGTACTCGTCCAGGCCCGCACGCTCTAGATACTCGGTGACGACCTTTGAGCCCGGGGCGAGGGAGGTCTTGACCCAGGGCTTGACCCGCAGGCCGCGCTGGACGGCGTTGCGGGCGAGGATCCCGGCGCCGAGCATCACCGACGGGTTGGAGGTGTTCGTGCAGCTCGTGATCGCCGCGATCACCACGTGCCCGTGGTCGAGCTCGGTCTCGGTGCCGTCGGCGAGCGTCACCGGCGTGCGGGTAGAGACGCGATCGGCGACCTGCGCACCCCCGGTCGCGCCGTGCGGCCGCTGGTCGGGACCGTTGGGAACGTGGCTGGCGACCGGATCCGACGCCGGGAATGACTCCGCGATCGCCTGGTCCTCCTGACTGCCCATGTCGTCGGGAAGCAGCCCCTCCAGCGCCATGCGGAACTCGGCCTTGGCCTCGGTGAGAGCCACCCGGTCCTGCGGGCGTCGCGGGCCCGCGACGCTCGGAACCACATCGCTCAGGTCCAGCCGGATCTGGTCGGAGAACGTCGGCGTCTCGGAGTCCTCGTCGTGCCACAGCCCCTGCGCCCGGGCATACGCCTCCACGAGCTCGATCAGCCCCGGCGGGCGGCCGGAGAACTCGAGATAGCGCAGCGTCTCGGCGTCGATCGGGAAGATCGCGCAGGTCGAGCCGAACTCCGGGGACATGTTGCCGATCGTCGCCCGGTCGGCCAGCGGCAGCCCGGCCAGGCCCGGACCGTGGAACTCGACGAACTTGCCGACCACGCCGCGCTCGCGCAGCAGCTCTGTCACGGTCAGCACGAGGTCGGTGGCGGTGGCGCCCTCGGGCAGCTCGCCGGTGAGCTCGAACCCGAGGACCTGAGGGATGAGCATCGACATCGGTTGGCCGAGCATCGCGGCCTCGGCCTCGATCCCGCCGACGCCCCACCCGAGCACGCCGAGGCCGTTGATCATCGTCGTGTGCGAGTCGGTCCCGACCAGCGTGTCCGGGTAGGCGCGCGGCGGATCCTGGCCCTCGTCGACGAACACGACCCGGGCGAGGTACTCGAGGTTGACCTGATGCACGATCCCGGTATCCGGCGGGACGACGGCGAAGTTGTCAAACGCCTGCTGACCCCACCGCAGGAACGCATAGCGCTCCTCATTGCGCTCGAACTCGAGCTCGGCGTTGCGCGCGAACGCGCGCGGGGACCCGAACGCGTCAACCTGCACCGAGTGGTCGATGACGAGCTCGGCGGGCACGAGTGGGTTGATCCGCGCCGGGTCGCCGCCGAGGTCGCGCATCGCGTCGCGCATCGCCGCCAGATCGACGACCGCCGGCACTCCGGTGAAGTCCTGCATGACCACGCGCGCGGGCGTGAACGCGATCTCCGCCGACGGCTCGGCCGTCGCGTCCCAGGAGGCGAGCGCCTCGATGTCCCCCGCCTGGATCGACACGCCGTCCTCGTTGCGCAACAGGTTCTCCAACAGGATCTTCAGCGCCAACGGCAACCGCGCGACATCGAAGCGTGACTGCAACGCATCCAACCGGTAGATCTCGTACGCGCGCCCGCCGACCTCGAGGGTGGCGCGGGCATCGAAGCTGTTGCTCGTGGGCATGGGATCGACGCTCCTGTTCTGCAAAGGGGTGACACCTACTCTAGGGCCGCATGCCTTCCAGAACCGTCCTGCGCGATCGCGTGCGCGACGCCGCGCCCGGGTCACGAACCTGGAGCTGTTCTTCGACCTGGTGTACGTCTTCGCGATCACCCAGCTGTCGGACTTCCTCTTCGAGCACCTGTCGTGGCGGGGCGTGCTCGAGGCCCTCGTCCTCTTCGGCGCAGTCTGGTGGGCGTGGAACTACACGGCGTGGGCGACGAACCGAATCGATCCCGAGCGCGCTCCCGGCGCGCTGTTGATGGTCGCGCGGCTGGCGCTGTGGGTCGTGGCGCTTGCGCTCGACGTCGGAGCGCCGAGCCACGGCTTCCGGCTGCCGGGCGTCGCCCCGACGCCGATGGAGCGCTGGACCCTCGCCGGCGGGCACCTGGGCCCTCAGCCTCCTACATCCGTCTTAGAGACGTCTTCGCCCTGTCTTGCGGGAGGGCCCGAGCCTTGACGGGACCATCGACCCAGTCCCGGAGACAAACGCATGCCCACCCTCACCCGTTCGCTGCTGCGCCTGGCCGTCGTGAGCGCCGGCCTTCTGACCGCCGCCGGCCTGTACACCGAGTACCACCACGCCCCGGATCAGAGCTGACCGTGACCGTTCGCTGCCCCGGAGGGCCCCACCGATGAGCACCACCTCGCTTCGTCTGCCCGGACGCCTGCGCCAGCGCGCCGTGCCGCGCGTCGCCGCCGGCGCCCGCGCCCGGCCCGAGCTGCTCGGCGTGCTTATCGTCGCCGCGCTGCTGGAGCTGTGGAACCTGTCGATCAACGGCTACGCCAACACGTTCTACTCGGCGGCCGTGCGCTCGATGTCGACGAGCTGGCACGACTTCCTCTGGGCCTCGCTCGACAAGACGGGCCTGATGACCGTCGACAAGCCTCCACTCGCCCTCTGGGTGCAGGCGCTCTCGGTCCGCATCTTCGGCTTTCACTCGCTGAGCATCCTCATCCCCGAAGCTGTGATGGGCGTGCTCGCGGCGGGGCTGACCTACGACCTCGTCCGCCGCTGCTTCGGTCGCCCCGCCGGCTTCGCGGCCGGGATCGTGCTCGCGCTGACGCCGATCACGGTCGCGATCAACCGCCACAACAACCCCGACGCGCTGCTCATCCTCTGCTGCGTCGCGGCGCTGTGGTTCGCCGTGCGGGCGCTGCAGGACGGGCGCACCCGGTGGCTGGTGCTCAGCGGCGTCTGCGTCGGCCTCGGCTTCGAGACGAAGATGGCGGTTGCGCTGTTCGTCGTCCCCGGCATCGCGCTCGCCTACCTGTGGGTCGCCCCCCGCGGCGTCGGGGCCGCGATCCGCCAGCTCGGCGTCTCCGGGATCGTGATGGCGCTCGTGGCCCTCGCCTGGCCGCTCGCGGTGACGCTGACCCCGGCCGCCGACCGGCCGTGGATCTCCGGGACCTCGGACAACAGCATCTGGTCGCTCATCTTCAACTACAACGGCGTCGGTCGCGTGACCGGTCAGTCGGGCGCCCCGGCGGCCTTCGGCGGCCACGGCGGCGGCGGAGCCTTGGGCGGCCACGGCGGCGCCGGCGCCTTCGGCGGCGCCACCGGCGTCTTTCGCCTCCTCGCCTCGGGCCTCGGCGACCAGGCCGGCTGGCTGCTCGGGTTCGCGATCGTCGCCGGCTTCGCCCTGCTCGCGGTCACGCGACTGCGGCGCGCCGACACGCGCACCGGCTGGCTGATGGCCGTCGGCGGCGCGTTCGCCGTCACGGCGATCGTGTTCAGCTACGCCTCGGGCATCTTCCACCCCTACTACGTCTCGTTCCTGGCCCCGTGGTCGGCGATGCTCGTCGGGGCCGGGGTCGGCCTGGCCCTCTCGGGGGGGCGCCCCGGCCGGATCGTTGCCGTCGCGACCCTCGCCGGCGGCGCGATCAGCGAGCTCGCGGTTCTCGGCAACCTCGGCGACGAGTCGTGGGCGGTGCCGCTCGTCATCGTCGTCGTCGGCCTCGCGGTGGTCGCGCTCGCGATCGTCGGGGCGCCCCGGCTGCGCGCGGTCGTGCTCGCGGTCGCGCTGGCCGCGTTGCTCGCGGCGCCCGCGGCGTGGGCGACCGAGACCCTCGGCCACGCGACGAGCTCGACCTTCCCCGCGGGCGGTCCGCGGAGCGCCTCCCAGGGCGGCCTCGGCGGGTTCGGCGGGTTCGGCGCCCGGCACGGCCTTCGGGTCCGCGCCCTGCGAGGCGGCACCGCCGGCGCCGGTGCGGTCGGCGGTGCCGGTGCGGGCGGTGCTCCGGGTGGCGCTGCGGGTGGTGGTGCCGGTGCGGGCGGTGCTCCGGGTGGCGCTGCGGTCGGCGGTGCCGGTGCGGGCGGTGCTCCGGGTGGCGCTGCGGGCGGTGGGATGTTCGGCGGCAACAGCAGCACGCTGCAGGCCGCGGTGCGCTACGCCCGGACGCACGGCGGCGGCACGATCGGCGTCGCGAGCCAGAGCAGCGCCGCGGCGGCGATCCTCGCCACCGATGGCAACGTCGCCGGGCTCGGCGGCTTCTCGGGCCGCGAGAGCACGATCAGCGCGTCGTGGCTGGCGATGGAGGTCCGGTCGGGCCGGCTGCGCTTCATCGTGGCCGACGACACCGGACTCGGCGGCGGGGCGAGCCTGCCGGGTGCCGGCACGGGCGCGGGCCCGGGGCCGGGCGCCACGGGCGGCTTTCCGGGCGCCGGCGGCTTTCCGGGCGCCCGCGGGCGGTTCGGCGCCGGGGGGCGCTTCGGCGGCGCGGGGCCGGGCGGCGACACCCGTCAGGGCAGCACGTCGGCGTTCTCGATCGCCGAGAAGGTCGGTCGCAAGGTGACGTTGACCTCCGGCACTACGACGGTCACGATGTACGACCTCCAGGGCAAGTCGGCGGCGATCCTCGCCGCCGCCCGCGGGGGCTGACCAGGAGCCGAGCAGCAGCCCCGCCGGTGGGGCCGAGCAGCAGGCCCGCCGGTGGGGTTGTGAGAAATCGACTTGCGCGTGACCGGCTGAGGATCCCCGCGGGATCATCCGATCCCGGTGGTCGCCCCCCCGATGTCTCGCATCAGCGCGTCGGCGCCGGCCGGTGTCAGCCGCAGCGCCCGCGCGAGGTCGGCGCGCATGTCGGCCTCGCGGTGGCCGCCGGTCGGGGCGCGCCCGTCGGGGTCGGCCTCGGCGAGCGCGGCCTCGAAGGCGTCGCGCTTGACGCCGAGGCGCTCGCGCCAGACGCTCGCGCCACGCGGGCGGGCCGACCCGCTCGAGCACCCCGCCGATGTCGAGCGCGACCGCCCGCACCGCCATCGGCGGGAGACGATGCCAGAGGAGCGCTCCTAGAGGCCGGTCGGGTGGCGGACGACGAAGCCGTCGAACTCGCCGCCGCCCTGCGCCCACCGCGTCCCGTCCTCGGAGAGCGCGACGGTGTCAAAGCGCCAGCCGGCGACCTGCATCCAGACGTGGCCGGCGTTGGCGTAGATCGTCACCCAGTTGCCGGTCCCCGGCGAGCCCCAGTCCTCGAACGAGCCCGAGGTCATCGGGGAGCTGATCAGCCCGGCGGCGGCGAGCGCGTAGCTGACCGACCCCGAGCAGTCGTAGCCGTCGGCCTGGAACGACGCGTGGCCACCGCCCCAGATGTACGGGAGGGTCGCGATCGCGTTACCGGCGGCGATGATCTGGCGGACCGCCTGCGGGGCGTCCGCCGGGGGCTGGACCATGCCGCCGGTGTTGATCGCGATGCCGCCGACGTCGGCGTTGCCGGTGGCCGCAGCGCGCATCGCGGCCCGCGCGGCGGCGCGCTCCTCGGCCTCCTCGCGACGCTGCAGGCTTGCGAGCTGCGCGGTGACCGCCTGATAGCGACCGGAGGTCGCGCTGCGGCGGGAGACCTGTGCGACCTGCTGTTGCAGCAGCGCGGCCTGCAGGGCGGCCATCTGGTTGCGCTGGCCGAGCACTTGGTCGGCCAGGCGCCGATCGCGCTGCTCGAGGCCCGCGAGCCGATCGGCCTCGTGCGAGACCTGAATCCGCGCCGCGCGGGTGACGCCGACGATCTGACCGTCGCTGTGGGCCAGGCGCTGCATGAAGCCGACCTGCTCGAGCAGCTGGTGGAAGCCGTGGGAGCTGAGGATGACCGTCATCAGGTTCGGCTGCTGGCCCTCGTAGCTGGCGACGAGGTTGGCCGACAGCGCCGCGGTGGCGGCGTGCAGCCGGTTCTCGAGCGAGAGCAGGCGCTGACGCGAGCTCAGCAGGTCGTCCTGGACCCCGCGCAGCTCGTCGACGCGGCGATCGAGCGTGGTCTGCACCGCGGCCAAGCGGACGCGCGCCTGCGCGAGGCCGTTCTGGGTGGAGGCGATCTGGTGGTCGTCGGCGTTGATCTGCGCGCGCAGGGCGACCGCGGCCGAGCGCTTGGCGGCGATCTGCCCGCTGAGGTCGGCGGCGCTGTGCGCGGTCAGCGCGCTCATGCACAGCGCGCCGGCGGCCGTCAGGGCGGCTGCGAGATGCAGGAATCGGGACCGAAGGCGGGCGGGTGACATCGCGGCAGGGGCAAGCGTGCCCCTGACCCGATCGCAATGATCCGGCCCGGCGGCACAGTCATGTCTCCCGCGCCGATTCGAGGGGGTGTCGGCGTGGGGCTGCGCCACCCTAACACGCGCCGTCGCTTCGCCGACTTGGCATCCTCGTCTGCAAGAAATCCTGCAAACAAGGGGTTTGGCAGCCGCCCTGGCATCGGCCGGGACGGCGGGCGGGGAGGCGCCCCCAGCCCGCCCGATCCCCGTGGTGCAGCCGGTACGCGATCCGCCCCGGGGTCTCCTCGAGCGCTAGCCGGCGGCTCGCGGCTGGCTGAGGCGCAGGTGGTTGCCGCTTGGATCGCGGACCGCACAGTCACGAACGCCGTAGGGCTGGTCGATCGGCTCCTGCAGGACCTCCGCGCCGGCGGCACGCAGCGCCTCGAACGTCGCATCAAGGTCGTCGACCTGGACGAACACCGGCAGGACGCCCTTGGCGACGATTCCGCGCATGGCGTCGCGGTCGCCGGAGGGGATGTGCTCGTCGACGGCGGCGAGCAGCAGCTCGTGGGTATCGCCCGGCGCGGCAACGGTGAGCCAGCGCATCTCGGGGAACTGGACGTCGTTGCGGACCTCGAAGCCGAGGCGCTCGGTGTAGAAGGCGCGGCTGGCGTCGAGGTCGAGGCAGTACACGGGGGTGTGGGTGATGACGGGTGGCATGGTGGCAACCTAGGCGCGCGAAGCCTGGCGCGCTTCTCCATTCCTGCTCGGTCGCGTCCAGGTCCTCGCCGCGCACGGCGGGACGCGCGCCAGCTCGGAATGGTCTCCGGCACGGTACGTGCTCGGGGGCATGCCCACCAGGCGAGCGAACGTCGAGCTGAACGAACCCAGCGAGGTGAACCCGACCTCGAGGCAGACCTCGGTCACCGACAGCTCGCCGCGGCGCAGCAGCGCCATCGCCCGCTCCACCCGCCGCGTCTGCAGATACCCGTACGGCGTCTCGCCGTAGGCCTCGCGAAAGCGCCGCGCGAAGTGGCTCGGGGACATCAACGCGCCCCGGGCCATCGTCGGCACGTCGAGCGGCTCCGCGTAGGCGCGGTCCAGCAGATCGCGGGCTCGGCGCAGGTGTGCGACCTCCTCGACGTCCATGCAGCGGACGATCGCACGCGGGTCAAGTCGTCGCACCGCGTCGCGGGGCCGCATCGCCACGTCGACGGGGGCGGCACGACTCTGGGGACCCGCGCGCGGGGCCGACGTCGTCTGACCCCCGGGACGCGGGGGTGCTACGACTCACGGCGACGACGGCGCCACCGGATGTCGCGTTACCCCCTCCGTCTCGGGTGGCCGCCGAAGTGCCGATTCTCTGGGCGGTGTATTCGTCCACCCCGCTCAGGGCCGCCACCTCCCGGGACTGGTCTCGCCCACGCTCCCGGGCCGGCGTGGGTGGTCTGGATTGCCGCCGACAGCTGACGTCGATCCAGACCGCGCTCGTCGCCGAAGCCGCGCGGGCGCGAAAGGGTTCGCGCAGGCTCCTCGGTCAGGCGCGACACCAGGCTCGCGGGGTTGTCGGAGAGCGCGATGCTCACGGAGCGCGAGCCCGCGTGACCGCCGCCCTCACTCAGCTGACCCCGCTGGGCTCACACCGCCCCGGCGCGCGCCGCGCGTGCCCGCCGCACGCGATCGTGCTTGTCGAGAGCGACCTTGCGCAGGCGGATGGAGCGCGGGGTGACCTCGACGCACTCGTCGACGCGCAGGAAGTCGAGTGCCTGATCGAGCGAGAGCTCGCGCTTGGGCACGAGGCGGACGAGCTCGTCGGCGGTCGAGGAGCGCATGTTGGTCAGGTGCTTCTCCTTGACCGCGTTGACGTCGAGGTCCTCGGCGCGCGAGTTCTCCCCGACGATCATCCCCTCGTAGACCTCGTCGCCGGGCTCGACGAACAGCGTCCCGCGCTCTTGGAGGTTGAACAGGGCGAACGCGGCGACCCGGCCGCGGCGATCGGCGACGAGCGATCCGCTCGGGCGGGCGCGCAGCTCGCCGACCCACGGCTCCCAGCGGTCGAACACGTGGTGCGCGATCCCGGTGCCCCGGGTCTCGGTGAGGAACTCGGTGCGAAACCCGATCAGCCCCCGCGCGGGCACGAGGTACTCCATGCGGACCCAGCCAGCCGGATGACGCGGGCGCCGCGCGGTCGTGGCGAGGCCGGATGCCGAGCGGGCGTGCGCCGGAGCGTGGTTGACCATCTGCTCCAGGCGGCCCTTGCGTGCCGCCAGCTGTTGCGTGATGACGCCGATGTACTCCTCGGGCGCATCGATCGAGAGGCGCTCGACCGGCTCGTGGCGCTCGCCGTCGACGACGCGGGTGACCACCTGCGGTTGGCCGACGGTCAGCTCGAAGCCCTCGCGGCGCATCAGCTCGACGAGCACCGCGAGCGCCAGCTCGCCGCGGCCCTGGACCTCCCAGACGTCGGGGCGCTCGGTGTCGCGGACGCGCAGCGACACGTTGCCGACCTGCTCGCGATGCAGCCGCGCCTTGACCTGGCTGGCGGTCAGCAGGGTGCCGTCCCGTCCGGCGAGCGGCCCCGTGTTGATCCCGATGGTGACCGACAGCGACGGCTCGTCGACCGAGATGACCGGGAGCGGCCGCGGGTCGACGGGGTCGGTGAGCGTGTCGCCGATCGTGATCTCGGGGATGCCGGCGACCGAGATGATCTCGCCTGCCGACGCCTCGGCGGCCTCGACGCGCGCCAGCGCCTCGGTCACGTAGAGCTCGGTGATGCGCACGCGTTCGAGCGTCCCGTCGTGGCGCGACCAGGCGACGGTCTCGCCCCGACGGATCGTCCCCTCGCGGATCCGGCAGATCGCCACGCGGCCGACGTAGGGGGAGGCGTCGAGGTTGGTGACGTGCGCCTGCAGCGGATGTCCGGGCTCGTACTCGGGCGCCGGCACGTGCTCGACGAGCAGGTCGAGCAGAGGTCGCAGGTCGAAATCGGGTCCCGCCCGCCCCTCCGCCCACCCGTCGGGCTCCAGCGACGCCTGGCCCGCTCGGGCATTGGTGTAGACGATCGGGAACTCGATCTGCGACTCGTCGGCATCGAGGTCGAGGAACAGCTCGTAGACCTCGTCGACGACCTCGTCGATGCGGGCGTCGGACCGATCGACCTTGTTGACGACGAGGATCACCGGCAGTCGCGCCTCGAGCGCCTTGCGCAGTACGAACCGGGTCTGGGGCAGCGGGCCCTCAGAGGCGTCGACGAGCAGCAGCACGCCGTCGACCATCGTCAGCCCCCGCTCCACCTCGCCGCCGAAGTCGGCGTGGCCGGGCGTGTCGACGATGTTCAGCTTGACGTCGCCGTAGCGCACGGCGGTGTTCTTGGCGAGGATCGTGATCCCCTTCTCGCGCTCGAGGTCGGTGGAGTCCATCACCCGCTCGGCCACCGCCTGGTTGTCGCGGAAGACGCCCGACTGCCACAGCAGGGCGTCGACGAGCGTCGTCTTGCCATGGTCGACGTGGGCGATGATCGCCAGGTTGCGGATGTCGGAGCGGACCGCCATGGGCCGCGGGTCAGGTTAGAACGGGCGCTACGGCCGCTACGGCCGCTACGGCTGCGACGGCTGCGACGACTGCGACGACTGCGACGACTGCTGCTGCTCGCGGTCGCGCGACGCGGGGATCTCCGTCGCGGGCGGGAGCTCGTTGGGCCGTCCGGGCGCGAGCTCGCCGGTACCGTTCTCCGCGCTCGCCGGCGCGGTCTCGGCGTCGGGTCGTGCCGCCGCGGCCGACGGCTGGCCGCCGAACGCCTCGAGCATCGGCCGCACGAGGTCGACCGGCATCGGGAACACGATCGTCGAGTTCTGCTGGCCGCCGATCTCGCGCAGGGTCTGCAGATAGCGCAGCTGCAGCGTCGTCGGGTTGCGGCTGATGACGTCGGCGGCGTCGGCGAGCTTGGCCGCCGACTGATACTCGCCCTCGGCGTTGATGATCTTGGCGCGGCGCTCGCGCTCGGCCTCGGCCTGGCGGGCGATCGCGTGCTGCATGCGCTCGGGGATCTCGACGTCCTTGATCTCGACGCTCGTCACCTTGATGCCCCAGGGCTCGGTCTGGGCGTCGATGACGTGCTGGAGCGACTCGTTGAGCTGCTCGCGATCGGACAGGAGCGTGTCGAGGTCGGCGTTGCCGAGGATCGAGCGCAGGCTCGTCTGCGCGATCTGGAGCGTCGCCGCCTGGAAGCTCTCCACCTCGGTCACCGCGCGGCTCGGGTCGATCACGCGGTAGTAGGTGACCGCGGTCACGCGCGCGGGGACGTTGTCGCGGGTGATGATCTCCTGTGCGGGCACGGTGAGCGTGATCGTGCGCAGGCTGACCCGGACCATGCGGTCGATCGTCGGGATCAGCAGCTGGAGCCCCGGCCCGCGCTGCTCCATGAGCCGGCCGAGCCGGAACACGACGCCGCGTTCGTACTCGCGCAGCACCCGGACCGAGCTGCCCAGCGCGGTCGCCGCCACGACGAGCAGGACGACGACGACGATGGCGAGCACCGCGATCACAGCAGCTCCCAGTCCTCGGCGGGACGGACCGACAGGGTCAGGCCCGAGAGGCGCTCGACGACGACCGGGTCGCCCGCGCGCAGCGTCGCGCCGGCGTCCTCGTCGATCGTGGGCGAGCGCCGCGCCCTCCACAGCGCACCGTGCAGCGCGACGCTGCCCGAGGCCTGGTCCCAGCGGCGCACCTCGCCGATCTGGCCGACGAGGCCCTCGGCGCCGGTGCGCACGCGCCGCTTGCGCACGGCGAAGCCGCTGCGCAGCGACAGGGCGAGGACGCCGCCGCCGATCGTCGCAAGGCCGAGCCCGGCGACCAGCCCGAAGACGAGCGCGGCGCCGAGGCCGCTGATCGCCAGCGTCGCGCCGACCGCCATCGCCGCCACCCCGAGCCCGCCGACGACGCCATGCGCCGGATAGTGCGCTTCGACGGTCGCCAGCAGCGCCCCGACGACCAGCAACACCAACCCGAGGACCAGCATGACCACAATGGTACGCCTCGTCGTCACCCGGTTACCGGCGAAGTGGCCGGGCATGCTAGTAACAGAGCCCTGACCGAATGCCCCGACGCGGAGGACGGCGCCATGACCAACGAAGAGATCCATCAGCTTGCCCAGCGCCTGCGCATCGACTCGATCCGCGCGGCCGACGCCGCCCAGTCGGGGCACCCCACCTCCTCGATGTCGGCCGCCGACCTGATGGCGGTGCTGATGGCGCGCCACCTGCGCTACGACTACGACGACCCCGAGAACGCGAACAACGACCATCTCATCTTCTCCAAGGGCCACGCCTCGCCGCTCGTCTATGCGATGTTCGCCGCGGCCGGTGCCATCACCGACGAGGAGCTTCTGACCTTCCGCAAGTTCGGCTCGCGCCTCGAGGGCCATCCCACCCCGGTGCTGCCGTGGATCGACGTCGCCACCGGTTCGCTCGGCCAGGGCATGCCGATCGCCGCCGGGATCGCGCTCTGCGCGCGTGACCTCGACCGCCTGCCCTACCGCGTCTGGACGCTGTGCGGCGACTCCGAGATGGCCGAGGGCTCGGTCTGGGAGGCCGTCGAGCACGCCGGCAAGGAGGGCCTCGACAACCTCGTGGTGATCGTCGACGTCAACCGTCTCGGCCAGCGCGGCGAGACGATGCACGGCTGGAACCTGCACTCCTACGCCGACCGGGCGCGCGCGTCGGGCTGGAGCGCGATCGAGATCGACGGCCACGACATCGCCGCCATCGACCGCGCGTTCTCCGAGGCCGAAGCGACCGCCGACCGGCCGACGATGATCGTCGCGCGCACGATCAAGGGCTACGGCGCCTCGGAGACCGCCGACCAGCCCGGCAAGCACGGCCAGCCCCTCAAGGATCCGCAGAAGGCCATCCAGGAGCTCGGCGACGTCGGCCCGGTCCACGTCGAGGTGGCCAAGCCCGAGAGCGCCGGGGCACCGCATCGCTTCGACGAGGATGCCTCGGTCGCGCTGCCCAGCTACGAGGTGGGCGGCGATCCGGTGCCGACGCGCAAGGCGTTCGGTTCGGGACTGGCCGGCCTCATGCAGCGCCGCGGCGACGTCGTGGCGCTCGACGGCGAGGTCGGCAACTCGACCCACCTCGAGGACGTGCTGGCCAAGACGCCCGAGCGCTACTTCGAGGTCTACATCGCCGAGCAGATGATGATGGCGGAGGCGGTGGGCTTCCAGGTCCGGGGCTGGACCCCGTTCGCCGCCACGTTCGCCGCGTTCCTCTCGCGCGCGTACGACTTCGTGCGCATGGCGGTCATCTCGGAGGCCAAGCTCTGCCTCAACGGCTCGCACGCCGGCGTGTCGATCGGCGAGGACGGGCCGTCGCAGATGGCGCTCGAGGATCTCGCCGAGTTCCGTGCGCTGGGCGATTCGGTCGTTCTGTACCCGTGCGATCCCAATCAGACGGTCAAGCTCGTCCAGGAGATGGCCGACCAGCCGGGCATCTCGTATCTGCGCTCGAGCCGCTCGGGGATGCCGACGATCTACGGCCCCGACGAGGCGTTCCGGATCGGCGGCTCCAAGGTCGTGCGCGAGTCCGACGACGACCAGGTGACGCTCATCGGCGCCGGGGTGACCCTGCACGAGGCGCTCAAGGCCGCCGAGGCTCTTGCCGGCGACGGCATCAACGCCCGCGTCATCGACGTCTACTCGGTCAAGCCGATCGATCACGAGACGCTCGCCGCCGCGTCGGCCGCGACCGGCGGACGGCTCGTCGTCGCCGAGGACCACTGGCCCGAGGGCGGGCTGGGCGACGCGGTCCTGAGCACGTTCGCCGACAGCGACGAGCGCCCGCGCGTCGTCAAGCTCGGCGTCGACCACCTCCCGGGCTCGGGCAAGGGGGCCGAGCTCCTGCACGACTGCGGGATCGACGCCGACGCGATCGTGGCCGCCGCCCGGCGGCTGGCGTCGCTGGGGCCGCAGCTGGCCCGGCCGGCGACGGCCGGCGCGAGCTGAGAGCGGCGGCCTCGGGTTCGCCGAGCACGCCGATCAGCGGTCCGTCGAGGCGCGCGCAGCACATCGAGGGGGCCTGAGCCCGCGGCGAACGGTCGCGATGGTAGCGTCGCCCGATCATGAAGTCGCGCAGGATCGCGTCGGCCCGGCCGAGCCCGGCGGCGGTTCGCTCTTTCGGCGGTGGCCTCCAGCTCAGGGCGCGAGCGAGCGAATTGGCCCGCGCGCTGCTGGACGGGTTCAAGCAGAATGATCTTCTGACCTACTCGAGCGCGATCTCCTTCCAGATCCTGACCGCGGTCATCCCGTTTTTTCTGTTCGTGCTCGCGGTCGCCGGACTGGTGGATTTGAACAGCGTCTGGCGAGAGCACGTCGAACCTCAGATCCAGGCGAGTGTCTCGCCCGCCGTGTTCGCGGTCGTCTTGGAAGCCGTCGACAACGTCCTCGCCCGTGGACGCCTGCTGTGGGCGACTCTGGGGGGCGCGCTGGCGGTGTGGCAGGTATCCGGGGCCGTCCGCGCGGTCATGGGCGCGCTCGCGCGGATCTATGGCACCGCCAGCGAACGCCCGTTCCTCAGGCGCTACACGGTCTCGTTCGTGCTCTCGATCGAGGTGGGCGGGTGCTTCATCCTGGCCGCCCTGTGCCTGCTGTTCGCGCCGTTTGTCTCGGTCGTCCACGCTGGGGCCGTCTGGACCGGGCTGGCGTTCGTGGTGCGCTGGACGCTCGCCGTGGGGCTTCTGTTTCTCGCCGTCGGCCTGCTCGTTCGACACGCTCCGGCGACGGTGCAAACCGTGCCGTGGGTCAGCCTCGGCGCGACGATCATGATCGTGTCGTGGCTGATCATGTCGCTCGTCTTCTATCTGTATCTGACCGAGTTCGCGTCCTATGAATCGGTGTTCGGAAGCCTGGCCGCGATCATCGTCGCGATGGCCTATCTCTACGTCTCGACGACGGCGTTTCTGTTCGGCGCGCAACTCGATGCGATCATCCGGGCACAGGCCACAGGCGCGCTCAGCGGCGTCGAACACGCCTCACTCAAACATTCCTGAGTCCGCACCGCGCCGGACGGTCTGCATCCCGGCATGATTTTCCCGCCGACGCGCCGCTCGCTGGTTCAATGGGCGAAACGAGCGAGGGAGAGTGCGATGTCCGATTTGTCCGCGGCGGCCGATCAAGTCCTGCGAGGGGTCACCGAGTCGACGCCGAGGGTGCCGGGGGTCTCCGCGGTGATCACCGACCGGGACGGCAACCTGTACGAGGGCGCGGCCGGCGAGCGCGTGCTCGGCGGCGCAGATCCGATGACGCCGGACACCGTCTGCGCGATCTTCTCGACGACGAAGGCGCTGACCGGGACCGCCTGCCTGCAGCTCGTCGAGTCCGGCGACCTCGACCTCGACGCGCCGGCGAGCCGCTACGCGCCGAAGCTCGGCGAGGCCCAGGTGCTCGAGGGGTTCGAGGCGGACGGCACGCCCCAGCTGCGCTCGCCGCGGACCGAGATCACCACCCGGATGCTGCTGCTGCACACCGCCGGCTTCGGCTACGACTTCTTCAACGAGAACTACAACCGGCTCGCGCAGGAGCACGGACAGCCGAGCGTCATCACCGCGACGCACGAGTCGCTCCAGACGCCGCTGCTGTTCGAGCCGGGCACCCAGTGGGAGTACGGGTCGAACATCGACTGGGCCGGGCAGGTCGTCGAGGGGATCACCGGCAAGCGGCTCGGCGAGGTGTTCGCCGAGCGCATCTGCGGTCCGCTCGGCATGCACGACACCGCGTTCGGGATCCGCGACGACCAGCGCTCTCGCCTGGCCAAGATCCACCAGCGCGGCGACGACGGCAGCCTGGAGCCGCTCGACCTGGAGCTCCCGAGCGATCCGGAGGTCCACATGGGGGGCCACGGCCTGTACTCGACGGTGCTCGACTACGCCAAGTTCATCCGCATGTGGCTGAACGACGGCCGCGGCCCCGACGGCCCGATCCTCTCGCCGGAGACGGTCGCCGACGCGGCGTCCAACCACCTCGGCACGATGAAGATCAAGATGCTGCCCGGCGTCATCCCGACGCTCTCCAACGACGCCGAGTTCTTCCCCGGCATGCCGAAGTCGTGGGCGCTGACGTTCATGGTCAACGACGAGGACGCGCCGACCGGCCGCCCCGCGGGCGCGCTCGCGTGGGCCGGGCTCGCGAACCTCTTCTACTGGATCGACCGCCGGAACGGGATCGGCGGCTTCTGGGCGACGCAGATCCTCCCCTTCGCCGACCCGACCTCGGTGGTCGGCTACCTCGATCTCGAGACCGCCGCCTACGCCAACCTGCGCCAGCCCGCCGCGGCCTGAGCATTCGCCTCCGCGGCGGGGCGCCAAGCCGCGCCGCGGGGTCAGGCCGCGAGCGCCGGTGATCCGGCCACCGTGTCGGCGGGAAGCCGATCGCGACGAGGTTGGATGACGACGTTCCGGATCTCCAATTGTTGACAATCCGAATGTCAAGCGATAGCGTCGCCGACGGGGTACGCGGCGATTGGAGGAGAGATGAGCAGTCGACGGCCGGACGAGTTCCAGCACTACGAGCAGCAGGTTCCAGGCGTGAAGTTGCACTACGTGCGCGAGGGCTCGGGCCCGCCGTTGGTGCTCCTCCACGGGTGGCCCGGATTCTGGTACGAGTGGCACAAGGTCATCGGGCCGCTGGCGGAGGGCTACGACGTCATCGTCCCCGACCACCGTGGCTACGGCGACTCCGAGAAGCCGGACCCGAGCGACCCGTCGCTGTACTCGATTGAGCACGCGATCGACGACGTCGACGCCCTGCTCGACGCGCTGGGGATCGACACGGCGTACGTCGTCGGCCACGACTGGGCGGCCCTGATGGTGCACAAGTTCGTGCGCAAGTATCGAAGCCGCGTGATCCGGGCGATGATGTTCGATCCGATCACCCCGGACTTCGGGCCCTTCTACCTCGGTTTCCCCCACCTGTCGGAGTCGTGGTACTCCCAGTTTCATCAGCTGGACATGGCGATCGAGCTGATCGGTTCCAGCCGGGAGGCGTGCACGACCTACTTCCGCCACTTCCTGGACCACTGGGCCTACGCGCCACCGCTGCTGTCGCCCGAGGAGATGGAGGTCTACGTCGACACGTTCATGAAGGAGGGCAACCTCCGGGGAGGCTTCAACTGGTACCGGGCCAACCTGTCGGTCACAAGCGCCCCGTTCAACGAGTTGGACAACACCATCAGCGATGCCCCGATGACGTTCCTCTCGGGGATGGGTGACCCCGTCGTGCCCCCCGTCACGGCGACCGCCGTCGCGAAGTACTACAACAACTACACCATCGAGTACGTCCCCGACGCCGGCCACTATCTCATGGTGGAGAAGCCCGACATCGTGATCGACAGGGTGCGCCGCGACTTCCGGTGACCCGACGGTCTCCGAACGTCGGGTGAGTCGCGAACTTCGAGCGGCGGGTGAGACGTCAGGCCGCGAGCGCCTGCTTGACCCGCTCCACGACGCGATCGGTCGACAGGCCGTAGCGATCGTGGAGCGTGGGCAGCGCGCCCGCGGCCAGGAACTCGTCGGGGAGCGCGATCGGGACGATGTTCCGCGGCTCGCCGGCGAACGCCAGGCCGGCCGCGATCGACTCGCCGAGCCCGCCGATGACGGTGTGGTTCTCGAGCGTCACCACGAGGCGGTCGCCGCGCGCGAGGCGGCCGATCGTGTCGAGGTCGAGCGGCTTGAGCGTCGCGACGTGCAGCACGCCGGCGTCAACCCTGTCCTCGGCGAGCCGCTGCGCCGCCTCGAGCGCCCGCATCGTCATCAGACCGGAGGAGATGAGGATCACGTCGCGCCCGGAGCGCAGCTCGGCGGCGGCGCCGAGCGCGAAGCGGTAGTCGTACTCGTCGAGCACGACGGGCACGTTGCCGCGCAGGAGGCGCATGTACGTCGGCCCGGGGACGTCGGCCAGCGCGGGCACGGCCTGGGCGATGTCGATCGCGTCGCAGGGGTCGACGATCGTCAGGTTCGGCATCCCGCGCAGGATCGCCACGTCCTCGGTGGCCTGGTGGCTCGGCCCGTAGCCGGTGGTCAGCCCCGGCAGCGCGGCGACGACGTTGACGTTGAGCCCGGGCTCGGCGCTGTCCAGGCACAGGAAGTCATACGCGCGGCGCGTGGCAAACACCGAGTAGGTCGAGGCGAACGGCACCAGGCCGACCTCTGCCATCCCGGCGGCGGCCCCGAACAGCGCCTGCTCGGCCATTCCCATCTGGAAGAAGCGCTCCGGGTGGGCCTCGGCGAACACGTGCATGTCGGTGTACTTCGAGAGATCGGCGCTGAGGCCGACGACCTCGGAGCGCTCCTCCGCGAGCGCGACGAGAGCGTGCCCGAAGGGCGCCGCGCTCCTCCGCTGATCGGCATCGGCGATCGAGGCGATCATCGCCGAGGTGGTCGCTCGCTTGGCCTTCGCATCGCTCATCTCGCGTACCTCTCCTCCAGCTGTGTGCGACAGGTCGCCCACTCGTCGTCGTCGATCCGCATGAAGTGCGCCTTCTCCCGGTTCTCGAGCAGCTCGATGCCGCGGCCGACGAGCGTGTCGCAGACGATCGCCCGCGGCGTGTGCTCGTCCTCGCGCTGCGCCGCGTCGAAGGCCGCGAGCAGCGCGGGCACGTCGTTGCCGTCGACCCGGTGCGCGGCCCACCCGAACGCGCGCCATTTCTCGGTCACCGACTCGGTCTTCAGGACGTTCGCCGTCGGCCCGTCGGCCTGCAGCGCGTTGACGTCGACGATCGCCGTCAGCCCGCCCAGCCGGTGGTGCGCCGCGGCCATCGCCGCCTCCCACGTGGCTCCCTCGTCGAGCTCGCCGTCGGACAGGTAGTCATAGACGTGGGCGTTCCGGCCCTGATGGCGCAGCCCGAGCGCCATCCCGACGCCGATCCCGAGGCCGTGGCCGAGCGACCCGCCGGAGATCTCCATCCCGGGGGTGTAGGTCGACATGCCCGACATCGGCAGGCGGCTGTCGTCGGCTCCGTAGGTGGGAAGCTCTGACTTGTCGAGCACGCCGGCCTCGCCGAGCGCCGCGTACAGCGCGAGCGCATAGTGCCCGATCGACAGCAGCAGCCGGTCGCGATCCTCCCACTCGGGGTCCTCGGCGCGGTAGCGCAGACGATCGAAGTACAGGACGGCGAGCACGTCGGCCACGGCGAGCCCCTGGCCGACGTAGCCCTGCCCCTGCACCTCGGCCATCTGCAGGATGCTGCGCCGGATGCCGAGCGCGGCGTTGGTGACGCGGCGGGTGCGCACTTCGTCGACGTGCGTCGTCACGTCAGCCACCGCCGCCGCCCATGATCGCCACCGCGCGACCGGGCCCGCCGCTGCCGCCCTCCACCCGCATCGGGAGGAAGACGAAGTAGGCGCCGACCGCCGGGCCGCGCAGTTGCTCGAGCGCCACCTGCTCACTGGTGACCGTGCCCGCGCTGTCGGCGAACTCGTAGCCGCTGTCGGGCGGGGGCACGAAGTGCGCGGGCGCGTCGAAGTGGGTCCCGGTGTGCTCGTCGATCGCCCACCAGCGCGTGTAGTACGGCCACACGCCGGAGAACCTCGTCCACACCGTGTGCCGGAACTGCATGCTGTACGGGTACGACGGATACTCGTTGGACACCGGGGCCGAGAGGTCGATCCATACCGCGTCGGCCAGGTCGCGGGCCAGCGCCCGATCGCCGGTCGTCCTCATAGAAGCACCGTCACTTTCAGGTGGTCGGTGCCGTCGACCATGTCTCGCACCATCGCGGGGGCCTCGTCGAGCCCGATCCGGTGGCTGATGAGCGCCTCCACGTCGAGCGCGCCCGAGTTGATGAACGCCACCGCCGCGCCGAAGTCGTCCGGGGTGTACATCGACGAGCCGCGCAGGGTGAGCTCCCCGGTGACGAGCGCGTCCATGTCGACCGGCACGGGCTCGGCGAACAGCGCGATCGCCACGATCATGCCGCCCTTCCGGCACAGCGCCTGCGCGTCGCGCAGGACCACCGGGGCCCCCGCCGCGACGAACACCGCGTCGAATCCCTGACCGTCGGTGAGCGCGCTGCCGGCATCCCGCGCCGATCCGCCGCCCACGTTGATCGTCGTGGCGCCGGTCGCCGCGGCGACCGCGTCGAGGTTGGGCTGGCGGACGTCGGTCACGAGCAGCCTCGTCGCCCCGCCGTGGCGCGCGAGCAGCGCGACGAGCGCCCCGATCGCGCCGACGCCGAGCACGGCCACGCGCCTGCCCAGGCAGTCGCCGAACGCCCGCACCGCGCGGCAGGCGACGGCGAGCGGCTCGGCCATCGCGCCGATCGCCCAGTCGATGTCGCCCGCCAGCGGATAGACGATGCTGTCGGGGACGGCCACCTCCTCGCTGAGCAGCCCGGGGAAGTCGACGCCGACGACGCCCTTGTTCGCGCACACGTTCCCGTGGCCGGCGGTGCACGCCGCGCACCGCCCGCACGCGATCTGCGGCTCGATCGCGACCCGGTCTCCGAGGGCGACCGCGTCGACGCCCGAGCCGACCTCGGTGACCTCGCCGGCCACCTCGTGACCGAGCACGACGGGGGCCTTGCGGAACGGATGCTGCCCGAGGTAGACGCTCAGGTCAGAGCCGCACAGGCCGCACGCGCGTACCCGCACCCGGACGTCGTGCGCGCCGACGGTGGGCCGTGCCACCTCACTGATGCCCACGTCCTGCACCGCGTCGAGGTGCAGAGCCTTCATGCCGGCGTCAGTCAATGTGGCTGCCGCCGTTGACGTCGATCTCCTCGCCGGTCACGTACTCGGCGTCGGCCGAGCACAGGTAGGCGATCGCCGCGGCCACGTCGCTCGGTCGCCCGAGCCGGCCGACCGGGACGCCGGCGACGAGCTCCTCGCGCCGCGCGTCGTCGACCTTGCCGGCGATGATGTCGGTGTCGATCAGCCCGGGAGCGACCGCGTTGCAGGTGATGCCGTCGCCGGCGGTCTCGCGCGCCAGCGCCTTGGTGAAGCCGAGCACCGCCGCCTTCGCCGCCGAGTAGTGCACGCCGCCGAAGATCCCGCCGCCACGCTTGCCCGACACCGAGGACACGTTCGCGATCCGCCCGTAGCGCCGCGCTCGCATGATCGGGACCACCGCGCGCGTGACGAGGAACATCCCCTTGACGTTGACGGCGAAGATCCGGTCCCACTCCTCCTCGGCGATCTCGTCAAACGACGTCGGCGCCGTGATCCCGGCGTTGTTGACGAGCGCGTCAACGCGCCCGAAGCGCTGGTTCACCGTGTCGATCGCCGCGCTCACGTCGCCGGCGGCGCCGACGTCGCAGCCGACCGCGAGCGTCTCGGCGCCCGACTCGGCGGCGATGGCACCGGCCGCCCGCGCCGCGGCGTCGCCGTCGACGTCGAGCAGGGCGAGATCGAAGCCGTCCGCTCCCAGCCGCAGCGCGGTCCCGTACCCGATGCCGCGCTCAGATCCGCACCCGGTCACGACCGCGACCCCCGCCATCAGGGTTTCCTGCGGGCCGGGCCGGCGAGGGCGTCGCGTCGCCGCACGGCGTTCCCGAGCGTCTCGGCGCCGCTGTCGAAGTGCGCTCGCCATGTCGCGTCGATGCGCGCGGCATCGCCCGACTCGACGCTGGCCAGGAGCTCGCGATGCTCGTCGGGCGACTGCAGGGGCCGCACCAGGTCAGGGCCGGCGGTGTGCATGACCGCGGCGATCAGCCCGACCATCGAGCGCCACTGGTCGAGCAGGAAGCGATTGCCCGACACCGCGCACACCGCCTCGTGGAAGCGCAGGTCCGCCGCGATCGCCTCGCGGAAGTCGGCGCCACGCACCGTGGCCGCGAGTTCGTCGATGCGATCGTGCAGGAGCGCCCGCACCTCGGGGGTCAGCCGCGGCGACGCACATCGCGCCGCGTAGCCCTCCAACGCGAAGCGGACGCCGTACACGTCGACGATCTCCTCGGCGCTCAGCTCGCGGACGAACGTGCCGCGGTGCGAGAGCGTGACGAGCAGGCCCTCCTGCTCGAGCCGCCGCACGGCCTCGCGAAGCGTGCCCCGGCTGACGCCGAGACCGCGCGCGAGCTCGGTCTCGCTGATCCGCGCCCCGGGAGCGAGCTCGCCCGAGACGACCGCCGCCCGAACGGCGTTGAGCACCTGCGCGCGGAGAGTCCGCGCTTCGGCGCCGATCTCGGCGAGTGCCGACATAGCGACTTTCTAATTGTCGACACATGAGAAGTCAAGGGGCTCCTCGTCGCCGGCTCGCGCATGACGCGATTATCCGCGGCGACTCGCGGCCCGGCGTGCCGGTGCGGGCCCGCGCTCGTCGTGCATGACGCCGCCTGCGGTGACGGCTGATCGCCAGGGCGTGGCCGCCGGCGATGACTGATCGCCGAGGGCGGGTGTGACAGAAGTCCATCCAGGCCCTGCCACCTTCCCGCGCAGACCCGCCGGAGGGGCCGGTTCGCTGGCGAACCGAGGTTGTTCGCCGACGAACGACGCGGCCCGGAGGTGAGTACCTTTGCCCCCGGATGGTTCCCGCTCGCTCGCTCGGCCGCGACGTCGTCGCCCTGCTCGACGAGGATCCGGACCTCGCCCCGGGACTGGAGCCCGAGCAGTTCGAGGCGGCGCGCCGGCGGGCGATCGCCGCGGTCATCGAGACCGATCCGCCCGGGTGGGACACGTCGGACATCGAGTCGGCCGCCGAGGATGGTTGGCTGGGGCTCTTCCTGGTCGACGGGCTTCTGCTGCGACGCGTTCAGGTCGGCCGCCGGCCGGCCTGTGAGCTGTTCGGCCCCGGGGACCTGATCCGGCCATGGGACGCCGACGGGGAGTACGCGCCGCTGCCCATCACCGTCGACTGGCTGGTGCTCCGACCGACGCGGATGGCGGTGCTCGACACCGCTTTCGTGCTGCGGGTCGCCCGCTGGCCGGTGATCGCCAGCCGGATCGTCGGCCGGGTCGCTCAGCGCGCGCGCTCCCTGGCGCTCACCCAGGCGGTCACGCATCTGCCGCGGGCCTACGCGCGGCTGCTGATTCTCTTCTGGCTGCTGGCCGAACGGTGGGGACGCGTCAGCCCGAGCGGCGTCTATGTGACCTTGCCGGTCACGCACGAGGTCCTGGCGATGCTCGTCGGCGCCCAACGCCCGACGGTGACGATCGCGCTGCAGCGGCTCACCCGGGCGGGGTTTCTCATCCGGGAGCGCAGCGACCACTGGCTGCTGACCAACGAGGCGATCAGATGCCTCGAGCAGCCCGAGAGCCTCGAGCTCGTCGACGGCTCCGACACTCTCTAGACCTCACGAGACCGGGCGACGGCACGGCGCTGTTCGTAGCCTGACAGACAGGCTGCCGCACGGGCTGGGATGGGTGAGGATGTCCGTTCTCGCGCGTATCGAGCGCTTCTCCGTGCCTCGTCATCTGACCGATCAGCTCATCACCTACCTCGCCCAGGCGCGTGACCTCGAGCGGCTTGACCTGCGCCTGCTCGATCAGGGCGTCACCAGCGCCAAGGACGACGCCGTCAGAGACATCTACCGCTCACACGAACGCCAGACCGCGCAACAGCTGGCGTCGATCGAGGAGCTGTTGAACTCCCGCGTCGCCGCGCCGGCCGCCGGCAACGGCCATGGCGTGGCCGGCGCGCTGGAGATCGCGTTCGCCGCCGATGCCGCCCACACGCCGACCCAGCTGGCGATCAGCGCCTACGCGTTCGAGAACCTGGAGATCGCCGTGTACCACCTCCTGGGACACCTCGCGGAGCGCTGCGATGACCGCGCGACGGCCGCCGTCGTCGCGCGGATACTGGAGGAGGAGGAGCAGACGGCCGAGTTGCTGGCCGCCACGTTCGATCGCGCGCTGGCGGCGTCGCTGGAGACCTGATGGGCCGCGGCGAGCACGAAGCCTCGCTCGCCGGACCGGTCCCGCAGGCGCCGCGCTTCGCCGGAGCGACCGAGGGCCGGGCAGGAGAACCCGGCGGGCGACGTGCGGAGCGGCATCTGATCGGTGCCGGTGGGTGTTCAGGAGAAGAGCTTCGGCCTTGAAAGATGCTGAGCGCGCGGTGTCAGGTGACGAACGGCGCGGGGCCTGCGGGCGGGTCTTCCAGGGCATCGCGACGGCGTGGGCCTACCGCGCATGCGACGCCCTCGCGACCGGGGCACGGGATCTGGTCCGCGTTCTGGCTTTGGTGGGTTCACGCAGCGAGACTCTGAGGACATAGACGAAGGGATACGCCTTGCGCCTCGCGATCGCCGCGTGAAGGTCATCCGGCAAACATCGGCGCGCAGGGCTCACGGGGCAACGCCCGGGTTACTCGACGTGTTCCGATGACCGGTCGCGCACGCGAGACGGCCTCCCGACGTGAGTCGGGATGAGCTCGCCTGATACGTAATCAGGCTGACCTGATCAAGCTAGCCTTACGATTATCGAGACCGAAACTCCGAGCACTCGCGAGACCGCATCTGCGCTTCGAGCGAGCATCGGCCTGCTTGTGCGGCGGCTGCGTCAGGCGCACGTCGCCGGGGAGCTGTCGTTGTCGGAGAGCTCGGCGCTCGCTCGCGTCGCCCGGGATGGTCCGATGACCGCGGCCGAGCTCGCCCGGGCCGAGCACATCAGCCCGCAGTCGATGGGCACGACGCTGCGCGGCCTGTTGGATCGTGGCCTGCTGAGCCGGGCGGCCCACCCGCGAGACGGCCGGCGAATGCTTCTGTCGGTGAGCGACGCGGGCCGAGAGGTGCGAGCGCGACGTCAGGCGGAGACCGCCGAGCGGCTGGCGGACCTGCTCGCCAGTGAGCTGACCCCCGATGAGCTCGAACGGCTGAGACGGGCGGTGCCGTTGCTGCAGCGCCTTGCGGAGCGCCTGTGATGCGGCTCGGCCGCCGGAGGCAGGGAGTGGGGCCCAGCGGCCCGGCGGAGGATCGCTACAAGTGGACGGCGCTGGCCAACACGACCGCCGCGGTGTTCATGGCCCAGCTCGACGGGTCGATCGTGCTCATCGCGCTGCCGGCGATCTTCCGCGGCATCCATCTCGACCCGCTGGCGAAGGGCAACATCGTCTATCTGCTGTGGATGATCATGGGCTACCGGCTCGTGCAGTCGGTCCTGGTCGTCACCGTCGGGCGCCTCGGGGACATGTTCGGCCGGGTGCGGATCTACAACGCCGGCTTCGTCGTGTTCACCGTCGCGTCGGTGCTCCTCTCCTTCGATCCGCTGCGCGGCGCCGCGGCGGCGGACTGGCTGCTCGGCTGGCGGGTGGTGCAGGCGGTCGGGGGGTCGATGCTGACGGCCAACTCGGCGGCGATCCTGACCGACGCGTGGCCCACCGAGCAGCGCGGCTTCGCGCTCGGGACCAACCAGGTCGCGGGGCTCGCGGGCATGTTCATCGGGCTGGTGGCCGGCGGGCTGCTCGCCACCCTGGACTGGCGGGCGGTGTTCTGGGTCAACGTCCCCGTCGGGGTCTACGGCACCGTCTGGGCCTACCTGCGGCTGCGCGAGGTCGGCGAACGCCACCGCGCCCGGATCGACTGGTGGGGCAACCTCACCTTCGCGGTGGGACTGAGCGCGGTCCTCGTCGCGATCACGTACGGCATCCAGGCCTACGGCGGCCGCGCAATGGGCTGGACCAACCCGTTCGTGATCGCCCTGCTCGCTGGCGGGATCGTGCTGCTGATCGCGTTTGTGATGATCGAGCAGCGGATCGCGGCGCCGATGGTCCAGCTGAGCCTGTTTCGTCTCCGCGCCTTCACCGCCGGCAATCTCGCGGGGTTCTGCATCTCGCTGGGGCGCGGCGGCCTGCAGTTCATGCTCATCATCTGGCTGCAGGGCATCTGGCTGCCGTTGCACGGCTACGCCTTCTCCGCGACGCCGCTGTGGGCCGGGATCTTCCTGCTGCCGCTGACCGCCGGGTTCCTCGTCGCCGGACCGATCTCCGGCACGCTGTCTGACCGCGTGGGGTCCCGTGGCCTGGCCTCCGCGGGCGCACTGCTGTTCGGCGCGAGCCTCGTCGGGCTGATGCTGATGCCCGTCGACTTCCCCTACTGGGCGTTTGCGCTGCTGATCGCGCTCAACGGCATCGCCAGCGGGATGTTCGCCTCGCCGAACTCCTCCTCGATCATGGGCAGCGTCCCCACGGCCCAACGCGGCGTGGCGTCCGGGATGCGCTCGACCTTTCAGAACTCCGGCACCGCGATCTCGATCGGCTTGTTCTTCTCGTTGATGATCGCGGGCCTGTCCTCCACGCTGTCGCATCGCCTCACCCGGGGCCTGCAGCACCAGGGCGTCTCACACACTCTGGCAGCGCACATCGGCAGCCTGCCGCCGGTCTCCTCGCTGTTCGCCGCGGTGCTCGGCATCAACCCGCTGGCGCACCTGCTGTCGACCAACGGTGCCCTGTCGTCGCTGTCGGAGTCCGCGCGGCAGACGATCACCGGCCGGCGCTACTTCCCCGACCTCATCTCCGAGCCGTTTCATCATGGGCTGATCGTCGTCTTCGCGGTCGCCGCCGGCCTGGCGCTGCTCGCCGCGCTGGCGTCTTTGCTGCGCGGCGGGCGTCCGAGCGCTGTCGGCCCGTCGTCGCCACGCACCGCGGCGCCCGACACGGTCGCCGCCTGACCACGGGAGGGTGCTGATGCGAGGAGTCCCCCTGCCGAGGGACCGAGCTGTGTCGTGGGACCGACTTGCCACGACCTCAGTGAGTCTCTGTGGGCGCGGCGCCGTCTCGAGCGCCCAGCAGGGCCTGCTGCAGGGCGCCCCGGAGGTCGTCCGCCGCGGCGGCAGTCAGCGGGGAGAGGAACGCGCGCTCGGCCTCGTCGCTTGCCGTCGTCCCGTGACGGAGCGCGTCACGGCCGGCGGCGGTGAGCTCGATGACATTGCGGCGGCGGTCTTCGGCGTCCGGATGTCGCGTCACGAGCCCCTTGTGCTCGAGCGTGTCGATGAGGGCGACCATCGTTGTGCGATCAACGCCCAGGCGCTGTGCTGACTGTTGCTGAGAGGCCGGCTCGTGGTCGGCGATGAGGAACATGACGCCCAGCTCGCGCGGGTCGATGCCGAGCGGCGCGAGCGCGGATGCGTTGAGCGCCTCCAGCCGCATCATCGCGTGCTTGAGCAGGTAGCCGAGACGACGGCTGGCTCTGGGGCCTGGACCGAGATCGACCGACACCGATGCAGCGTACCGCGGCCTGATCGTCAGCTATACTGATGATCAGTCAGACACCAGAACGACCGTTACCAAGTGCTTGTGACAACACGCGAGAACCGGAACCGCTGAGCAGCTGATGGCGCACCTCAGCTTCGGGATCGCCACCGCGCCCCAGCAGGTCGACTACGCCGATCTGCTGGGCGTGTGGCGCGAGGCCGACGCCGTTTCCGAGATCGAGCACGCCTGGTTGTTCGATCATCTCATGCCGATCGCCGGAGACCGTCTTGGCCCGATCTTCGAGGGCTGGACGCTGCTGTCGGCGCTTGCGGCGCAGACCAGCCGCGTGCGCCTCGGCCTGCTGGTCACCAGCAATCGCTTCCGTCCGCCGGCGGTGCTGGCCAAGATCGCCACGACCGTTGACGTCGTCTCAGACGGACGGCTGGACTTCGGCATCGGCGCCGGCTCTCGGACGAGCGTGCCCGAGGCTCGGCGTGAGTACGATGCCCACGGCCTGCCCTACGTCGACTTCGCAGACTCGGTCGACGCCCTCGCCGAGGCCTGCGTCGTGATCAAGCGGCTGTGGACTGAGAGCGAGCCGTTTGACTTCGACGGCCGCCACGTCCGGCTCGCCGGTGCGTTTGGCAATCCCAAGCCCGTGCAGCGGCCCCGCCCGCCGATCCTCATCGCCGGGCGCACGGCCCGGGTGCTGCGCGTGGTCGCCGAGCACGCCGACGCCTGGAACATCGCGGGCGTGCAGATCGACGACGTCGTCGCTCGCAGCGCCCTGCTGGATCGCTACTGCACCGAGATCGGCCGCGACCCCGCCTCGATCGTCCGCTCGTTCTACGTGCGGGTCTCCTACGACGACCCCTCCGCCACCCGGGACGCCGTTGGTGCGGTCGTCGAAGCCAACTTCACCCACATCGTCCTCGGCCTGGGGGCCCCCTACCCGGACGCCGTCGCTCGCTGGGTCGCCGACGAGATCATCACCCCGTCACTGCTGCTCGCTGCCAGATCCAGAAGCCACTGAGGTACGCTGCCGTTCTGTCGGGTGATGCGTCGTGCGCTCGTAGCGGGCCGGAGCACCGTCTCGCACCACGTGCGGAAGTCGGTGGCGGTCGGAGTCGCAGCGGCCCAGTCGGCGTCGTAGATCCCCTCGTCCTGGGCGAGGAGCATCCCGGTCAGGTCCCGGATCGCCTGTTCGCTGCCGCCACGGGCGGCGAGCATCGAGGCGAGGTA
>Ga0213875_10000157_pt1 | contig 71961 bp, 59 predicted proteins | sample BarmaccomBMRX_R8_FD_160105 | JGI IMG/M metagenome (GOLD analysis project Ga0213875, IMG submission 160105) | Root-associated microbial communities from Barbacenia macrantha in rupestrian grasslands, the National Park of Serra do Cipo, Brazil - RX_R8 | ecosystem: Host-associated > Plants > Roots...
TCATCACGTAGTCGGGCGAGATGATGTCGCGGACCTGCTGCACCGCGCTTTCCTGGGTCAGCGGCAGGCTGCGCAGATAGGAGTTGTTGATCGAGACATCGAGCCGCGAATCCCGGAAGTTCATCCAGGTGCCCGCCGGGTAGCGATAGCGGATGTCGAGCGGCACGCCGGTGTCGCGCCACACGAAGAGATCGGGCGCGGTCCGGAAGTTGAGGGTCAGCAGACCCGGCACCAGGCCGTTGCCCTGCAGATCGGTCGGCTGCACCAGTTCGCCGAACCGCACCGCCCGATCGATCGGGACCCAGCGCGGCGCGTCATAGGGGCGTCGCTGCGCGATGTCGGGAACCCCGACCACCTGGGTCTGGCCGGACAGCGCAACCGAGCCGAGCGCAAGCGTATCGGCCGCCGCGCGCAGCTCGTCGGCATTGCGCCCGAGCACCAGCAAAAGCTTGGCCTCGGGATTGCCGGGATTGGTCATGACCGAGATCGTCGGTCCGGTGATCTGCGGCAAAGCGAGCCCGGCCGGCGCCTCCGACGGGGTCGCGAACACCACCGCGTCGCGCGGCGGAATGGCGTCGAGCGAGGTCGGAAAGCTGGCCCCCTTATAGGCCGCAAGGCTCCCGAACCACGATGCCACGGTGCCCGCGGCCTGCAATGTCGGCAGCGAGGGATGCGCAGAGAAGACGAATGGCAGCACCAGCGGATCGAGATCCTTCGGATCGTAGAACGGCGCCGGCAAAAGCGACAGCTCGTTCGGCAGCGGCAGCTTTTCGAGCTGCACCGTCAGGAAACTGTTGTTGCTCAGCACCAGCCACAGGCTGGAATGCAGCGGGTCCTCGCAGCCCAGTGTGTAATGGCCGATGAAGCGGAAGAGGATGCGGTTGTCGGCCTGGAACAGCAGCGGGTTGATCGCCAGCTCGGCGGTGGTGCCCTGGTTGCGGTCCTTGGGCAGCGGGATCGAACCCAGCACCTCGCCGTTGAGCAGCACCGTCAGATGGCTGAGCTCGGGGATCAGCGCCGGGGAATAGGCAAAAGCCAGGGTCGCCCGGCCGCCGGTCACCAATTCGTCGCGCCGGATCGAGAACGGCAGGCTGCCTTCGCCCTGCACCCCGATCAGGCGGATCGGCGAGTTGGCGCCGAGTGCGCGCAGCGAGAAGCTCTCCTGGCGGGTCGAACCGTGGCCCGGGGCGCCCGGCGTGGCCGCCACCGGCGCACCCGGCATCGGGGTCGGGGTCGCGGGACCGGGCAAACCCGGCTGGTTGGGTGGTGTCTGGCTCTGCGGCGGCAAAGCGCCGGGCACCAGCTGGGTCGGCTGCATGACCGGGACCTGCGAGCCTTGCGGCGGCGGCGCCGCCGCACCGGCCGCGGCGCCTGGCGACGGCGCCGCAACCGGCGGCGGCGCGCCGCGGCCGGGGGCCTGCGCCAGCGCCGTTCCGCTGGTCATCAAGGCGGCGAGCCCGAGCACGACCAGCAGGCTCGAGGTGACGCGCTCGCGCGGCGAGCGCGGCGGCGGCTCCTGCGGGCCGATCGGCGCGGCCCGCACCACCCCGGGGGCGAGGGCGCGCCGCCGATGCGGCACGAACAGGCCGCCGATGCTGACCAGGATCTCGCGCACCGAGCGCAGCGGCCGATCGATCGGGTGCTCTTCCCAATCGAGCCAGGCATCGGCGCGGCCGAGCACGATGCGCACAAGGTCGCGCTGCTGGCGAAGCGTCAGCTCGTCAAATTGCACCCGCAGCACATCTCCCTCCCAGGCAACGACGCGCGCCGGCAGCACGCTCATGCGCTCGCCGATCGGCAATTCGATTTGAACCATTTCCCCCGGCGCGACCCCGTTTCCGACCGGAGCGGTGAACATCCCGCCGGTGGTGGACAGGTTGCGCGATTGGGTCACGATCGTGCGGCCGCTCGGCAGATAAATCACCGCCGGCATGACCAGGCCGAGACGCACCGAGCTGCGCAGCTGGCGCGTCTCGCGCCCGGCGGCGATGGCCGCCGCGATCGTCAGCAGGTTGAAGATGGCCCAGGCGACGTTGAGCGCCAGCACTTCGAGATCGGTATCGCTGAGATCGGTGAACAGCCAGCGGAACAAGGCGACGATCAGCGCCAGGATCAGCAGCGCCGCGATGACAAGATGCGGCCGTACGATCTTGTAGTCGAAATAGTCCTGCGGCAGCAGGCCGCCCTTTTCGGTGACGTTGAACTTGCCGCGTTTCGGGTTGATCAGCGTCGACAGCGTCGGGCGCAGGATGTAGAGGGCGAGGACGCTTTCGTAGATTTCACCCCAGAACGAGTGGCGATAGCGCGACTGCAGCCGCGACGTCGTCACCGTCGAATGGATCAGGTGGGGGGCCGCGTAGGCGACGATCATCAGGCCGCTGGCCGCGATGATGTTGAGCTGGAACAGCAGATAGGCGAGCGGCGCGGTCAGGAACACGAAGCGCGGCAACCCGAAAAAGAAGTGCATCATCGCGTTGAGGTAGCAGATGCGCTGCCCGAAGGTCAGGCCGCGGCCGAACATCGGGTTGTCGAGACGGAAGATCTGGGTCATGCCGCGGGCCCAGCGCATCCGCTGCCCGACATGCAGCGCCAGCCGCTCGGTCGCCAGACCGGCGGCGAGCGGCAGCCGCAGATAGGCCGAATTCCAGCCGGCGCGGTGCATGCGCAGCGCGGTATGCGCGTCCTCGGTGACGGTCGCCGTCGCGAACCCGCCGATGCCCTGCACCGCGCTGCGCCGGATCACCGCGCACGAGCCGCAGAAAAAGGCGGCGTTCCACAAATCGTTACCGTCCTGGATCAGGCCGTAGAACAGCTGGCCCTCGTTCGGCACCGTGGTGCCGCCGCGCAGGTTCCGCTCGAACGGATCGGGCGAGTAGAAATGGTGCGGCGTCTGGACCAGCGACAGCCGCGGGTCGACCAGAAACCAGCCGATCGTAAGCTGCAGGAATGCGCGGGTCGGAACATGGTCGCTGTCGAACAAGGCGAGCAGCTCGCCATTGGTCACCGACAGGGCATGGTTCAGGTTCCCCGCCTTGGCGTGCAGATTGTCCTCGCGGGTGATGTAGCCGACCCCGACCGCTTCGGCAAACTCGCGGAACTCCTCGCGGCGGCCGTCGTCGAGGATGTAGATCTTCAGCTTGTCGAGCGGGTAATCGACCGACAGCGCGCCGAACACGGTGTTCTGCACCACGGCGAGCGGCTCGTTGTAGGTCGGGATGAACAGGTCGACGGTCGGCCACAGCGCCAGGTCCTCGGGCATCGGCACGGCGTGGCGGCGCAGCGGCCACACCGTCTGGATATACCCAAGCACCAGGACCATCCAGGCGTAGAGCTCGGCGAGGACGAGGCCGATCCCGAGGAACGCCTCGAGCATCGAGGCAAAGCTCAGAGTATCGGTAAAGCGCCACCACAGGTACCGCGTCGACACCACGATCGAAAGGGTCACGAGGATCAGCGTAACGCCGCGGGACGGGCTCGCCTTGATGATCATCATCGCCACGATCGTGATGATCGCGAACAGCGCCTGCGAGACCAGATCGAGCGGGGTGACGATGACGATCGCGAGGAGAATGGCGCCAAGCACCACCAGCAATGCCATGACGAGGTTCTGCCCGGCGAACTCGGAGCCCGCAAAGCGTCTCGCAATCCCGGCCATCTGCCGTCCCCCTCTGCCCGTCGCCTAGGCCGGCTTCAGGCCGCGATCGACCCGCCGGGCGACCGCCGCCATGTCGTGGCTGGCCACGCTGTCGGGCGCATAATCAAGAACCGTCAGTTGACAGGCAACCGCCTCGGCAACCGCTTCGTCATGATGCACCGCGCCGTACAGATCATCCCCGAGCACATCCTGGCTGAGCGCCAGGACGTCGCGGCACAATTGGCGGCGCTGGTTGATCTGGTTCAGAACGTAGCCGACGCGGTGCCGGCTGTTGTCGCCGCGGTCGAGCAGAAAGTCGCCGCTCTGCAGCCGCGGCATCAGGGCCAGGCTCATCGCATCGGCGAGCAGCACGACGATGTGGAGGTCGGCCAGCGGATCCAGTTCGGCATTGTAGCCCGACGGCCCCGGCGGCATGTCGGCGACCACCACCAGATCGGGATATTCGAAAAACGGCTCGAGCTGCCGCCGTACCCAGCCGGGGTTCTGGATGGCATGCATCTGCACGCGCATGCATCCCTCGGCCGAGACCGCGCCGAACGGGATCAGGAACACGCCTGAGGGAGTCTCGACGACGAGATCGCTCCAGTCGCGCGCGTCTTCGAGATTGTTGGCGATGCCCGGCAGTTCCTCGCTCGGCACCTCGAAATGCAGGCGCAGCGCGTTCTGGCAGTCGAAATCGATCGCGAGCACGCGCCAGCCGAGCCGGTGCAACGCAACGCCTACATTGGCGGCCAGCGTGGTCTTGCCGACCCCCCCCTTTGGCGACGCGAAGCACACAACCGGCATATCAGCGCAGCCGGTTGAACACCGAGCCGAGACCGGGCGAACTGCGCGACCGGCCGCGGGGGTCGGGCAGCGGCCGGCTGCGGCCGCCGGACATGCGCGAGAACACCGCCTGCAGCGAATGGCCCCGCCGCGATCCTTCCGCAGTTTCGGCCGCCTCGTCGCGATACGGCTCCTCGCGACCGCCATAGACGCCGCCGAAAAAATGCCCACGCGGCGCACTGCCGGAAGACCGGGACACCGGAGGCGCATAAGACTCGCGCGACGCCACCGGCGGCTCCTGACGCGGCGCCGGGCGCGGGTTCACCGCCATCGCCGCATCGAGCCGTTCGCGCAGCCGCCCGGCGGACGGGCCCGAGCGGTCGCGCGCCATCCCGGGCCCGTCGACGGCCGGCTCGTCATAAGGCTGGGGCGCACCATCCTCCGGCTCCGGCCGGCTCCGCATGCGTCGGCCGAGCGCCGACATCAAGCGGCCGCCGGCCAAAGGCGGCGGCGCCGTGACCGGCGTTCCGGCGCGGATCGCCTCGGCCGCCGCCGGAGGCATCATCATTTGTTCGCGCGCCAGCCGCTCCTTGGCCGCCGCATCGCCCGCCGGCGCCGTTACGTCGCCGGCGCGGCCGCTCTGCGCCGCCGCGCGATGCAATGCCGGCCAGGTCGCGGCGGCATCGGACACCTCGCGCTCGGCGGCAAATTCTCGGTAGCGTAGATCCTGAGTCTTGAGCCAGGAGAAGAGCCGCTCGACGTCGGAAGCCTGGTCCATATCTCAACCGTCACCGGTCAATTTGCCATAAGCCAATATTATGCGACTGCCGTCGCGACAGGTCCCGAAGAATCGGGCTTCCTACCGCGCGGAAGTAGCTTTCGTTCTGTGTGTTCCCACGGTCCTGGAGGGATTAGAACCACGGAAGCGGAGGGTCGGCTGCCGCCGACGAGCCGTGCTCCAGCCTATAGCAAGCCGGATCGGGGGTGGCAACAGGAGTTTACTCAAGGTTGGGCTAAAGCCGGGCCCGGTTTATTGTCTCAACCGATTGTATTTGAAACAACTTAGGCCGGTTCTCCGGCTATCTGGAGCGCAGGCAGGCCCGGGCCGCGGCATCGACAATCGCGTCCGAGTCGATGCCGTAAACGCGATAGAGATCGGCGATATCGCCGGATTGGCCGAAGCGGTCCACCCCGAGCGGCACAACCGTATGGCGGGCGATGCTGCCAAGCCACGAAAGGATCGCCGGGTGCGCGTCGGCGACCGTGACGAGCGCGGCACCGGGTCGCAGGCGAGCCAGCAGCGTCGCGGCCCTGCCCTGTTGCCCGCGCGCCGCCGCGGCGCACCAGTCGGCGTGCAGCCGCGCCGGCGAGGTGATCGCCAGCAACCCGGCGTCGGGTATGTCCTCAAGAATCGCGGCATGCGCGGCGATCGCCTCGGGAGCAACGGCGCCGCAATAGGCGATTGCCAGCTCCGCATCGGGGCCAGGCTGGCGCAGCCAATAGGCGCCGGCGATGACGTCGTCCCGCAGCGCCGGATCGATCCGGCGATCCGGCTGCTCCAGCGGCCTTGTCGACAGCCGCAGATACACCGATTCCCCGTCCTCGCGCTGGATCTCCGCCAGGGCCCAGCGCAGGATCTCCGCCAGCTCATCGGCGAAGGCCGGCTCGAACACGGTCAATCCGGGCTGCGCCAGACCGATCAGCGGCTCGGCGATCGACTGATGCGCGCCGCCTTCGGGCGCCAGGGTGACCCCCGACGGCGTCGCCACCAGGATAAAGCGGGCGTCCTGGTACAGCGCGTAATTCATCGCGTCGAGACCGCGCTTGATGAACGGGTCGTACAACGTCCCGATCGGGAGCAGCCGGGCCCCGAATAGCGGCCCGGCCAGTCCGAGCGCGGCGAGCTGCAGGAACAAATTGTGCTCGGCGATCCCGAGTTCGATGTGCTGGCCGCGCGGCGACATCGCCCAGCGCTGCGCCGAGACCACCTTTTCCTCGCGGAAGGTGTCGGCGCGCTCGGCCCGGTCGAAGATGCCGCGGCGGTTGACCCACCCGCCGAGATTGGTCGAGACCGTGACATCGGGCGATGTCGTCACGATGCGTTCGGCCAGCGCCCCGCCGGTCGCGGCGAGCCCGCCGAGAAGTCTACCGAACGCCTCCTGGGTCGACAGCCGCGCGCTGCGCGGCGACGGCAGAACGTCCGGCACCGGAATGGGCGGGGCCGGGCCGGGCCGCAGATCGCGTCGCGCCAGCGGCGCCGCGTCGAGAAAGGCGGTCAGCCTCTCGGGCGTCAGATCGAGCCCGGCGAAGCGCTCCCACTCGGCGCCGGGCGGCACCCGCATGCTGCGCTGAAACGAGGCCATCTGGTCCGGGTTCATCAGCCCGGCATGATTGTCCTTGTGGCCGGCAAAGGGCAGGCCGCGGCCCTTGATCGTGTAGGCGATGAAGCAGGTCGGCAAATCGTCTTCAACGCCGTGAAAGGCGTCGAGCACCGCCCCCATATCGTGGCCGGCAAGGTTGGTCATCAGCCGCTGCAAGGCTTCGTCGTCATGGCTGTCGAGGATGGCGCGAATGCCGGGATAGCGGTTGAGGTCGCGTTGCAGATGGTCGCGCCAGCCCTCGCCGCCTTTGAACACCAGCGCCGAATACAGCGAGTTCGGGCAGGCGTCGATCCACTCGCGCAGATGCTCGCCGTCGGGTTCGGCGAAGGCCGCCTGCAGCAGCCGGCCGTATTTCAGCGTGACGACGCGCCACCCGACCAGTTCGAATAGCGCGTCGATGCGGCCGAACAGCCGGTCGGACACGACGGCGTCGAGGCTCTGGCGGTTGTAGTCGATGATCCACCACAGGTTGCGCACATCGTGCTTCCAGCCTTCGAGCAGGGCCTCGAAGATGTTGCCCTCGTCGAGTTCGGCGTCGCCGGCGAGCGCGATCATCCGGCCCGGCGGAGCATCGGTCGGCACCAGCCGCTTCAGCCTGACGTAATCCTGCACCAGCGAGGCGAACAGCGTGACCCCGACGCCGAGCCCGACCGAGCCGGTCGAGAAGTCGACGGTGTCGCCGTCCTTGGAGCGCGAGGGGTAGGCCTGGGCGCCGCCGAGGGCGCGGAAGCGCTCGAGCTTGTCGCGGCTCTGATGCCCGAGCAGGTATTGCAGCGCGTGGAACATCGGCGCCGCATGCGGCTTGACCGCGACCCGGTCCTGCGGCGTGAGCACGTCGAGATAGAGCGCGGTCATGATGGTGGCGAGCGAGGCGCTGGAGGCCTGGTGGCCGCCGACCTTGAGCCCGTCGCGGCTCGGCCTGATATGGTTGGCGTTGTGGATCATCCAGGTTGACAGCCACAGCGCCTTGCGCTCGAGCGCCTCGAGGCAGGCGAGCTTGCCAGCCGCCTCGGTCTGGTCTTGCCCGATTTGGTCTTGCCCGATTTGATCCTGGCCGGTTTGGTCTTGCCCGGTTTGGTCTTGCCCGATTTGATCTTGATTGCGTCCGCGGGGCAGCGCTCTGAGCATTGCAGGCCTTCTCCCCCTCGCCGGCGCCGCGACGCGCCGGTCTCGTCCTGAGATGCCGCGGCAGTTTGACCGCGGCCTGCGCAATCCCTAAATACACCGGCACAGCACCGGGAGCGAGCCCCGGGCTCCGGACGGAGAGCGCCGCACATGGCCGAGGGCACCAGCATCGAACATTCCGTTGGCGAGCAGCCGGTCGGCACCCCCGCCGGCTTGGCAACCGAACGTCGGATCGTCGTGACCGACAGCGCGGTCCGCCGCATCGCCGAATTGAAGGTGCAGGAGGATGTCGGCGGCGCCTTTCTGCGCATCGCGGTGTCCGGCGGCGGCTGCTCCGGGTTCCAGTACGGGTTCACCTTCGACGATCAGCAGAACCCGGACGACGCCGTGTTCGAACGCGACGGCGTTGCCGTCGTGGTCGATGACGTATCGCTCGAGCTGTTGAACGGGGCGGAGGTCGATTTCGTTGAGGATCTGATGGGCGCCTCGTTCCAGATCCGCAACCCCAACGCTGCTTCGTCCTGCGGCTGCGGCAATTCCTTCTCGATCGCGCTGTAGCGCCGGCGCTTCGCCCGGAACGCGCCGCGGTGAAGATCGCGAGCTGGAACGTCAATTCCGTCAAGGTGCGGCTGCCGCATCTGCTCGAATTCCTGCAGCGCGCGCAGCCCGATGTGGTGTGCCTGCAGGAGACGAAATGCCTCGACGCCGATTTCCCGCGGCTGGAACTGCGCGGGCTCGGCTATCATGTCGAGGCCTGCGGCCAGCGCGCCTATAACGGGGTCGCGCTGTTATCGAGGCAGCCGGCGCGCGAGCTGGTGTGCGGGCTGCCGGGCGATCGCGGCGACGACCAGGCCCGCTACATCGAGGCCGCCTTTCCGGCTTCGGCGGCGGGCGGCGAAGTGCGCGTCGGCTCGGTTTATCTGCCGAACGGAAACCCGATCGGCACCGACAAGTTCGCCTACAAGCTGGCGTGGATGGAGCGGCTGATCGGTCATGCCGAAGGGCTGCTGCGGCGCGAGATCCCGTTCGTGCTGGCCGGCGACTACAACATCTGCCCGAGCGACGACGACGTGTACGACCCGGTGGCGTTCCGCCATGACGCGTTGTGCCAGCCGGAATCGCGCGCCCGCTTCCGGGCCTTGATGAACCTCGGGCTGACCGACGCTTACCGCGTGTTCCATCTGGAGCCGCATCGCTACACGTTCTGGGATTACCAGGCCGGCTGCTGGCAGCGCGACGAAGGCCTGCGCATTGATCACCTGCTGCTGTCGCCGCATGCCGCCGACCGCGTCGCGGCCTGCGACATCGACAAGCGCCCGCGCGCCCAGGAACGCGCCTCCGACCACACCCCGATCTGGTGCGAACTCGCCGCTTGATCGGTCTGGGCGCGGGTGAGCAGCGGGAAACGGCGGAAGCGCCCGAAAGTCGAGCCTCGCCATGACACCCTCGGGATGTTAGCGTTTGGGTGAACGTCAGCGAACCCCGAGGCGGGCATGTGCTTCGCTCATTCGATTATTTGGAAATTGTTGCGGTTCGCTTTAACTTCTATTTTGGTGTTTTCTCCATTGGCAGGCGCTCGGGCTGAGTATGCGCTGAGTACGCTATGGAGTTTTGCCGGTGGAAGCGGCAATGATGGCGCGCAGCCATTAGCGGGCTTGATGTTCGACAGCCACGGTGCGCTGTACGGCACCACGCTATATGGACCAAACGATAATGGCACCGGCACGGTCTTCAGGCTGGCGCCACCGACAGACGGGGAAGGCTGGACGGAGGCCGTATTGCAAGGGTTCACTCTCGCGGCGCGCGAGAGCGGCCTGTATCCCTATGCCGGTCTTGTATCAGATGCTTCCGGCAATCTTTACGGTACGACATCGCAGGGAGGCACCTACACCAACTGCTACAACGAGTGCGGTACCGTGTTCATGCTGACTCCACCCAGCGCCGGAACCGTATGGCATGAGACCGTCCTATACGAGTTTACGGGCGCCGACGATGGTTGGTACCCACAAGCGGGGCTCACTCTCGGCAGAGACGGTGCGCTTTATGGGACAGCGTCGTACGGGGGTAACTGTACCGGTTACGGGTCACAGGGCTGTGGGGTCGTGTTCAGGCTTGCTCCGCCCATATACGGCGGCGGCTCCTGGACCTTTTCAACCTTGTATGTTTTTCAGGGCGGCCACGATGGGGCAATACCTGAGGGCAACCTGATTTTCGATAGCTCCGGTGCGCTTTATGGCACAACCTTTTTTGGAGGCTTCGGCTTTTGCTGCGGAACCGTGTTCAAGCTCTCACCTCCGACTGCCCGTGCCGGCTCGTCCTGGACGGAGACGGTGCTGTACCATTTTCGGACCAGCAACGACGGCCAGTATCCGACAGCCGGCCTTGTTTTCGACACCGCCGGCGCGCTGTACGGTACGACCGTCTCTGGCGTTAGCAGCAACTCAAACTGCGGTAGTTCTGGCTGCGGCACCGTATTCCGACTGGAGCCCGGTCCGGAATGCGCAAAGCCGAGCGCAGGCGTTGCGAACTGCCATTTGCTGATCGAGCAAGCACCAACACCCTGGCATGAGACGGTGCTCTACTCGTTCGCCGGCGGCAGTGATGGACGGGCGGGACCGGGGTCACCCGGGTTGGTTTTCGACAGCGCCGGCGCGCTCTACGGCACAACAGGTTATGGCGGTAACGCAGGTTGCGGGGGTTCGGGCTGCGGCACCGTGTTCAAGCTGACCGCGCCTCCCACGGCCAGCGGTGCTTCTTGGACTGAAACAATTTTGCACGTTTTCAATGGCGCCGATGGTGGGTTACCGCAAGCGGGCTTGATATTTGACGGATCCGGCGCGCTTTACGGCACAACCTCGGGATGGGGGGAATACGGATATGGGACGGTGTTCCAACTTAGCGCACAAGCCAGTGGCCAGGCGCGCCGAAAACTTCCTGTGTCGGAGGCACGCTTTCCCGGGCTGGCACCCTTGTCCGGTCAGTCCCGCTGACGAGACTCTACGACCTTCGCTAGGCTACACGGTATCTGCGAACAATATTGACGATTGTTCCGCGGGCAAGCGTCGCGCCTCGGACCACACCCCAATCTGGTGCGAACTCGCTGCCTGACCCGACGGCTGGCTAATCTGCGGCGTTGACCGCGGCGGCACGGCGGCGGCGGCGGACGGGGGCCGCGGTGGGCGGCGCCTCGTTGCCGCGGGCGAGCACCGTGGCGAGCCGCTCGCGGATCTCCTTCAGCTTCACCTCGTGCTCGACCTTATGGCCGAACAGGTTCTTGACGTAGAAGACGTCGACGACCTTCTCGCCATAGGTCGAAATCTTGGCGCTCGACACCTGCAGGTTGAGGCGGGTCAGCTCGCGGGTCAGCTCGTAGAGCAGACCCGGGCGGTCGCGGCCGTTGACCTCGACCACGGTGTGCGACTGGCTGGCCTTGTTGTCGATCAGCACGCGCGGGGTCACGGTGAACACCCGGGTGCGGCTCGGGAAGACCGGCGCGCGATCGAGTTCGAGATGCGGCTTCAGGTCGCCGGTCAGCACCTTCTCGAACGTGACCGCCAGCTTGGCGAGCTTGTCCGGGCGGGCGAACGGACCGCCGGCCTGGTCCTGCACATAGAAGGTGTCGAGCGCCATGCCGTTCGACATGGTCATGATCTTGGCGTCGACGATGTTGGCGCCGCTGACCGCCAGCGCGCCGGCGATGCGCGAGAACAACCCGGGATGGTCGGCGGTGTAGAGCGTGATCTCGGTCACCGCGCGCGCCGCATCGACGCGTTTTTCGACGCTGAGCGGCGCGCCGATCGCATCGGCCTCGCGCGTCAGCCGGGCGTGGCGGGCATGCGTCTCGGCGTCGAGCGACAGCCAATAGAACGGGTACCCGCGGCCCACGAAAGTCGCGAATTCCGCTTCAGTGAAATCCGGCAGCAGCTTGCGCGCGGCTTCCTGAGCGGCGGCAACGCGGGAATCGCGCTTCTCGGTGCTCAGCCCGCCCGAAATCATGTCGAGAGCGCTGTGGTAGAGTTCGCGCAGCAGCGCGGCCTTCCAGCCGTTCCACACCCCGGGGCCGACGGCCCGGATGTCGGCCGCCGTCAGCACCAGCAGCAGTTTGAGGCGCTCCGGCGACTGCACCTTGCCGACGAAGTTGCGGATCGTCTGCGGGTCGCCGATGTCGAGCTTGAAGGCGGTGCCGCTCATCAGCAGGTGCCAGCGCACCAGCCAGGCGACGGTCTCGGTCTCTTCGGCGGACAGACCGAAGCGGGGGCCGAGCTTCAGCGCGACCTTCTCGCCCAGCTCGGAATGGTCGCCGCCGCGGCCTTTGGCGATGTCGTGCAACAGCGCCGCGACGTAGAGGGCGCGGCGCGACAGGATCTCGCCGAATAGCTGGGTCGCGAGCGGCAGCTCGGTTTTCAACGCGCCGTGCTCGATGTCCGAGACGATCCCGATCGCGAACAGGGTGTGCTCGTCGACCGTGTAGTGATGGTACATGTCGTACTGCATCTGCGCCACCACGCGCCCGAAATCGGGTACGAAGCGGCCGAACACGCCCGCCTCGTTCATGCGCCGCAACGCCGTCTCCGGGTCCTTGCGCGAGGTCAGGATTTCGAGGAACAGCCGGTTGGCTTCGGGGTCCTCCCGCAGCCTCGCGTCGATCAGGCGCAGCGATTGTTTGGCGGCGCGCAGGGCCCGCGGGTGGATGTCGATCTCGTGCTGCTGCGCGACATGGAACAGCCGGATCAGCGCGACCGGGTCGCTCTTGAAGAAATCCTCGGACGGGATCGTCAGCCTTTCGCCGTCGAGCACGAAGCCGGCAAGCTGCCGCCTGCCGCCCCAAAGACTCCAGCCCGCGCGGCGGCGGCGCTGCTGGTCGGCTTCGAGGATGGCGCAGAAGATGCGGGTCAGGTCGCCGACATCCTTGGCGACCAGAAAATAATGCTTCATGAACCGCTCGACGCCGAGGCTGCCGGCGTGATCGGTGTAGCCCATGCGGCGTCCGATCTCGGTCTGACGGTCGAAGGTCAGCCGTTCCTCGGCGCGGCCGGCGAGGTAATGCAGATGGCAGCGCACCGTCCACAAGAAGATCTGGGCGCGATCGAAGCGGTGCGATTCCTCGGCCGACAGCACGCCAAGCTCGACCAGCTTCGCGACATCGTCTATGCGGTAGATGTATTTGGCCAGCCAGAACAGGGTGTGCAGGTCGCGCAGCCCGCCCTTGCCTTCCTTGACGTTGGGCTCGAGCTGGTAGCGGCTGTCGCCGACCCGCTGGTGGCGGGCATCCCGTTCGGCCAGCTTGGCCTCGACGAAAGCCGCCGCGGTGCCTTTCACGATGTCCGAATCGAAGCGCTTTTTCAGCTCGGCATGGAGCGCCTGCTCGCCCCATAGATAACGCGCTTCGAGCAGGGCCGTGCGGATCGTCAGATCGGATTTGGCGTGGCGCAGGCAATCCTCGACCGAGCGGGTCGCATGCCCGACCTTGAGCCCGAGATCCCACAGCAGATACAGCAGATATTCGACCACCTGCTCGGTGTACGGGGTCTGCTTGTAGGGCAGCAGGAACAGCAGATCGATATCGGAAAACGGCGCCAGTTCGCCGCGGCCATAGCCGCCGACCGCGACGATCGCCAACCGTTCGCCCTTGGTCGGGTTCGCCAGCGGATAAACCTTGTCGGTGACGAGGTCGAACAGCGCCCGGATCAGCTGATCCATCAGAAAGCACTGTTCGCGGACGGTGCGGGCGCCGTCGCCTTCGGCCTCGAACCGCCGCCGGATCTCGTCGCGCCCGGCGGCGAGAGCGGCCTTGAGCGGCGGCAGAAAAACCGCCCGGCCGAGCGTCGGCGCGCCGGCGGCAGCGGCAGCCAGCGCCTCGCCCAGCACGCGCCGATCGATGATCTCGCGCTGGCGCAGCAGGTTGCCCATCACGCCCGCGCCGGGAAGATGGTGTACCGACCGGCAAAGGCCCGGGGGGCAAGGTTCATGATGCCATGTTCTCGCGTCGTCGCTGGGCGCCACATGCATGGGCCCGCCGATGCCCGAGCGCGGCTAGAATGCGGGCTGTGCTTCATCGACCTCTACAGATGCCGGCCGGCATCGACCGAGATGATCGAGCCGGTCGTATGCCTCAGATGGGTGATCGCGGCGATCACCGCCAGCGCAACGTCATCGGCTTCGACCGCCCGCTTCAACGGCGTCGCCAACGCCGCCCGGTCCATCATCTCTTGGGTACGTCCGGGCACGAAGCCGGTATTGACCATGCCGGGCGACACCGTGACGACGCGGATCTCGGGCCCGAGCACGCGGGCCAGAGCCATGCCCATCGTGTTGAGGGCGGCTTTCGAGGCGCCATAGATGATGTTGCTGCCGGTACCGTGCTCCGCCGCTCCGGAGGAGATGTTGACGATCGCACCGTCGCCGCAGGCGCGCAGCAGCGGTACGAAGGCGCGGATCGTCGCGAACGGGCCGCGCACATTGGCGGTCAGGATCGCATCGATCAAATCATCATCGAGCGCCTCGAGATCGGCATGCGCCACCATGCGCGTGAACCCGGCGGAATTGACCAGGATGTCGGCGCGCCCGAACTCGTCCTCGACCGCCGCCGCAACGGCGCGGATGCGGGCGCTGTCCTCCATCGGCAAGTGCATCGCCCGGTGTCCGTCGCCGGGCAGCTCGCGGATGATCGCCTCGGCGCGGTCGGAGCCCTTGTTGTAGCCGGCGACGACCCGGGCCCCGGCGGCGGCAAGACGCCGCACGCAGGCGGCCCCGATGCCGCTGCTGCCGCCGGTCACGACCGCCACCTTGCCGGCAAGCTCCCCGGCCGCTTCGGCTCGCAAGTCTGTCGCCATGCTCGGTCCCCGTCGCGGCTGTTCCCGTTCAGAACGTTTCAACCCACGGCCGCAGCTCGATTTCCCAGGCCCAGGCGCTGCGATGCTGCCGGTGCAGCTGCAGATAGGTCTCGGCGATCGCATCGGCCGCCAACATCGCATCCGCACCCCGCTCGGGCAGACGGGGGTCGTTCGGCCGGGCGATCGAGCCGTCGATGACGATATGGGCGATGTGGATGTTCTGAGGGTGCAGCTCGCGCGCCAGGCTTTGCGCGAGTCCGCGCAACGCGAACTTGCCCATCGCGAACGGTGCCGAGCGGGGATACCCCTTGACCCCGGCGCTGGCGCCGGTCAGCAGGATCGTCCCATGGCCTTGCGGCAGCATGCGGCGGGCCGCCCCCTGCGCCACCAGGAAGCCGCCGAACGCGGTAACCATCAAGGTCTGCCTGACCGCCTCGGGGTCGAGCTCGACGACCGGGCCGCGGGTGCGGCCGCTGGCATTGTAGACGACAAGGTCGAGACTCCCGGAGTCGGCAGCGACGGCCGCGAACAGGCGATCGACATCCTCGCTGCGGCTGGCGTCGCACGCGACGGTTTTCGCGCCGATCTCGCGCGCCAGCTCGGCGATCTTGTCAATGTCGCGCGCCGCCAGGATGACCTCCATGCCCGCCGCGGCACAGCGCCGGGCCAGCGCGGCGCTCAACCCGAAGCCCGCTCCGACAATCAACGCGCGCTCGTCTTCTGCCATCGCATCCCTCGTTCAATCTGATCCGGCCGGCTCCGCCGCCGTCCGCCTGCCACGCGCCTCTCTCCGACATTCTAGCCGGCCTGCGATCGTTGCGACAGCGGCTCGGCTCGGTTGCGCTACCCGGCTTCATTCAATATCGGCCGAAGATCCGCCGGCCCTGACAAGCAACGCATGCCGGCTTTCGTCGTCTCGCGGGCCTTTACAGGTAGAGTTTTCGTTTGGGGCGCTTATTGCAGGTATTCAGGATTTGTAAAGATAACAACCTGAGTTTCATTTGAGCAGCAAGACTAGAACCGGCCGGCTTTCGTCAATGCGCGTCCTTCTCAGGTTTATCAGACCCGGCCGCCATTTCTGTCTGCGAGGTTGACACACCCATCAAGCTTTGACTAGGCTTCGATTTCCCTTCCCCGTCCTACCGGGCTTCCCCAGACCCGGGACGACACCGATGCGACGCAAATCCCCGTCCAGCCGTCCCGGCGCCGCACGGCGCGGACAAGGCGGGAACATCGGTCCACCAAAGGAGACGCCGTGCGGATGCGCTTGCGACAAAGCATCGGCTTGTCCCTGGCTCTGCTGTTCGTATCCGGCGCCGCTTTTGCCGAGACTGCCGCATCGCGGCAATCCCCGAAAACCAAGGCAATCATCCACAAAGCCGTCGCCCCCAAGCCCAAAGCGGCCGCAAAAGCCGGACCTGTCCGCGCCAGGATCGCGGTGCGGCAGTTCCGCTCCCCGCCGTCGCAACCGGCCCCCGCGCCCGACCGCTACATCGGCCCGACGCGCACAATCGGCATTCGCGAAATCGGCTCTGCCGCGTGGTATGGCGGCGCCCATATCGGCCTGCGAACGGCCAGCGGAGAGCCGCTCGACGATGTTCACGCCACGGCGGCCCACCGGTCGCTGCCGCTGCATTCGCTGGCGCGGGTCACCAATCTCAAAAACGGGCGATCGACGGTCGTGATCGTAAACGACCGTGGTCCGACCAGCCCGGGGCTGCTGATCGATCTGTCGCCCAGGGCGGCCGACGACCTTGACATGCGGCGTGACGGCGTCGTGCCGGTTTCGATCGAACCGGTCAGACCCGAGACCGCCAGCATGCAGTGACGGGCAGCGGGCCGAGGCGAGGACTGCCTAGCACCAGCATCGCGGGATCGCGACATGTTCCTGAAAACCCCTTCCGCGCTTCAGGGGAGAGGGAGGGGCCCCATCGCCCGCAGCGACGGCAGGGTGAGACGGCCGTCGCCGCGGTAAGCGGTTACGCGCCGGCCTTGGCTCGCTCGCGCAGCAGGAATTTCTGGATCTTGCCGGTCGAGGTCTTCGGCAATGGTCCGAACAGCACGGTGCGCGGCGCCTTGAAATGCGCGAGCCGGTCGCGACAAAAGGCGATGATCTCGTCGGCGCTGACCGCCATGCCGGGCTTCACGGTCACGAAGGCGCACGGGGTCTCGCCCCAAACCGGGTCGGGGCGGGCGACGACGGCCGCCTCCAGCACCGCCGGATGGCGGTACAGCGCATCCTCGACCTCGATCGTCGAGATGTTCTCGCCCCCCGAGATGATGATGTCCTTTGAGCGGTCGCGGATTTCGATATAGCCGTCGGGATGCATGACGCCGAGATCGCCGGTGTGGAACCAGCCGCCGGCGAAGGCCTCCTCGGTCGCCTGCGCGTTCTTCAGGTACCCCTTCATGACGATGTTGCCGCGCAGGAACACCTCGCCCATCGTCGCGCCGTCGGCCGGCACCGGCGCAAGGCTTTCCGGGTCGGCCACCATCACATCTTCGAGCACGGCGTAGCCGACCCCCTGCCGCGCCTTGAGGCGGGCCTGCTCCTCGGCCGGCAGCGCGTCCCATTCCGGGTGCCAGGCGCACACCACCGCCGGGCCGTACACCTCGGTAAGCCCGTAGACATGGGTGATATGGAAGCCGCGTCCCTCCATGCCCTGGATGACCGCGGCCGGCGGAGCCGCGCCGGCGGTCATCATCTCGATCCGGCGGTCGAGCGGGCGCGTCAGGTCCGGGCCGGCGTTGAGCAGCAGGTTCATGACGATCGGCGCGCCGCACAGATGGGTGACCCCGGCCTGCGCGATCGCCTCATAGATCGCGCCGGCCTCGACCCGGCGCAGGCAGACATGGGTGCCGCCGAGCGCGGTCACGGTCCACGGAAAGCACCAGCCGTTGCAATGAAACAACGGCAGCGTCCACAGATAGACCGGGTGCTGCCGCAGGTTCCACGCCAGGATGTTTCCGAGCGCCAACAGATAGGCGCCGCGATGATGGTAGACCACGCCTTTGGGGTTGCCGGTGGTGCCCGAGGTGTAGTTCAGCGCGATCGCCTCCCACTCGTCGGTCGGCGTCAGCCCGGCAAAGTCAGGATCGCCGGCCGCGAGCAGATCCTCGTAATCGAGTTCGCCAAGCCGCACCCCGCCGGGTCCGGCGGGGTCGGCGAGGTCGATCACGATCGGTTTGGTATCCAGCTGCGCCAGCGCCGCGCCGATCACCGGGGCGAACTCTGTGTCGGCAATCAGCGCCTTGGCCTCGCCATGGCGCAGGATGAAGGCGATGGTCTCGGCATCGAGACGGATGTTGAGCATGTTCAACACCGCCCCAGCCATCGGCACCCCGAAATGCGCCTCGAAGGCGGCCGGCACGTTCGGCGCCATGACCGCAACGGTGTCGCCGCGCCCGATGCCGTGCGCGCCGAGCGCCGAGGCCAACCGGCGGCAACGCTCCGCGGTCTGCCGCCAGGTATAATGGCGCCCGCCATCGATCACCGCGATGCGCTCGGGGTAGACCGCGGCCGTGCGCGCGAGAAACGCCAACGGCGACAGCGGTACGTAATTCGCCGCGTTCTTGTCGAGCCCGGTCGCCTCGGGACGGGTTATTGCCGGCATCGCTGCGGTCTTCGTGTCATCGCATCGGGGTGCTGCTATTTTGACCCTCTCGCGGGCGCTGTCGAGCCCTTCGCACCGCGGCGGACGGATCAATTGCGGGCAACCGGAGACAGGAGTGGCGATACGCAGGGTCGGCTCGAAGCCCGCCGGGACCGTTACGCGATCCAAGCCCAAAGCGGCGGCGGATGCCGCCGAGGCAAGGCCGGCTCCGCTCGCCGACAACAGCCCGGCGGCAAAGCCGGCGGCGGACGTGGCGCGGCGGCAATCCGCGATCGGCGAACTGCACCGGCTGACCACCACCGCCGTGCGGGTGCTGATGTCGGCGGCCGGGATCGGCATCGTGTTGCTGGTCCTCACGCAAATCGCGTTGGACACGTTTTATCCGACGATCGACATCAAGCCGGTCTCGGTGCCTGCCGACGTGGAGAGGCTGGGCTACCGCCCGGACGTCGTCTCGTTGAAATTGGCGGACGAGATCGACCGCTTGCAGAAGGCGGCGCCGACCGGCCATCGCCGGCGCACGCTTTATTTCGATCGCCCGCCGCTCGACCTGACGATGCCGGGGCTCGGGTTCTGGTGTTGTCGATCTCCAGCTACGTCAAATCCTTCCTGTCGCTGCAGGAAGTCGTCGTGTGCGATATCACCGAGCAGGATGGCCAGTATGTCATGAGTATTCGCGACAGGAAGACGCGCAGCTCCCAGGCCGTGGATACGGTGAAGAACAAAGATCTCGACGCCCTGATCGCCGGCAGCGCCCGGGACATTTTGCGGCAGAGCGATCCTTACGTCTTGGCCTCTTACGTGCGCATGAGCGATCCCGAACAGGCCAAGCTGCTGCTGCGCGAGGTGATCGAACGCGGCGACCCGGAGGATGTCGCCTGGGCCGATTTGATGTGGGGAGTCATCCTCAAGGTCAACGAGCACGATATTCCAGGCGGGATCCGCTATTACCAGATGGCGGTCGACGCCTTCCGCAACATTCCCTGGTATCAACGCTGGTTCATGTCGAAGGACGTCGTGGCATCCGCCTACGTCAACATCTCGATCGCCTATCACGACGAGAACAAGCCGGCGGAATCGACGAAATACCTGATGCGGTCGGTCGCTCTCGGACTCGATAACGCGCAGCTGACCTTGGGCGAGCGCTATCTTGAAGGCTTCGGCGTCCCGCGCGACCCGAAAGCCGCCGAACGGTGGCTCCGCAAGGCGACCTCCGAGGGCCGCGCCGAAGCCTATTACCAGCTCGCACTGCTGTATCTGGGCGAAGTGCCGGACACTCCCGATATCCGCCCCGACCCGCAGGAAGGGCTCGCCGATCTGCGTTACGCGGCCGCGCACGGCTTCGTCGAAGCGGAAGAACGCCTCGGCGAAGAATATCTGTCCGGCAAGAACCTGCCGCGCGACGCCGGGGAGGCGACATACTGGCTGGGCCTCGCCGCCGCGAAGGGCAACCCCGAGGCCAAAGCCAAACTGGCGGCAATGGCGCAATCGGGCGGCTGCACCGCCTCATGCTGAAGCCGTTGCCGGGAGGAATTGATGTCGAGCTATATTGAATCCTATCGCCGCTGGCTCGACGACCCCGAAGAATTCTGGGCCGAAGCCGCCAGTGCGATCGATTGGGAACGGCGGTGGGAGCGGGTGCTCGACCGCAGCCGACCGCCCTTTTACCGCTGGTTCCCCGGCGCCCGGCTCAACACCTGCTGGAACGCGCTCGACCGCCATGTCGCGGCCGGTCACGGCGAGCGACTGGCGCTGATCTGGGACAGCCCGGTCGCCGACCGGATCGAGCGTTTCACGTACCGCGGATTGCGCGACCGGGTGGCGCAGTTCGCCGGCGCGCTGGCCGGGCTCGGCGTCGCGCAAGGCGACCGGGTGCTGATCTACATGCCGATGGTGCCCGAGGCGGCAATCGCCATGCTGGCCTGCGCCCGGCTCGGCGCCATCCATTCGGTGGTGTTCGGCGGCTTTGCCGCGCATGAGCTGGCGACCCGCATCGACGACGCCAAGCCCAAGCTGATCGTGTCGGCCTCCTGCGGCATCGAGGTCAACCGGATCGTTGCCTACAAGCCGCTGCTCGACGCCGCGATCGCCGAGGCCCGGGCAACGCCACAGGCCTGCGTGATCCTGCAGCGGCCGATGTGCAGGGCCGAGCTGGTGCCGGGCCGCGACCATGACTGGGATGAACTCGCGGCCGCGGCGCGGCCCGCCGATTGCGTCCCGGTGCTTGCGACCGATCCGCTCTATATCCTCTACACTTCGGGCACTACCGGCATCCCGAAAGGCGTCGTGCGCGACAATGGCGGGCATGCCGTAGCGCTGACCTGGTCGATGCGCCACATCTATGGGCTGATGCCGGAGGAGGTGTTCTGGACCGCATCCGATGTCGGCTGGGTGGTCGGGCACTCGTACATCGTCTACGCGCCGCTGCTGTTCGGCTGCACCAGCGTGCTCTATGAAGGCAAGCCGGTCGGAACGCCCGACGCGGGCGCCTTCTGGCGGGTTATCGAACAGCACCAAGTACGCGTGTTCTTTACGGCACCGACCGCGTTTCGCGCGATCAAGCGCGAGGACCCCGACGGCACGCTGATCCGGAGCCGCGACCTGTCCGGCTTCCGTGCCCTGTTCCTCGCCGGCGAGCGCGCCGACCCGCCCACCGTCGCGTGGGCCGAGCAGCAGCTGAAGGTTCCGGTTATCGACCACTGGTGGCAGACCGAAACCGGCTGGCCGATCGCCGCCAACTGTCTCGGCATCGAGCCATTGCCGGTCAAGCACGGCTCGGCGACCCGGGCGGTGCCGGGCTGGGATGTCCGCGTGCTCGACGCCGAACAACCGGGGGCCGAGCAGCCGGGGGCCGAACAGCCGGGGGCCGAACAGCCGGGGGCCGAACAGCAGGGGGCCGAACGCGAGGGCGCGGAGCCTCGCGAGCTTCCGGCCGGGGAAATCGGCGCGCTCGCCGTCAAGCTGCCCTTGCCGCCGGGCGCGCTGCCGACGCTATGGCAGGCCGACGACCGCTTTGTGCAATCCTATCTCGGCGCCTTCCCGGGCTATTACCAGACCGGCGATGCCGGTTTCATCGATACCGACGGCTACATCCATGTGATGACCCGCACCGACGACATCATCAATGTCGCCGGCCACCGGCTGTCGACCGGCGGCATCGAGGAGGTGCTGGCGGCCCATCCCGACGTCGCCGAATGCGCGGTAATGGGGATTGCCGACGCGCTGAAGGGCCAGGTGCCGCTGGGGCTCTTGGTGCTGAAAGCCGGCGCGGCGCGGCCGGCGGCCGACATCGAGCGCGAGGCTGTCGCGCTGGTGCGCGAGCGCATCGGGCCGGTGGCGAGCTTCAAGGCGGCGCTGGTCGTCGCCCGCCTGCCGAAGACCCGTTCCGGCAAGATCCTGCGCGGCACGATGCGCCATATCGCCGACGGCGAGCCCTACCGCATGCCGGCGACGATCGATGATCCTGCGATCCTCGGCGAAATCGCCGAGGTTCTCAAACGCGCCGGCTACCCGCAGGCGGGATGAGCGGACGCGTTGCGATCTCGCCAAGCCTGGCCGGGATCGCCCGGCATCGATAAATCCCGGGTTACGACTCGACCGATGCGGGCTCTTCCTCGCTGCCGATCTCGTCTTCCGCGACCGCGGCTTTGCCGCGATTGGCGCGGGCGAGCGCCCGGTCGAGCTCCTCCATCGTGCACAGCCCAAGCCCGACCGGGTGGCGCGGCTTGATGTTCTGACTGTTCCAATGCGTGCGGTCGCGCACCGCCGCGATTGTCGGTTTGGTGGTGCCGATAAGCTTCGAGATCTGGGGCTCGGACAATTCGGGGTGATTGCGCAGCAGGAAGGCGATCGCGTCGGGCTTGTCCTGACGCTTGGCGATCGGCGTGTAGCGCGGCCCCTTGTGCTTGACGAACTGCTCCGGCAGCGCCTGCGGCGACAATTTCAGGCGCGCTTCCGGATCGGCCTGGCAGCGCGCGATCTCCTCGGCGGTGGTCTGGCCGTTGGCGACGGGGTCGAGCCCGACCATCTGGTTGGCCACTTCGCCATCGGCGATGGCCTGGATCTCGAGCGGGTGCAGGCCGCAGAAATCGGCGATCTGGTCGAAGGTCAGAGCGGTGTTCTCGACCAGCCAGACGGCGGTCGCTTTGGGCATCAGCGGAACGGGCATAGCGAAATCCTGGTTCTGCGCACCAATGTGCTTTGCCCCGATATAATGGGGAAACCGGCCGTATATAAGAAGGATGCCGCTATCGATGAAGACGCGCGGCGGCGGCGGCCATGACCGGCGGGCGAGATCGCGCCGGCAAAGGCCGATCCGGGCCCGAATCGGAGCCGATTTCCCCTGCGGAGCACGATGGCGAACCCCTTCCCGGCGGCCGAAGCCGGCGTAAGCGGCTGCCTCCGCCGGCTTCAAGCTCGGCTGCCGCGCCGGCAGCAAGGTTCGACGAAATGCGCGAGTTGTTGAACCGATCGCAAAATCAGAAGCGCGCAAAGCGGCGCTCGACGCGGGAGAGAAAGCCGGCGCAGCGGGAGGGCGAGGCGGCATCGATGTTGTAGAAGGCCTCAAAACTCGCGGTCACGTTTCGCGCGCACAGCCGCCGCAGCCCGCCGATCAGCACCGCGCGCACCGGGTCGCGCAGCACCAGTTTCACCAGCCACCACGGCGAGCCGTAGGTCGTGACCACGGCGAATTTGCGGATATTGCGCAGCCGTGGGGTGATCGCACCGCCGCGCTCGGGCACATCGAAGGCGACGCCCGGCAGCCAGACCCGGTCGAAATAGCCCTTCAGCATCGCCGGCATGCCATACCACCAGGTCGGGAAGCACAGCACCAACGCCTCCGCGGCGCGCAGCCGCTCGACATAGGGCGCCACGGCCGAAAGATCCGGATGAGGCGTGTTGTAGGCCCGCCGCTCCGCCGCGGTCAGCACCGGGTCGAAGCCTTCGGCGTAGAGGTCGCAATCATCGACCTCATGTCCGCCGCGGCTCAGCGCCGCGACAATCGTGTGGTGAAGCGCCGCCGCAAAGCTGTCTGCGAGCGGATGGACATAGATGACGAGAACCCGCAAGGCCCCTCCTTTCGCATTGCACTGACCGGCCCTGATGCGGGGGATACAGTGCTGCTTCACAACGCCGGCGCTGCGCACCTCGTCCCCTCAGCTTAGGCCGGGGCCGATCGCGAGGCGACACCGGAACCACCACAGTGAAATCGTCGAAGTGGAACCGCCACCGGCCGCCAAACTGGATCTCATCAGGGATTTCCGGGTGAGGGATTTCCGCGGGCGTCGAGATTGGTCCCGCGATATGGTCCAAGGTCTTGGGTTGAGGATTTCGGGATGGGTTCCGACGCGATCGCCAGAACGCACCGGCGCGGGGGTGATGCACCCGTCCCGGGTCCGCTGCCGGCGTCGATGGCGCGGCTCGCGGACCCGACCGACATCCACTCCGGCGACTGGGTCGCGCGCTGGCTGCCGGCGGCGTTTCAGGCCTACGCGCGGCTGGCGCGGCTTGATCGCCCGATCGGCAGCTGGCTGCTGCTGTTTCCGGGCTGGTGGGGAATTGCGCTGGCGGCACCACATTGGCCCGACCTGCGGCTGATGCTGCTGTTCGCGGTCGGCGCCGTGGCGATGCGCGGCGCCGGCTGTACGCTTAACGACATCGCCGATCGCGAGTACGACGCACGAGTCGCACGCACCCGGCTGCGGCCATTGCCGAGCGGGCAGGTCAGCCTGCGCCGCGCCTTCCTGTTTCTGGCGGTTCAGCTCGCGGTCGGGGCGGCGGTGCTGCTCAGCCTCAACCATGCCAGCATCCTGCTCGGCGTCGCGGTGCTCGGGCTCATCGCGACCTACCCATTCATGAAGCGCGTGACCTATTGGCCGCAGCTGTTTCTCGGCCTCAACTTCAACTGGGGCGCGCTGCTCGGCTGGACCGCGGCGGCCGGCACGCTCGGCCGTCCGTCGCTGCTGTTATATGCCGGCGGGATCTTCTGGACGCTCGGCTACGACACGATCTACGCGCATCAGGACAAGGCCGATGACGCGCTGATCGGCGTCAAATCCTCGGCCTTGGCGCTGGGCGAAAAGACCCGCCCGTTTCTGTGCGGCTTCTACGCCGCCGCGGTGCTGCTGTGGGCATCCGCCGGCGCGGCGGCCGGTCTCGGGGCCTGGTTCTGGCCCGGCCTTGCCGCCGCCGCGGCGCAGCTCGTCTGGCAGGCGGCGCGGGTCGATATCGACGATCCCGCCGATTGTTTGCGCAAGTTCCGCTCCAACCGGGCGATCGGGTGGCTGCTGCTCGCCGGCATCGTCGCCGGCCATCTGCAGTGAGAAGAAGATGGACCCGAGCGTCTTCGTCCGTCGCAACACCGCCATCGCGGCGTCCCCATTGGTGCCCGAAATCCGCCTCCATCTCGCGACCGAGGTCACGCCGCTGTGGCAGGCCACCGAGGAGACCCTCGCCCGCCAGGAGCTGCCGCCGCCGTTCTGGGCCTTCGCCTGGGCCGGAGGGCAGGCGCTGGCGCGCTACCTGCTCGACCATCCCGAGATCGTCGCCGGCCATGATCTGCTCGATTTCGGCGCCGGTTCCGGCCTCGTCGCGATCGCCGCCAAGAAGGCCGGCGCGGCGCGGGTCACCGCGGCCGAAATCGACCCGTTCGGCGCCGCCGCGATCGCGGCCAATGCCGAGATCAACGGCGTCGCGATCGCCATCGCGACCGAGGATCTGACCGGGCGCGACGAGGGCGGCGGCTGGGAGGTCATCACCGCCGGCGACATCTGCTACGAGCAGCCGATGGCGGAACGCGCCCTTGCGTGGCTGCGGCGCCGGGCCGGGCGTGGCAGCCTGGTATTGCTCGGCGATCCGGCGCGGACCTACGTGCCGCGGCAAGGCCTGCGTGAGCTGGCGCGCTACGCGGTGCCGACCAGCCGCGAGATCGAAGACCGGGAGGTGCGGGACGCCTGGGTCTGGCGGGTCTTGCCGGAACCGGCGCCGGCGCTGCCGTCATCCCGCCCGGACCAGGCGCCGGGAGCGGGCGCGAGGGTTGCCGCGATCACCCGGAGCGGTTGGTGAAAAGCGGCAAGGCGACCGTCGTTGCCGCGCTCGGCACGACCCAGACCCTGGCCTGGGCGTCCAGCTATTACCTACCGGCGATTCTCGGTGTACCGATCGCCCGGACGCTGGGGATCGCGCCGAGCCTGTTCTTCGGCATCTTTTCCGGGTCGATGCTGCTGTCGAGCCTGATCGCGCCGCGCATCGGCCGCGTCATCGACCGGCGTGGCGGCCGGCCCGTGATGACCGTATCGAGCGCGGTGTTGGCCGCAGGGTTGGCGCTGCTCGGTCTCGCGCACGGCATCGCCGGGCTCAGCCTCGCCTGGGGCGTGTTGGGGATCGGCACGGCGATGGGTCTCTACACCCCGGCCTTCGCGACTTTGGCGCGGCTTTACGGCCCGCAAGCGCGCGCCTCGATCACCGGCGTCACGCTGTTCGCGGGCTTCGCCAGCACGATCGGCTGGCCGCTCAGCGCCTTCATGCTCGACCATTACGGCTGGCGCGAGGCGTGCTTCGTATGGGCCGCGGTCAACCTGTTGCTGTGCCTGCCGGTCAACGCGCTGTTCATCCCGACCGCGCCGCCGCTCGTGCCGCGCCCTGCCGCATCAGGTCCCGACCCGAGTGAGCCGCCGCCTCAACGCGGCGCGATGCTGGTGCTCGCCTTTTTCTTCGCCGCAACCCGATTTGTCAGCGGCGCTTTCGCCGCGCATCTGCCGCGACTGCTCGAAGGCGCCGGCGCCACCGCGGTCGCCGCCATCGCCGCCGGCGCGCTGGTAGGCCCGGCGCAGGTTGGCGCGCGGCTCTTCGAGTTCGGCGTGCTGCGCAAGTACCACCCGCTGATCCCGGCGCGCGTCGCGGCGCTGATGAACCCGGTCGGCGCCGCGCTGATGGCGGTGCTCGGGCCGGCGGGGATTACGCTTTTCGCGATCCTGCACGGCGCCGGCAACGGCATGTTGACGATCGCCAATGGCACCCTGCCCTTGGCGCTGTTCGGCGCCGGCAATTACGGCAAGCGCACCGGCGTCCTCGCGGTGCCGACGCGGCTCGCCGAATCGGCCGCGCCGCTGCTTTTCGGCCTCCTGATCGACCGCATCGGGACCGCCGCCATAGCGGTCTCGGCCGGATTGTGCCTCGCGGCCTGCGCCTCGCTGTTCCTGCTCCGCGCCGAACCGGCCGCCACGCCCGCCCCCGCCGCCAGCGATTAAGGCATCCGCTCGCCAAGGCGAACGCCCACGCCTATATAGGGCAATGCCTTACGCCAGCCTGCGCGACTTCATCGAGCGGCTCGAAGCCGGCGGGCAGCTGGTGCGGGTGGCGGCGCCGGTGTCGCCCTTCCTCGAGATGACCGAGATCCAGACCCGTCTGCTCGCCGAGGCCGGCCCCGCAGTGTTGTTCGAGAACGTCGCGCGCAGCGGCGGCGGCCGCTACGACATGCCGGTGCTGGTCAATTTGTTCGGCACCGTCGAACGCGTCGCCTGGGGCATGGACCGCGAACCCGGGCAATTGCGCGAGATCGGCGAGACTCTGGCGTTTCTGAAACAGCCGGAGCCGCCCGGCGGCTGGCGCGAGGCATTCGAGCTGCTGCCGCTTCTGAAGACGGTGATGGCGATGCGGCCGCGCACCGTCGCCGCGGCGCCGTGCCAGCAAATCGTGCTGCAAGGCGCCGACATCGATCTGGCCGCCCTCCCGATCCAGACCTGCTGGCCCGACGAGCCGGCGCCGCTGATCACCTGGCCGCTGGTCGTCACCAAGGGGCCGGGCGGCCGCCGCGAGGACGGCTACAACCTCGGCATCTACCGCATGCAGGTGACCGGCCGCGACACCACCCTGATGCGCTGGCTGCGGCATCGCGGCGGCGCGCAGCACCACCGCCGCTGGGCCGCGGAGCACAAGGAGCCGCTGCCGGCGGCGGTGGTGATCGGCGCCGATCCCGGCACGATCCTCGCGGCGGTGACGCCGGTGCCGGACACCTTGTCGGAATACCAGTTCGCCGGCCTTTTGCGCGGCAGACGGGTGGACCTGGTCGATTGCCGCACGGTGCCGCTGAAGGTGCCGGCGCAGGCCGAGATCGTGCTGGAAGGCCATGTCGCGCTCGACGAGTTCGGCGACGAGGGGCCCTATGGCGACCACACCGGCTATTACAACGCGGTCGAATCCTTCCCGGTGTTCCGGGTGTCGGCGCTCACGATGCGGCGCGACCCGATTTACCTGTCGACCTTCACCGGCCGCCCGCCCGACGAGCCCTCGATACTCGGCGAGGCGCTCAACGAGGTGTTCATCCCGCTGTTGCAGCAGCAATTCCCCGAGATCGTCGATTTCTGGCTGCCGCCGGAGGGCTGCTCCTACCGCATCGCGGTGGTCGCGATGCGCAAGAGCTACCCCGGCCACGCCAAGCGGGTGATGATGGGGGTGTGGTCGTTTTTGCGCCAGTTCATGTACACCAAGTTCGTGATCGTCGTGGATGACGACATCGACGCGCGCGACTGGAAGGACGTGATGTGGGCGCTCTCGACCCGCATGGACCCGGTGCGCGACACCACCCTGATGGATCACACCCCGATCGACTACCTCGACTTCGCCTCGCCCGAATCGGGGCTCGGCGGCAAGATCGGCCTCGACGCCACTAACAAAATGCCGCCCGAGACCAAGCGCGAGTGGGGCCGCCCGATCCGCATGTCCGACAAGATCATCGCCGAAATCACCGCCAAATGGCCGACCCTCGGCCTCCCCGGAAGCGGCAAACCGATCTGGAAATAGCCGTCTTAAGCTTGCCTGTTCTGCCTGTTATCTGCCGCTTTTTAACAGGCATTATCAGGCATCCCTTTCGCGCCACCGCCGCGCCCGCAACCTCCGGAGCCGCCCACCGACCGCGACAATACGATGCGATTACGGCAATATTCGCGTCTCCGAAGGCCCGCCCCGCGCGGCTGTGGGGTGGGGGTTGCGCTAATGTGAGGGGGGCTCACCCGCGTCCCTATTCGTGGTCATGTATGGACGAGGTGCGACCACACAGATTGCAGCATCGGGAGCGAGAATGCCGGACGGTCTCGCAGTGCGACCACGAATGAAGGCGAAGCTCGTTGCGGCCATCGCGATGTTTTGGCTGGCAGCAACCGCGGGTGCGGCTCGGGCCGAAGATCTCTATTACGATTCGTCCTTTGGTCCGATGGAGATTCATTTCTACGATGGCGGCTCGCTCCACGGACGCTATCAGCGAACCGGAGGCGGGCAGCGCCCCGGCCGGCTCGTCGGAGGCGTCAGCGCCGGGGGCATTGTCGGAGGTTACTGGCTACAGGCCGACAGCGATCATCCCTGCTCGCACCCGCGGCAGGGAACAAAAGCCTGGGGGCATTTCACGATCCTCAATGCCTGGGGCACCAACCCCAATGCGGCGCCGGCGCCGCTTGGCGTGTGGGGCTATTGCGACGAAATCCCGAACCGGTCCTGGGATTTGCAGCAGCGAAAGCCGCCCAATTCTCGCTGACACGCTTGAAGCAGCCGTTCCGGCGGCGATTAGCGCCTCGCCCGCCGACAGATCACGCCAAGATCCGCAATCGGCGCGAAGGTGTCATCCCGGCCGGCTGCCTCCGCACTGTGCACGGTGGCGGGGTCGCAATCGGGCGGGGTTGCGCTATGTGATGGGGGTGGCGGCCAAGGTTGGCGCGGCGCGGGCGGCTTTTCGGGATGGGCGATGACAGAGCCTCAATCCGGCAGCGAGGCCGGAAACGATATCGACCTGTTGCAGGATCTGATCGGGCGGGCCCGCAGGGCGGGGGCGGATGCGGCCGATGCGGTGATGTTCGAGGGGGTGTCGCTGTCGCATGCGCGCCGCCTCGGCAAGACCGAGAAGCTCGAACGCTCCGAGCATCGGGATCTGGGCCTGCGCGTCTTTGTCGGGCGGCAACAGGCGATCGTGTCGTCGAGCGACCGCTCGGCGAAGGCGCTCGCCGAACTGGTCGAGCGCGCGCTCGGCATGGCGCGGGCGGTGCCGGAAGACCCGTTCTGCGGCCTCGCCGAGCCCGGCGACATCGCCCATGACTGGCCCGAACTCGACATGCTCGACCCGGAAGAGCCTCCAGCCGAGACCCTGATCGAGCGCGCCGCCGCCGCCGAGGAAGCGGCGCTGGCGGTGCCGGGCGTCACCAATTCCGAAGGCGCCGAGGCCGGCTGGGGCCGCTCGCGGGTCGCGCTCGCCGCCTCGAACGGCTTCGCCGGCGCCTATGCCGGCTCGCATCAGGGCGTCAGCGTGTCGGTGCTCGGCGGCTCCGGCACCGGCATGGAGCGCGACTACGACTACACCAGCGCGATCCATGCCGCCGATTTGCGCGACCCGGCCGAGATCGGGCGCAATGCCGGCGAGCGCGCGGTCAAGCGTCTCGGCGCCCGCAAGATGCCGACCGGCAAATTCCCGGTGGTGTTCGACTCGCGGGTCGCGCGCGGTTTCATCTCGCACCTGCTCGGCGCGATCAACGGGCCATCGATCGCGCGCGGCACCAGCTTTCTGAAGGACAGGCTCGGCCAACGCGTCTTTCCCGAGGGGATCACGATCATCGACGACCCGCACCGCCGCCGCGGGCTGCGCTCGAAACCGTTCGATGGCGAGGGCATCGCCAACCGGCGCCGGGCGCTGATCGAGAAGGGCGTGCTGACCACGTGGCTGCTCGATCTGCGTTCGGCGCGCCAGCTCGGCCTCAAGACCACCGGCCATGCCGCGCGCGGCACCGCCTCGCCGCCGTCGCCGGCCTCGACCAATGTGTGGATCGAGCCGGGGCTGCTAAGCCCGGCGGAGCTGATGGCCGATATCGCCAGCGGGCTCTATGTGACCGAGCTGATGGGCATGGGGGTCAACGGCGTCACCGGCGATTACAGCCGCGGCGCCGCCGGGTTCTGGATCGAAAACGGCGAGATCGCCTTTCCGGTCAGCGAGATGACCGTGGCAGGCAATCTGAAAGACATGTTCGCCCGCCTCGTTGCCGCGAACGACCTCGAATTCAAGACCGGTGCCGACGCCCCGACCCTGCGCATCGACGACCTGACCGTTGCCGGCGCATGAGATAGCCCGATTCCGAGATTTTGGGTGTGAGCGCCGCCGTTTGATCCGTCATCCCGGCGCAGGCCGGGACCCATTTCCAAATGGATAACGGCTTTCGCCGGTATGACGAGAAGGATGATCCGGTCGAACGAACTGTTTGACACGACCCCCGGACCAGCCCCTCGGCTGAGGCACGCGCCGGCGGGTCATCTCGGCATCGACATGCCCTGTCTCATCGGCGGCATGTTGTGGTTCAGATTGGCCATGATCCACAGCGAGCCGGCGATCACCAGGAACACGATCAGCACGCCGAAGGCGAGGGCGAGGACGTTGTTGGTGCTGTCGGGTCCGGTGGTGATGTGCAGGAAGAAGGCGAGATGCACCCCCATCTGGGCGATCGCCAGCACGATCAGCGCCATCGGCAGCGCCGGTCCCCACACCAATCCGCTGGCGGCGAAATAGAACGAGGCCACGGTGAGGCCGACGGCGAGGCCGAGGCCGATCAGGTAGCTGCGGATGCCGCGGGCAAACCCGGCGCCTTCGCGCGGCGGCTCGCCCGGCGCCCTGTCGGAAAAGCGGCGCTCGCCGCCGGCCGGGCGATCTTCGGCAGCCTCGCTCATGCTCCGGCTCCCAACAGATAAACCACCGTAAACAGCGCCACCCAGATGATGTCGAGGGCGTGCCAGAACAGGCTGAAGCAGGTGAAGCGCCGCAGGATATCGGCGCGGAAACCTTTGGCAAAAACCTGCGCCATCATCGTCAGCAGCCACAGCAGCCCGGCCGACACATGCAGGCCGTGGCATCCGACGAGGGTGAAGAACGCGGTCAGGAAGGCGCTGCGCTGCGGTCCGTAGCCGCGCGCGGCGAGGCCGGCGAACTCATGCACCTCCAACCCGATGAAGGCGGCGCCGAGCAGGAAGGTCACGGCCATCGCGGCATAGAACCAGATCGGCTCGCGACCCTCGGCGGCGACGCTCGCAACCCCGCAGGCGAAGCTGGACGCCAGCAGACAACCCGTCTCGATCGCGACATTGCGCAGATCGAACAGGTCGCGCCCGCCCGGTCCTCCGGCGGTCTGTCCGGCCAGCACCGCGTAGCTCGCGAAAAAGGCCGAGAACATGATGATGTCGCTGAGCAGGAAGATCCAGAACCCGTAAGCGGTGACGATGCGCCGCGGCGCGGGTCCGCCGGCGCCGTGGCCGGTCGCTTCGCTGTCGCCGTAGCCGCCGCGGCCGTGGCCGATCCGGTATGGATCATCCGGCTCGGCGGTTGCCGCGGCGATTGTCATCAGGAACGAGCCGCCTCGGCGGCGAGCGCCTCGCGGCGGGCGTTGCGATTGGCGCGGTCGCTGCGGGCGACCTCCGCCGCCGGGATCACGTATTCGGGCACATCGCGCCAGGCGAAGACGACGAATGTCGCGTAGGCCCCGATCGCGCCAAGCACCAGCAGCCACCAAATGTTCCAGATCAGCGCGAACCCCATTATGGTTGCGAAGAATGCGCAGACAAAACCGGTGGCGCTGTTGCGCGGCATCTCGATCGGCGCGTAATCCGGCTCCTCGTGGAGCCCTCCCTGCTCGCGGGCGCGCTGCTTCACGGTCCAATAGGCCTCGCCGTCTTCGACATGCGGCAGTACCGGGTAATTGAAGGCCGGGGGCGGCGACGGTGTCGACCATTCGAGCGAGCGCCCGTCCCAGGGGTCGCCGGTGACGTCGCGCAGCTGGTCGCGGCGGCGGATGCTGACGACAAGCTGGGCCGCCTGGCAGGCGGCGCCGCAGGCCATGATCACGATGCCGAACGCCGCGATCAGGACCCACGGGCGCCATTGCGCCACGTCGTAATGTTGCAGCCGCCGCGTCATGCCGGACAGGCCAAGAACGTAAAGCGGCACGAAGACGACGTAGAAACCGGTCATCGAAAACCAGAACGCGGCTTTCCCCCAGCCTTCGTGCAATCGGAAGCCGAAGGCTTTGGGAAACCAGTAGGTCAGGCCGGCAAAGCCCGCAAACAGCACTCCCGCAATGATCACGTTATGGAAGTGGGCAACCAGAAACAGGCTGTTGTGCAACACGAAATCGGCGGGGGGCACGGCCAGCAGCACTCCGGTCATGCCGCCGATCACGAAAGTGACCATGAAGCCGACCGCCCACAGCATCGGCGAGGCGAAATAGATGCGGCCGCCATACATCGTGAACAGCCAGTTGAAGATCTTCACCCCGGTCGGCACGGCGATGATCGTCGTCGCGATCCCGAAAACCGCGTTGACGTCGGCGCCGGCCCCCATCGTGAAGAAGTGGTGCAGCCAGACCGTGAACGAGATGATGCAGATCGCCATCGTGGCGATGACCATCGAGCGGTATCCGAACAGCGGCTTGCGAGAGAACGTCGATACCACCTCCGAGTAGATGCCGAAGGCCGGAAGAACCAGGATATAGACCTCGGGGTGGCCCCACACCCAGATCAGGTTCATGAACATCATCATGTTGCCGCCGCCGGTATTGGTAAAGAAATGGAACCCGAGATAGCGGTCCAGCAGCAGCATCGCCAAAGTCGCGGTGAGGACCGGGAACGCGGCGACGATCAGCAGGTTCGAGGCCAGCGCGGTCCAGCAGAACATCGGCATGCGCAGGTAGCTCATGCCCGGCGCGCGCGTCTTTAATATCGTGGTGACGAAGTTGATCCCGGTCACCAAAGTCCCGGCCCCCGAGATTTCGAGCGACCACAGGTAATAATCGACGCCGACACCCGGCGAATACGGCGCCTCCGACAGCGGCGGGAACGGCAGCCAGCCGGTGCGGGCGAATTCGCCGATGACGAGCGAGATATTGACGAGCAGGGCGCCGGTCGCGGTCAGCCAGAAGCCGACCGAATTCAGCGTCGGAAAAGCGACATCGCGGATGCCGAGCTGCAGCGGCACGGCAAAGTTCATCAGGCCGATCATCATCGGCATCGCGGCGAAAAAGATCATGATCGTGCCGTGCGCCGAAAAGATCTGGTCGTAATGCTCGGGCGGGAGATAACCCGGGGCGCGGAACGCCAGCGCCTGCTGCGACCGCATCATGATCGCGTCGATGAAGCCGCGCAGCAGCATCACGATCGCGAGCAGCGTGTACATGACGCCGATCCGCTTGTGATCGACGCTGGTGATCCACTCCTGCCATAGATACGGAACCCAGCCCTTCGCCGCGACCCAGACCAGGACGGCGAACATCGCGCCCGCGACGATGCCGGCCGCGATCAGCGGGATCGGCTGGTCGAAAGGGATCGCCGACCAGGTCAGCTTACCGAACATTGTCCGCCTCCGTCCGCGGCGATACGGCCGATGACGGGCTGCCGTTCTGCGACCCCGGAGCCGGCGGAATCTGCTGCCGCACGATCCTGTCGTAAAGCCCGGGCTCGACCGCGCCATAGGTGGAGGGTGACGCGGCGACGCTTTGCTGCTCCAGGCCGGAATAGGCCTCCTGATCGAGCGTCGGACCCGTCCCGCGCACGCTCTGCACCCAGGCATCGAAGCGGTCGGGCATCACCGCCTCGACCGCGAAGTGCATGTCGGAGAAGCCGTCGCCGCTGAACATCGCGGACTGGCCGTAATACACCCCGGGTTGGTCCGCCTGCAGGTTCAGCTGATCGGACATGCCGTTCATCGTGTAGATCATGCTGCCGAGCCGCGGCACGAAGAAGGTGTTCATGACGCTGGCCGAAGTCAGCGAGAAATGCAGCGGCACTCCGACCGGCACCGTCAGCTGGTTTACCGCGGCGATCCCCAGCTCCGGGTAGATGAACAGCCACTTCCAATCGAGCGAGACCGCCTGGATCTCGACCGGCCGGGCGGCCGAAGGCAGGCTTTTATAGGGATCGAGGTCGTGCGACCCGATCCAGCTGACGCCGCCGAGGAACATGATCACCAGGATCGGGATCGACCAGGTGATCGCCTCGATGCGCCCGGAATAGACAAAATCGGGAAGCCGGCGGGCCTTGCCGTTGCCGGCGCGGAACCAACAGGCGAAGGCGAGAACCGCGACGATCGTCGGCACGACGATCACCAGCATGATCGCCAGCGAGTTCAGCAGGATCGTCTTCTCGGCGGCGCCGACCGGCCCGGCCGGACGGAGCACGTCGAGCTGGCGGCAGCCGCACAGCACCACGCACCCGGCGAAAGCGGCGGCCAGCCCGCGAACCGGCCTCGCCCGGCACTGCCCCTCGGGGTTTGCCGAACCCGTTTCAGAAACAGGCCGCGCCCGCATCTGCGGCTCCCTCTCCGCCCCGACCGCTTGAACCCGACCGCGATCGCCTTGCGGGCCCGCCGGCGCACCATCGGGGCGTGCCCGTCCGGGTCGCGGACCCAAGCGACGAAAACAACTCAGCCAACGGTGCGCTTGCCGGAGCGATCCTCTATCCGGCCGCGAAAGACGCCGCGGTTGCGAGCAGTTTTCGGGGTGGTGGCAAGATCGGCGGCAGCACTGAATTGCCGCCGCGCACGCCCAAGGGCGTCAGACCGGGGCGGCCGCCTCAGCGGCCTTGGGGCGTGTAGACCCTCGGGAGGTTCGCAGTTCGAGACGCGGACGGGCCGGAAGGCTGCAGGGTCGCTGCCGGGGCGCGAGCGCTGATTGCGGTCGCCGGCGGCGGCTCAGGCGCTGGCGCGTTTGTGCTGGCGGGCGAGCCGCTCCATCTCGTCGAGCAGGTCGTGCAGCGCCTGGTCGGCGACATAGGACATCTTGGCGAAGGCGCGCAGAAAGGTATCGGTGCGCGGCAGCTGGAACAGGGTTTCGTCGCCTTCCTTCGGGGTCGTCGCGCTGACCAGCACGACATTGTCGAAAGGCTGCAGCACCAGTTCCTTCAGCGCCTTGCCGGGCCCGGTGACGTATTCGACGACGCGGCACCGCTCCATGTCGCGGCTCTCCTGCAGGATCGTCATGCGGTAGGCCGCGCGGGTTGTCGCCGCTTCGACCAGGGCGCGGGCGAACGGCCGCAGGAAGGTCTCGTCGAAGCCCAGAATCGCGGTCGGACGGTCGTTGGAGACCGACGAGCGCATCTCCAGCGTCGTCCACAGCGAGGCGCGATCCTGAAAATAATCCGCCGAGGCCAGGTCCAGGTTGATCGAATCGATCGGCATCGGCGCCGAGATCGACCGCGCCGACAGGAACGCGAAGCAGGCAGGCTCGCGCTTCAGCGAAATGTTGGTCGTGGCCTCGAGGTTCCGATCGGTGACGGCAGGTGTGTCGGCCATGGGCGAACCCTGTTGCGGAAGTGGCGTGCGGCAATGATGACGGCGTTGCGGCGCCCTCATCCAGGAGAACCCTTTCCCCTTAAAAACTGGATAAACTGGGTGCACCCGCGCTGTCAAAACCGGTCGCGGCTGGGCCGCTCCGCTGCGGCCATCAGCCGCGCGAGCCCGGTGTGCTTCTTGCACCTTGACGCGTGGGAGCAGTATCCGGACGGTTTCGCAGGACGATCCGGCTCCGCCGGCCTGACCCGGCGGTCTCAAGCGCCCGTCACGCCGCCGCGGCCGGGCCGCGCGCCTGGAGCACCTCGCGGACGCCCGCGACGATGCGGTTGCGGTCCGGGAAGACATGATTTTCGAGGACCGGGCTGTAGGGAATCGGCACCTGCAGCGCGCAGACCCGCTTCACCGGCGCCTTCAGGCGCGCAAGCGTTGCGGCATCTTCGGTCACGACCGCGGCGATTTCGGCGGAGAAGCCGGCGGTCGGGCCGGCCTCGTCGGCGATCACCAGCCGGCCGGTTTTCTGCACCGAGCCGCGGATCGTCTCCGCGTCCAGCGGCACCAAGGTGCGCGGGTCGATGACCTCGATCGAGATCCCCTCGGCCGCGAGCTGTTCCGCCGCCGCGAGCGCCTCATGCACGAGCCAGGCGAGGGCGACGACGGTGACCTCGCTCCCCTCCCGTTTGACGTCGGCCTTGCCGAACGGGATCGTGTAGTCGCCTTCCGGCACCGGCCCCTTATGTGTCATCAGCCGGCTGGATTCGAAGGAAATGACCGGATTGTCGTCGCGGATCGCGGTCTTCAGCAGCCCCTTCATGTCGTGTGGCGTCGACGGCAGAAACATCTTCAAGCCGGCGACATTCATGAACATCGAATAGGGCGATTGCGAGTGCTGCGCCGCGACGAGCCCGCCGCCGCCGACCGCCGCGCGAAAAAGGATCGGAAACCTGACCTGGCCGCCGAACATGTAATGGATCTTCGCGGCCTGGTTGACGATCTGGTCCATCGCCACGAAGCAGAACGTCACCTGCCGCCAGTCGACGATCGGGCGGAAGCCGCAGCCGGCGGCGCCGATCGCCATGCCGGTCAGCGCCGCTTCGGTGATCGGGGTCGCCCGGATCCGCTCCGGGCCGAATTCGTTCAGCAGCGGCGGCAAGGCATCGGTCGACATGTAGAAGATCTTGGGGTCGCGCCGCATCTCCTCGGCGATCGCCTCGAGCGCGGCCTCGTTGTAGGTCAGCTGTCGCATGATCCGGCCCTCTTTGGGAATGCTGCCCGAAGGAAGTCAGCGCAAAAGATGCAAAGACACGCAGAGGGTTGGTACTGTCGCGAGGCGCCGGGGTCCCGAAGACGTCGGATATTGCGGCTACTCGGTTGGGATTGAACTCTCGCGGCTTCGCGTTCGGCGTTCGGTGCATCGACGGTGTTTGGTTCTGGTTTGATGGTTGCTTAAGCTTAATCCTTCGCTGGGACCAAGCGACGGGGAGGAAGCATGTCATGGGCCGGCTCTTTTGCGTTTTGATCGGCGCACTGGTTTCAATCATTCTGCCAAACCGAGCTTATGGCTTTGAGTCTCTATTCACAAGCGCTTGCACACTTCGACAGGGCAAGGAAATTCCAATCAGCAGTGAGTGCGTAGTCCGCAGCAGCATGGCCCAGGGTGTGATGTTTTGGGCTGTGACGATTGCCGGAAACAGAAAGTTCACAATCCAAAACAGCGAGGGCAATCTAGAGCACTACACTTTGAACGGAAAAACTGCCTCTCACAAAAACGACGGTTTGTCCGATTGTTATGCCGCTTCAGATATCGAAATCTGTTTTCTTGAGACATCCTCTGTAGAAAGAGCACCAGATCGGACAGACCTTCTGCCCAAAGTCACGCGTGCGTGTACTAATTGGTCTATGACGAATCCCCAACTTATGGCTCTTCTTGCGCTCAACGCCGTCTCCCTTGAGGACGTGTGCCGTTGTCAAGCGCCAGTCTACATCAGCACCCTTTCGGACGAACAGGTCAGCGAGCTATATTTTCACAACGGCAAACTTGGGAATAGCTTTGTCAAAACCATTATCTACTGCGCTCAAGTCCTTAGCACACCAGAACAAACATCGCGCTCACCCCTCACTCACTCGCGATGATGCACATGGCGCACGCAGTCAAAGCTGTACGTGAAACGGAGCGGTCGCCCTTAAGAATCAGGCTGCGAACACGTCGTCGGTCGCCTGCTCGGGCAGCGGAAACGGGCTCGCCTCGGCAAAGGCGATGGCGGCCTCGAGAGCCCCCATGACCTCGCGCTCGATCGTTTCCAGCCCGGAATCGTCGAGATCGCCCTGCTCCATCAGCTGGCGTTCGAGCCGCGCGATCGGGTCCCGCGCCTTCCAGGCTTCGATCTCCGCCGGATCGCGCGGATCGAGCTGCCCGCGGCGCTCGGTATGGCCGCGCTGGCGGTAGGTCTTGCACTCGATCAGGGTCGGGCCGCCGCCCGAGCGCGCCCGTTCCACGGCGCGGTTTGCCGCCTGGTAGACCGCGAAGATGTCGTTGCCGTCGACCACCGCCCCGGGGATGCCGTAGCCGGCCGCGCGCGCCGCCACATCGCTCAGCGCATGCGTCGCCGCGGCCGCGGTCTGCGCGGCATACAAGTTGTTCTCGCAGACATAGATCATCGGCAATTTCCAGGTTGCCGCGATATTGAGGCATTCGTGGAAGGGGCCGGCATTGGAGGCTCCGTCGCCGAAGAACGAGACGGCGACGCCGCCCTTGCCTTCCATTTGCGCCGCCAGCCCGGCGCCGGTGATGATGGAAATGCCGCCCGCGACGATGCCGTTGGCGCCGAGCATGCCGATGCCGAAATCGGCGATGTGCATCGAGCCGCCCTTGCCCTTGCAGTAGCCGGTCTGGCGCCCGTAAAGCTCGGCCATCATGCGGTTGAGATCGGCGCCCTTGGCGATGCAGTGGCCATGGCCGCGATGGGTCGAGATGATCCGGTCGCCGCGGTCGAGCGCGCTGCAGACGCCGACCGCAACCGCCTCCTCGCCGATATAGCAGTGCACGACGCCGTAGATCTTGCCGGCGAGGTAGTCGGCCGAGGCGCGTTCCTCGAAGCGGCGGATCGTCAGCATCCGGCGCAGCATCTCGCGCTGCTTGTCGGGCGGCAGGTTCGGCGAGAGGCTCATCATCGGCGTGATCCCTCCAGGCCCGTCGGAACCGGCATGATGGGCGAGGCTGCTCAGGCTGGCAACCCGAACGCCCGCACCTGCAATCGGGATCTCGCCGCGCTGCCGTCTTCGGCCGCGACGATCGGGAAAGATCAGGAGAGGATCGGGGTTCGCGCGGGTTTAGGATGGCGGCGCCAATCTCCGCATCGCCGAGATGTCATGCGCTACCCGCCCGACCGGAAGCAGAAAACCCGCGCCGAAATCGTGTCCGTCGCCGGGGCGGTGTTCCGCGTCAAGGGCTTCGACGGCATCGGGGTGGACGGCCTCGCGGCCGAAGCCGGGCTGACCTCGGGCGCCCTCTACAAGCATTTCGCGACGAAACGGATGGTATTCCGGGAGGTGGTCCGGGTCGGCCTGGACCGGCTGCGGGCCGGCATCGAACGGTTCCAGCACCAATCGCCGCGCGATTGGCTGAACCAAATGGCGCATTGGTATCTGGGTCCGGCGCACCGCGCCGATGTCGGCGGGGGCTGTGCGCTGCCCAGCCTGACGCCCGAGGTGGTCAAGTCGGACCTCGAAACCCGCGCCGCCTATCAGCGCGGGCTGCTCCAGGCGCTTGATGCGCTGATGGCGCAACCGCCGTTTCGGGATGCGCCCGAGGGGCGCCGGCATGCCTGGGCCACCCTCGCGCTGCTGGCGGGAGGCGTCGGGCTCGCGCGCGCGGTTCCCGACCCGGTCATTGCCGACGAGATCGCCGCGGCGGTGCGAGCCGCCGTCGAAACCGCGGCTCAATAGCCGGGAAACGTGTTCATCCGCCCCTCGCCGGTGATGACGGTGCAGCCGCCGACGGTAAGCCTCGCGGGGCGGTTCCATCTTTTTTCGGCGGCGGCTTCGATCAGGCTGGGGCGGCCCAGCGCCACGCCCTGCACGATCCGCCAGGCGAAAGCGCCCTCCTTCTCGGGCAGGCGCTCGGCGAGAACCGCCGCCAGCGCCGCGGCCCCGGAACCGGTCGCGGGATCTTCCTCGATCCCGAAGGCAGGCGCGAACATCCGCGCGTAGAGTTCGCCGCCGGGCGACGGGTCGCCGCTGAACAGGTACATCGCCGACGCCCAGGCCCGGGCGAAGTTCGCCGACCAGGCGGCGCGATCAAGCGCCGCGCCGTCGACCGCCGCCTTGTCGCGCAGATGCGCAAATGCGAAGCGCACGCCGAGCCCGGCGAACCAGGAATCGAGCACGGCATCCTCCGCCAGCGACAGCGCCGCCGCTGCCATCCGCCGCGACGGATTTGTCGGCGGGCGCTCGACCGGCTGTTCGACAACCAGCCGCGTGAAGCACCGTCCGTCGCCGGTATCGATTTCGACGGCAACGGGGCCGATCCCCTCCTCGAAGATCATCGTCTCCGTGGCCGGCGCCATTGTGCCGAGATGTGCCAGCACGGCGGCGGTCCCGACGGTCGGATGCCCGGCAAACGGCAGTTCGGCCTTCGGCGTGAAGATGCGCACCCGGCAGGCATGGCGCGGATCGGCGGGCGGCAGCACGAAGGTGCTTTCGGCGAAATTGATCTCGTGGGCGAAGGCCTGCATGGCTCGGGCGGACAGGCCCTGCGCCTCCGGAAACACCGCGAGCTGGTTGCCGCCGAACGGCGTGTCCGTGAACACGTCGGCGATGACGAATTCGTGAGCCATGGGGCGCTCTCCGGGAAGGCGGTCGGGCATGTTGAACCGCGGGTATCGCTGCCTTGTCCCAAACCGGCCCGCTATTCGATTTGCGAATCACCGGCCAGGATGGTCATCAGATAGCGATCGGTTGCTAACAGGAGCCGGGGCGCCAGACAAGCCGAAAGCGGACGGGTCGCGGGTGTAGCCGAACGGGCCGCGTCCGAGCCCGGGGGCGCACGCGGCGCCTATTGATTTCGTTCGTGACGCCGACGGCCGCCGGTCGCGGCGGCATCGCCTGCCGGCCGGGCGGCAACGCGGCTTCCGTGTGCCGACCGAGGCTCGACCGGAACGGCGCCGATCGGCGACAGACGCCGGGAACCGATCCTCGGAGGACAGGATATCGACGCCGGCAATATCGGCATGCACACCGTCGTGATTAGAACAGGCGAATTTCGCATTGCCAGAGCGGACGAGACAGTGTCGTCGAGATCGTCAACGCATCGCCGGTCATGGCGTCGAGGTCGGTATCGGATGGCGCGAGAACCGTTTCGCCGAGCTCGCCGGCAATTTCGATCCTGACCCGGCCGCGATGCCGCCGCCCGCCGCCCGCCGCGCCGCGCCGCCGCCGTTGCTTGTGCGCCGGGGGCGGCTCGCCTACAGTTGCGCGCGCCCGCAAACTGCCGGCACAGGGGCCGCACCACTGGACCGGGCGCGAAGGAAACAGATGGAAGCACCGATTCCGGCCCAGAAGGCCCCTTACGGGGTTACCGTCGAAAGCGGCAAGCGCTATTTCTGGTGCGCCTGCGGGCGCAGCGCCAACCAGCCGTTCTGCGACGGATCGCACCAGGGCACCGGGATCGTGCCGATGGCCTATACGGCGGAAAAGACCGGGGAGGTCTGGTTCTGCGGCTGCAAGGCTACCGGCATGCAGCCTTTGTGCGACGGCACCCATAACAGCCTGTAAAAAGCTTCCGCCGCGTCGCTTTGGAACGCTGCCGCAAACCCCGAATGGGCGCGCCTGCCGACGCTGGCCGGGCTTGGAAGCCGCGCGCTTGGCTCGGCATAGCCGTCGCGCTCGGCCTCTGCGCGCTCTCCGGTTGCGGCTGGTTCTCCTCCGGCGCGAACCAGCGTGGCGGCACCGCCGCTCCATCCGGCCGGGCGAGCGCGTGCCCGAGCGCAACCATCCTGCGTCCGCTCGCCAATACCGCGATGTTTGCGCCCGGTCCGAGCCACGGGCCGGACAAGGTGGCATTCTGGGGCATCCTCAGCGATGTCGACAGCAAATGCGAGATTGCCGGCGATACCCTGCATGTCCGTCTCGACGTCGTTCTCGTTGGCGAGCGCGGCCCGGCGGCGAGCGGCGATGCCGTCGATCTGAACTATTTCGTCGCGGTTACCGGGCCCGATCAGAGCATCCTCAGCAAGAGCCCGTTTGCGGTCAGGATCGCCTTTTCCGGCAACAACAAGCGGGCCGGCGTCACCGACCATATCGAGGAGGCGGTGCCGCTGGCGGGCCACAGCGTCGCCGATCTCAACATCGTGGTCGGGTTCCAGCAAAGCCCCGAAGCCATCGATTTCTACAAGCATTTCCGGGGTCGCTGAGCCGCCGCGGGTAGATCCCGGCCTGGGGCGGGCGGAGCCGCGCGACGCGCCTACGAGGTCTCGGGAATGGCTGGCCCCGGCGGCCCGGCGGTGCTAATAAAACGCCGCCGATCGCACGCCCGTGGGAGAGGCCGCGCCCGTCTCTGCAAGGACGGCCGCGCGGCGCCGAAGGAGCAACCGCCCCGGAAACTCTCAGGCAAAAGGACCGTGGGCGGAAGGGCGCTCTGGAAAGCGGCGGCGGGCCTCGGCCCGAACCGCCCACCGAAGGAGTAAGCCGGGCGGGTGCCGCACCTGACCCATCCCCGGTGAATCTCTCAGGGTCCACGACAGAGGGGGCATCTCCGGGCGCCGGTTGCGCCCGCTCTGTCGGAGGTGCGTCCTGGCCGAACTTTCTCCAGAAACCGCGCCGTTGCGGCGCACGCCGCTGCACGCGCTGCACCTCGCTCATGGCGCCAGGCTGGTGCCGTTCGCCGGCTACGAGATGCCGGTGCAGTACCGTGCCGGGATTCTGGCCGAGCACCTCCACACCCGCCGCCAAGCCGGGCTGTTCGACGTGTCGCATATGGGCCAGATCCGGCTGCGCGGCGGCGGCGCCGCGGCGGCGCTCGAAGCGCTGGCGCCGGGCGACTTCGTCGGGCTCGCGCCCGCCCGGATGCGGTACTCGCTGCTGCTCGCTGAGGGCGGCGGCATTCTCGACGATCTGATGGTTACGCGCGTCGAGGGCGGCCTGTTTCTGGTCGTCAATGCGGCGCGCAAGACGGCCGATATCGCGCATCTGCGCGAGCGGCTGCCGCCCGAGATCGCGGTGGAGCCGCTGGCCGACCGCGCGCTGCTGGCGTTGCAGGGACCGCAGGCGGCGGCGGTTCTGGAGCGCCTCGCGCGCGGTATAAATCGCCTCGCCTTCATGACCGCGGCGGAGATCGAGATCGCCGGCGAGCCATGCTTCGCGACCCGCTCCGGCTATACCGGCGAGGACGGGTTCGAGATTTCGGTCGCGAGCGAGCGCGCCGACGCGCTCGCGCAAACCCTGCTCACCGCACCCGAGGTGCAGTTGGTCGGGCTTGGCGCGCGCGATACGCTGCGCCTCGAAGCCGGGCTCTGCCTTTACGGCCACGATATCGGCGAGACCACGACCCCGGTCGCGGCGGGCCTGTCCTGGACCATCGGCCGGCGGCGTCGTGCCGAGGGCGGCTTTCCCGGTGCGGCCGCGATCCTGCGCGAGCTGGCCGAAGGACCGCCGCGTCGACGAGTCGGCATCCGGCCCGAGGGCCGTGCGCCGGCGCGCGAGGGTAGCGCCATCATCGACCACGACGGCCGCGGCCTCGGTCACGTCACCAGCGGCGGTTTCGGACCCTCGGTCGGCGGCCCGATCGCGATGGGCTATGTCGAGACGCGCTCGGCCGCAGCCGGCTCGGCGCTGGCGCTGGTAGTGCGCGGCATTGCCCGCCCGGCGCGCATCGTACCGCTGCCTTTCGTACCGCACCGCTATCACCGCCCTTCGACAGGAGCACCTGCATGAGCACGCCTCCCGGCACCCTGCGCTTTACGCCGGACCATGAATGGGTCCGCCGCGACGGCGACATCGCCGTGATCGGCATCACCGATTACGCGCAGTCGCAGCTTGGGGATGTCGTCTATGTCGAATTGCCCGAGCCCGGCCGGCAGCTCGACAAAGGCAGCGAGGCCGCCGTCGTCGAATCCGCCAAGGCCGCCAGCGAGGTTTATGCGCCGGTCTCGGGCGAGGTCGTCGAAATCAACCAGGCGATCACCGAGGAGCCGGCCATGGTCAACGCCGACCCGGTCGGCGAGGGCTGGTTCCTGAAGGTGCGCCTCGCCGATCCCGCCGAACTCGACGGCCTGATGGATCAAGCCGCCTACGACAGCTTTGTTGCAGGACTCGGCTGATGCGCTATCTGCCGCTGACCCCGGCCGACCGCCAGGAGATGCTGGCGAGGATCGGGGTGCCGTCGGTCGACGCGCTGTTCGCCGACGTGCCGGCCGCGGCGCGGCGGGACGGGCTGCTCGATCTGCCGCGCGCGATGGGCGAGATCGAGGTCGAGCGCCATATCACGGCGCTGGCGGCGAAAAACCTGGCCGCGGCCGGCAGCGCCGGGTTTTTCGTCGGCGGCGGCGCCTATCGCCATCACGTGCCGGCCGCGGTCGATCACCTGATCCAGCGCGGCGAGTTCCTGACCTCCTACACCCCGTACCAACCAGAGATATCGCAGGGCACGCTGCAATACCTGTTCGAGTTCCAGACCCAGGTGGCGCTGCTGACCGGGATGGAGGTCGCCAACGCCTCGATGTATGACGGCGCCACCGCCTGCGCCGAGGCCGTTCTGATGGCTAACCGTGTCACCCGCCGCAACCAGGCGGTGCTGTCGGGCGGCCTGCACCCGCATTACCGCGGCGTGTGCGAGACCCATGCCCGCTTCGCCGGTTTCAAATTGCTGGCGCAGGACCCGGCCCCGGGCGGCGGCGAGGACCTGGCTGGGCTCATCGATGGCGAGACGTCCTGCGTCGTCGTCCAGAACCCCGATTTCTATGGCGAGATCCGCGACTACTCCGACCTGGCCGCGCTGTGCCATCAGGCCGGGGCCCTGCTGGTCGTCGTCGTCACCGAGATCGTCTCGCTCGGCCTGATCCGCCCGCCCGGCGCGATGGGCGCCGACATCGTCGCCGCGGAAGGACAGGCGATCGGCAACGCGCTGAATTTCGGCGGTCCCTATGTCGGGCTGTTCGCGACCCGGGAGAAGTTCGTGCGGCAGATGCCGGGACGCCTGGCCGGGCAGACTGTCGATGCCGACGGCAGGCGCGGCTGGGTGCTGACCCTGTCGACGCGCGAGCAGCATATCCGCCGCGAGAAGGCGACCAGCAACATCTGCACCAATGCCGGGCTGTGCGCGCTCGCCTTCACGATCCACCTTGCGCTGCTCGGCGAGGCCGGCCTGCGCCAGCTGGCGCAGCTCAATCACGCTGCCGCGGTGCGTCTCGCCGACCGGCTTGAGACCCTGCCGGGCTTGCAGCTCGTCAACCGCAGCTTCTTCAACGAATTCACCGTGCGTCTCGGGCGGCCGGCGGCGCCGCTGGTCGAGGCGCTTGCCGCCCGGCGCATCCTGGCCGGCATCCCGATCAGCCGCTTCTACCCGCAGCGGGCGGACATGGCGGATCTGCTGCTGCTGGCGGCGACCGAGCTGACCACGCCCGAGGACGTCGACCGGCTCGCGGCCGGGCTGGCGGAGGTCTTGGCATGACCGGCTGGAGCCGGGCTTTGGGCCCCCACCCCTGCGCCTCTGACGAGCGCGAGCCGGCGACGTTCACCGGCAATCGCGGCCTGCAGATCGAGCAGCCGCTGCTGTTCGAGCAGGACATGCCGGGCCGCTGCGGTGTCGATCTGCCCCAGCCCGAATCGTTCCGCTCCCGCCTCGGCGGGCTCGAACGCATCGCGCCGCTCGGATTGCCGGGGCTCAGCGAGCCGCAGGTGGTGCGCCACTTCACCCGTCTTTCGCAGAAAAATTATGCGATTGACGCCGGCCTTTACCCGCTCGGCTCGTGCACGATGAAGCACAACCCGCGGCTGAACGAAAAACTGGCGCGGCTGCCCGGGCTGGCGGACATCCACCCGTTACAGCCGATCTCGACCGTGCCGGGCGCCCTGGAGCTGATCGATACCCTGACGCATTGGCTGAAAACCTTGACCGGCTTGCCAGCCGTGGCATTGTCGCCGGCGGCCGGCGCGCATGGCGAGCTGTGCGGCATCATGACCATCCGCGCCGCGCTCGAAGCACGCGGCGAAGGCGGCGAGCGCCGCCGCGTGCTGGTGCCGGAATCGGCGCACGGCACCAACCCGGCCACCGCGGCGGCCTGCGGCTATCGCGTCGATGCGATACCGGCCAACTCGAGAGGCACCAAGAACCAGGGCCGGGTCGATATTGCCGCGCTGAAGGCGAGGCTCGGGCGCGATGTCGCGGCTCTGATGCTGACCAACCCCAACACCTGCGGGCTGTTCGAGGACGAGATCCTCGACATCGCCGATGCCGTGCATGCGGCCGGCGCCTTTTTCTACTGCGACGGCGCCAATTTCAACGCGATCGTCGGCCGGGTGCGGCCGGCCGATCTCGGCATCGACTGCATGCATCTCAATCTGCACAAGACGTTTTCGACCCCGCATGGCGGCGGCGGACCCGGCAGCGGCCCGGTGGCGCTGGCGCGCGAGCTGGCGCCCTTCGCCCCGCTGCCCTGGGTGGTGCACGGCGAAAACGGCTTCGACCTGCTCGAACACCCCGAGGCGACGGCGGCGCATTCGCTCGGACGCCTCAAAGGCTTTCACGGCCAGATGGGCATGTTCGTGCGGGCGCTGGCCTACATGATGAGCCATGGCGCCGACGGGCTGCGGCAGGCCGCCGAGGACGCGGTGCTCAATGCCAATTACCTGCGCGTGCGGCTGGCCGAGGCGATGACCGCGTCGTTCCCCGGCACCTGCATGCACGAAGTGCTGTTCGATGACCGCTTTCTGAAGGACACCGGCGTCACCACGCTCGATTTCGCCAAGGCGCTGATCGACGAAGGCTTTCACCCGATGACGATGTACTTCCCGCTGGTCGTGCACGGGGCCCTGCTGATCGAGCCGACCGAAACCGAGAGCAAGGCCTCGCTGGACCAGTTCGCCGAAATCTTGTGCGAACTGGCCCGGCGGGCCCGCGCCGACGGCGCCGACGCGTTTCGCGCGGCGCCGCGGCTGACCCCGCGCCGCCGTCTCGACGAGACCGGCGCTGCCCGCAAGCCGGTGCTGCGCTGGCGCCCGGAGCCGGTCCACCAGCAGGCGGCCGAGTAGAAGGCGGCTTCGGCGGCGCGGCTCCGCTCTCTTTTGGGTGATCGGGGACGCGGCGAGCGGGTGTTCTCCCGCCGGCGGAAGCGGGTAGGATGGCGCAAACCGCAGGAGGGAGCGCGATGCTGTTCAAGTGCCTGCCGCAAGGGGCGCCGATCCCGGCGGTGTTTCCCGGGCGCTTTCCCGGGCCGGCGCATGCCCGCGGCAAGTGGTTCACGATCGACATCCATTGCCATGTGCTGAACGAACAGGCCGCGGCAATGGTCTCCGACGAGCGCGCCGCCGCCGCGATCGAGCAGCCGCGCACCCGCTTTGCCAACGAGCGCACGCGCGAGGTCAATCGCCAGCAGGCCGAGCGCACCCGCATTCAGTTCACCTCGGTCGAGACCCGGCTCGCCGACATGGACCAGATGGGGATCGACATCCAGGCGATCTCGCCGTCGCCGATCCAGACCTATTACGGCCTCGACCCGGATCTCGGCATCGCGACGGCGCGGCTCGTCAACGACAACATCGCCGACATCTGCGGCCGCCATCCCGACCGCTTTGTCGGGCTCGGCACGGTGCCGTTCCAGGCGCCCGATCTCGCCGTCGCCGAACTCGATCGGCTGCACAAATCATTGGGCCTGCGCGGCATCGAGATGGCGACCAATGTGGCGGGGGCGGACCTTTCGCAGCCGCATTTCCGCAAGATCTTCGCGCGCATCGAGGAACTCGGCCTGACGATCTTCATGCACCCGACCGGGTTTCCGGAGGCGCGCCGCTTTGCCGACCATTACTTCACCAACCTGATCGGCAACCCGCTCGATTCGACGGTGGCGGTGCATCACCTGATCTTCGGCGGCGCATTGCACGATCACCCCAACCTGAAGCTGGTCGTCGCGCATGGCGGCGGCTACCTGCCGGCCTATTCCGGCCGCATCGACCACGGCGCGGCGGCACGGCCGGATTGCTGCGAAAACCTGCGTCATATGCCGACGACCTATCTCAGCCGCCTGTTCTTCGACACGATCGTCTTCACCCATCATCAGCTCGAATACCTGGTCCGGCAGTTCGGCGCCGATCACGTGCTGATGGGCACCGATTACCCGGCCGATATGGGCGAGGTCGATCCGATCGGTTTCATCGAAGGCGCTTCGGGGCTCGACGATGTCGAGCGCCGGGCGATCCTCGGCCACAACGCCGCCCGTCTTCTCGCCATCGAGATCCCGGCTCACGCCAAACCGGCTTCGCCGGGTTAGGTAGATCGGAGCGAATCGGCCGCAGAGGAAGCGGCTGGGTGCAAGGGGCGGTGCTGGTGGGCCGGCCGCGGCTCCTCCGCAGCGATGACCGCCTGCGGCTGCGGCTTTTGCATCGTCCACGGCACCAGCACGACCGCCACATCCGAGCCCCCGTGGCGCAGCAGGGTCTGCCGCAGGCGTTCGACCCGGCGCGTATGCAGCAGATGATCCCACCAATGCGCCTGGACCAGGGTCGGGATGACCACGGCGATCGAGCGGTGCGGCTCGCGCTCCCTGGTCTGCAGAATGAATTTGAGCAGCGGCGCGGCGATGCTGCGGAACGGCGAGGGGATCTGCACCAGCCGCGGCGGGGTCAAGCCGGCCCTGCGCGCCGGTTCCTCGACATCGCTGCGCCACATCTGCCGCAGCGAGCCGGCTTTCTCCTCCGCGTCCGGTCCTTCCAGCCGCGTCAGGTGGACCGCAGTCACGTCGGGCGAAAGGCGCAGCGCGTAGCGCAGCGCCCGCTCGGCGAGCCGGTTCCAGCCATTGATCGGGATCACCACGATCGGCGGCTCGACGGCCTGCGGCGCGAGCTGTCCCGCGTGCCCGAGGCGGGCATCGATCTCGTTGTAATACCGCTTGATCAGATGGAGCAGGGCCAGAACGCAAGGGATCGCCAAAACGGTGATCCAGGCACCCTCGATGAATTTGGCGGCGAGGATGACAATCAGGCTGGCTCCGGTGGCGGCGGCCCCGGCGGCGTTGATGGCAAGACGCGAGCGGTTGCCGATCAGACCGCTGCCGCCTTCGTGCAGCCGCCGCAGCCAATGCACCGCCATGCCGCTTTGCGACAGGGTGAACGACAGGAAGGCGCCGACCGCAAACAGCGGGATCAGCCGGTCGGTGATGCCGTCGAACGCGGTCAACAGCGCTCCGGCGGTAACGGCAAGCCAGATGATGCCGACCGAGTAGACCAGCCGGTCGCCGGGGATCGCGAAGGCGCGCGGCAGGTATCCGTCACGCGCGACCAGTCGGCACAATCTCGGAAAATCGACGAAGCTGGTGTTCGCCGACAAGCACAGGATCGCGAGCAGGCTGCCGATCGCAACGAAGTAGAGGGTGCCGCGCCCGACCACCGCCCCGGCCAACTGCGACAGCACGCTCTGATACCCCGGCTGGGTCTGGTCCATCGCGGCGATGCCGTAGGCATGCGCCAGATAAGCGATGCCCGCCAGCAGAAAGCCCAGGATCAGGACGATCGCGGTCAGGGTACGGTGGGCGTAGGTGACAGTGGGCTCGCGGAAGGCGCTGACCCCGTTGCTGACCGCCTCGACTCCGGTCATCGCAGTGCAGCCGCTGGCGAAGGCGCGCAGCAGCAGCCACAGGGTCACCCCCTCGGTGGCGGCCGGCACCGGCGGCGGCGGGACGATCGCGGGCGGGCTGCCCGAGGCCGTGAAAGCCAGCCACAGACCGTATGTGATGAGCCCGCCGAAGCTCGCGACGAAGAGATAGGTCGGGACGGCGAAAATCAGCCCGGCTTCGAGGGTTCCGCGCAAATTCACCACGGTGACCAAAAGGAGCACCGCCAGGCACAGCTCCAAGGTGTAGGGCTGCAGTGTCGGGACCGCCGAGGTCAGCGCCCCGATGCCTGCGGAGATGCCGACCGCGACATTGAGCACGTAGTCGATCATCAACGCGGTTGCGGCGAGCAGCCCGGCATTGGAACCGAGATTTTCCCGGGCGACGGTGTAGGAGCCGCCATTCGAGGGATAGGCCTCGATCGTCTGCCAATACGATATATAGAGCATCGCCAACACGATCAGGATCGCAGTCATGATCGGGCCGATATTGGCGAGCCCTGCGGCGCCGACCGGCAGCAGAATGGTCAGCGCCGCTTCCGGGCCGTAGGCGGAAGAGCCGAGCCCGTCGAGGCCCATCGCCGGCAGCCCTTCGAAGGCCGTGATCTTTCGGCTCTTGCCCTCGCGGTTGGCGAGCTTGCGGCCGATTACCAGGGTTTGCAGGTTCATGCTGTAACCAAGTTGCAGCGGCCCGCGCCGGGACCGTAAATGAAGCCGGAATAGGGCTCCGCCGTGGACGGGGGCTGTTTAATGGTGCAGGGCGCGTTGCAGCTGCGCCTTGTTCATCTTGGAGCGGCCCGGGATGTCGCGCTTCTTCGCCTCTTCATAGAGCTCGGTGCGGGTCTTCTCCTCGCCGTTTCCGGCCGCGGATTTCGCCCGGCTGCCGGGTTTCGCGGCGGCGCGGCCTTCGGTCGCGGCCCGGCCGGTTTCGCCGCGACGCTCCTTGGTCTTGGTGCGCCGCAGATTGCGCTGGTTGGTTTTCTTGTCCTCATTTTTCGACGCGCCGGCCTCGTGCAGCGCGATTGCGATCGCCTGCTTGGGGTTCTTGACCTTGCGCCTGCCGTTCGCCGTCTTGAGCTCGCCGTGCTTGAATTCGTGCATCACCCGCTCGACGGTCTCCTTCTGCGCCGGTGATTGAGACTTCGCCACGGTCGCCTCCATCTATATGAGAGCAAGATGCGGTGCTTCGCATGCGGGACACTCGCGCGGGGGCTTTGGTTCCGAGCCAGGTACCGTGCGGCGGCAACAACCGACCCGGGCGGTTGTTGACGGTTGCGAACCAACGAAAAGAGTCGGCATGACGGCGGCAGCGGCAGCTCATCAGCAGAAGCACGCGCACGATGGCGGCGCGAACGGCAACCGCCCGATCGAGGCAGCAGAGGCGGCACTCGATCCGGTCGCGGCGGCGAAACTCGCGAGGCTTCGCTATGTCAGCGACGACAGACCCGGCATCACCCGGCATCCGGCCAATAACGGCTTCGATTACCGCCGGCCGGACGGGGCGCTGATCGCCGACGAGGACACGCTTAAGCGCATCCGCTCATTGGCGATACCGCCGGCCTGGACGCAGGTGTGGATCTGCCCTCACGCGAATGGCCATATCCAGGCGACCGGACGCGATGCGCGCGGCCGCAAGCAATACCGCTATCACCCGCGCTGGCGCGAGGTGCGCGACGAATCCAAATACGGCAAGATGCTGACCTTCAGCCGCGCGCTGCCGTTGATTCGCGCCCGTGTCGATGCCGATCTGCGGCGCCGCGGCCTGTCGCGCGAGCGCGTGCTCGCCGCGATCGTGCGGATCATGGAGCTGACGCTGTTCCGCGTCGGCAACATCGAATATGCCAAGGCCAACAAGCATTTCGGACTGACCACGCTGCGCCACCGACACGTCAAGATCGAGGGCGATCACATTCACCTGGACTTCCAGGGCAAGAGCGGGGTGCGTCACGAGGGCGACATCAACGACCGCCGACTGGCGCGCATCGTCAAGGACTGCCGCGACCTGCCGGGCTACGAACTGTTCCAGTACCTGGACGAAGAGGGAAACCGCCATACCGTCGATTCGCACGACGTCAACGAATATCTGCGCGAGATCACCGGCGAGGACATCACCGCCAAGGACTTCCGCACCTGGGCCGGGACCAATCTCGCGGCCCTCGCCTTGAGCGAGTTCGAACAGTTCGATACCGAGGCGAAGCGCAAGCGGGCGGTCGTGCGCGCGGTCGAGGAAGTCGCAAAGCATCTCGGCAACACCCCCGCGGTGTGCCGCCGCTGCTACATCCATCCGGCGATTTTCGACGGCTATATCGACGGCACCCTGGCGGCCACCCTGGCCGAGAAGACGCGCGCCTACCTCGAGGAGAACATCGAAGGGATGAGCGCCGAGGAAGCGGCAGTGACCGCGTTTCTGCGTCTGCGGCTGGGCGAAATCGCCGAAGAGGCCAAATCGCCGCAGCGCGAACTGGCCAGCGCGTAATAAGCTACATTCGCGCGAAAAACGCGAAACCGGCGCCCGGGGCTGAACCTGACGGCGGCAACGCCGTTCGTATGTAGGTTCAGGCGGCGGCACTGGCGGAGGCTTTTTTGGGGAAGATCCGGGTCGCCCTTGTCGGGGTCGGGAATTGCGCCTCTTCCCTGATTCAGGGAGTGGAATTCTACCGCCGCACCAAGGGCGATCAGCCCGTTCCGGGCCTGATGCACCTCGACCTTGGCGGCTACCATGTCGGCGATGTCGAGTTCGTCGCCGCTTTCGACATCGCCAGGGGCAAGGTCGGCCGCGATCTCGCCGAAGCCGCCCTGGCCCCGCCCAACAACACCGAGCGTTTCGCCGAGCTGCGGCGGACCGGGATCGAGGTTCGCCGCGGGCCGACCCATGACGGCATCGGCCGCTATCTCGAGGAGGTCGTGATCGAGGCGCCGCAGGCGCCCGACGATGTTGCCGAAACGCTGCGCGCAACCGGCGCCGAGATCGTGGTCTCGTATCTGCCGGTCGGCTCGGAGCAGGCGTCGCGCTGGTATGCCGAGCAGGCTCTCGCCGCAGGCTGCGCTTTCGTCAACTGCATACCGGTGTTCATCGCCAAGGACCCGGCCTGGCGGCGGCGCTTCGAGGAACGCCGCCTGCCCTTGATCGGCGACGACATCAAGAGCCAGGTCGGAGCGACGATCGTCCATCGCGTCCTCGCCAATCTGTTTCGCGAACGCGGCGTGCGGGTCGATCGCACCTACCAGCTCAATTTCGGCGGCAACAGCGATTTCCAGAACATGCTGGAGCGCGAACGGCTGCAGTCGAAGAAGCGGTCGAAGACCGATTCCGTCACCAGCCAGCTCGCCGACAAGCTCTCCGACGACGAAGCGCATGTCGGGCCCAGCGATTACGTGCCGTGGCTGACCGACCGAAAATGGTGCTACATCCGGATCGAGGGTACGACATTCGGAAACCTGCCGCTGAACTGCGAACTGAAGCTCGAAGTGTGGGATTCGCCGAACTCGGCCGGGGTCGTCATCGATGCGATCCGCTGCGCCAAGCTGGCGCTCGACCGCGGCACCGGCGGCGCCCTGATCGGCCCGTCGGCCTATTTCATGAAAAGCCCGCCCGAGCAGTTCACCGACTACGAGGCGCGCATGCGGACCGAAGCCTTCATTTGCGGCGATCCCGAGCCCCGCGGCGGCGCTTGACCCCGCGCGAGACGAAGCCGGAACGGTTCGCGACCATGTACAAAAGGGGGAGCCGGGGTCCCGCCACGATCGAAGCCGGGCTTGGGCGGGTTCAGCGGCGCTGCTGAGCGCCGGCAGCTCCGCGGGATCCGGAGGAGAAGCATCCCATTTCGTAGCAAGCCAGCAAGGCTGCCGCGCCGAGGCCGATTTTGGTCCGGGTGGACATGCCGGCGGGCGCCGGCTGCTGCGCTTGCGCCGGCGCTTGCGCACCGGCGCCGGCGGCGCCGACCGTCACCGCGACGCGCTCGGCCGTATCCGGTCCGCCGCCCGCCGGGATGTAATCGACATTGACCTGGTTGCCCGGCGGAACCGACCCGACATAGGCCGCGAACGCGGCGATGGTGGGAAAGACCCGGCCGTCCACGGCGATGATCATGTCGCCGGCGCGGAAGCCCGCCTGGGCGCCGGCCGAACCCGGGCGCACCTGCTTGATTCGCATGATATCGAACGTCATGCCGCCGGCGGTTATCTGGCTGGCGCGCCCGATATCCATGCCCAAAGCCCCGCGGTTATGCGGCAATCCGGCGGCCTCCTGCACCGACAGCAGGCGATAGCCCATCGCGTTGTCGGCCCATACAGGCTGCTGCAGGCAGAGCAGCCCGGCCAGGGCTGCCGCGGCTAAGGGTATTCTTCGAGTGATCATGAGCCTGCCCGTTTAGATCAGCGGCGCCGGCCCGGTCCGGCCGGTCGGCGAAAGTCAGACGGAGACCGTGCCCTCGTCGGGCAGCCGGCCCTGCGGGGTCATGCCATCGACGACGCGCGGCAGATGCTGGCTGAGCTGCGACAGGAAATCCTCGGATTGCATGCCCGATTGCCGGGCCATGCTTTGCACCTGCTGCTCGCCGAAGACGCTGCGCAGCTGCTGCGGCGAGACCGGCTGGTTGGGGCCGTTGCCGACCCAGGAATCGGCGATGTTTCCCAGCCCCGCGCCGCGGAATTGCTGGATCAACCCGGCCAGCCCGCCGCCCTGATTGAAGCCGCCGCTTTGGCCCATCCCGCCCTGACCAAGCCCCTGACCGCCGCCGAGAAGCTGCATCAACACGTTTCCCAGGCCGGGTGCACCGGTGCCCATGCCCCCTGGCTGTGGTTGCTGGGACTGTTGCTGCGGCTGTCCCAAGACTTGGCCGACGATCTCGTCGAGAAGGCCCATGTGGCGTCTCCTGCTGAGGAATGGATGTCCGCCTGATAACGCTCGATCGGCGCCTTCGGGTCCACCTCCGAGCGCATCGGAACCGGCACGTTGGAGCTCCTGTTAACCAGCCAACCAACTCGCCAGCCTTGAGGACGCGCGCATTGACCGGCGCCGACGATCGGCCTGAGGCCGTTCCCGTTTACGAAGAAACCTTGCGCGTCGAAAAGACCGTGCGCGAGGCGGACCGGCTGCTGATCAAGACCTCGGTTCAGGAGCGGACCGAATATGTCGATCTCGATCTGCGCATCGGCGACGCCCTGATCGAGCGCGTACCGATCAACGAGATCGTCGAGACGGCACCGGCCGTCCGCGAGGAAGGCGACACGATCATCGTGCCGATTCTCGAGGAAATCTTCGTCGTCGAGAAGCGGCTGGTCCTCAAGGAAGAGATCCACATCCGTCGTCAGGAGGTGGTGCAGCACGTTCACGAGCCGATCCGGCTGCGCAGCGAGGAGGTGTCGCTCGAACGACCCCCCGTCACCGATCCCACCAACACGTCAGTCACAGAGGATGAAGCATGACAGATCTTTCGGGAACACAAGTTTCGACCGGGGGCGGCGCCATCAACCAGGTGGTCGCGATGTTCGAGACCTACGAGCAGGCGCGGGCGGCGCGCGACTCGCTGGTGGCGGCGGGGGTCGACCGCTCGCGGATCGAGCTCCTCGACCAGGCGGCGACGGATGACGATGCGACCTTCCGCTATGACCGGAACGAGCAGGGTTTCTGGGGCGCGATCAAGAGTTTGTTCATGCCCGATGACGAGAGCCACGTTTATGCCGAGGGTCTCGGTCGCGGCCATGCCATGCTCGTGGTGCGCGGCGCGGCGGGTGAGCCGGCCGGCGGCCAGGACCGGATCATCAGCCTGCTCGAAAGCCAGAACCCGCTCGACGTCGAAACCCACGCGGCGCAGTGGCGGCAAAGCGGCTGGTCCGGCAGCTATGCCGGGCGGACCGCCGGCGACACCTATACGACCCAAACCGCGACGCAAGCGCGGGCGGCCGGCACCGCATCGACGAGCGCCGCCGCGCTCGGCACCACCACGGGCACCGTCGCCGGGCTCGGCACTGGGCGCGAGGAGGTCATCCCGGTCTATGAGGAGCAGCTTCGGGTCGGCAAGCGCGAGGTTGGGCGCGGCAGCGTGCGCGTTCGCAGCTACGTCGTCGAAACCCCGGTGCAGGAGCAGGTGCGGCTGCATGAGGAGCGGGTGGAGGTCGAGCGCCGCCCGGTCGATCGTCCGGCGACCGGCGCCGATCTCGGCGCCGAGGCGTTTCGCGAGCGCACGATCGAGGTGACCGCGACCGCCGAGGAAGCCGTCATCGCCAAGGACACCCGGGTCAAGGAAGAGATCGTCGTGCGCAAGCAGGAGGAGGAGCGGACCCAGACGGTCAGCGACACCGTCCGCCACACCGAGGTCGAGGTCGAGGACGACCGCGCCGCCGCGACCAACGCTCCCGTCCCGGGAACCACGACGACGCGACGGCCGTAATCCGGCACAAGCCTGTCATTGCGAGCAGGGCGAAGCAATCTCGTGCCGATTGAGGCTCTTACGGATCGGGATTGCTTCGTCGCTTCCGCTCCTCGCAATGACCCGCTATCAACGGCGCTCAGCCGCCGCGACGCGCGAAGTCGATGCGCGGGTCGATGACCATGTAGGTCAGATCGCTGATCAGCTTGAGCAGCAGGCCGATCAGGGTGAACACGTAGAGCGTCGCGAACATGATCGGGTAGTCGCGGTTGATCGCCGCCTCGAAGCCCAGCAGGCCGAGGCCGTCGAGCGAGAAGATCACCTCGATCAGCAATGACCCGGTAAACAGGATGCCGATAAAAGCCGCCGGAAAGCCGGCGACCACCAGCAGCATCGCGTTGCGGAAGACATGGCCGTATAACACGCGGCCCTCGGACAAACCCTTGGCGCGGGCGGTCAATACGTATTGTTTGTTGATCTCGTCGAGAAAGCAGTTCTTGGTCAGCATTGTCAGTGTGGCGAAGCCGCCGATCACCAGGGCCATGATCGGCAGGGCGATGTGCCAGAAATAATCGGTGATGCGCATCGGCCACGACAACGCGCTCCAATCGTCGCTGACCAGGCCGCGTAGCGGAAACCACTGCAGATAGCTGCCCCCGGCAAACAGCACGATCAGCAATACCGCGAACAGAAAACTCGGCACGGCATAGCCGACGATGATGACGCCGCTGGTCCACACATCGAAGCGGCTGCCGTCGCGCACCGCCTTGCGGATGCCGAGCGGGATCGACACGAGATAGGTGATCAGCGTCGTCCACAGCCCGATCGAGATCGACACCGGCAATTTATCGCGGATCAAATCCACGACCTTGCGATCGCGGAAGAAGCTGTTGCCGAAATCGAAGGTCAGATAGTTCTTCATCATCAGCAGAAAGCGCTCGAGCGGGGGCTTGTCGAAGCCGTATTGTTTTTCGAGCTGCTTGATGAAGGCCGGGTCGAGCCCGCGCGCGCCGCGGTAGCGGGTATTGCCGCCGGCCGACAAGGTCTCGCCGCTGGTGCCGCTGACCCGCTGCGTCGCGCCGACCGCATTGCCCTTCAACTTCGAGATCATCTGCTCGACCGGGCCGCCCGGCGCCGCCTGCACGACAATGAAATTGATCACCATGATTGCGAACAGGGTCGGGATGATCAGCAGCACGCGCCGGATCGCGTAGGCAATCATGGTTCGGTCAGGGCTTGGCGGTTTCGCCTTTCTTTTCTTCGACCGTCTTCTCGGCGTTCGGATCGACCCACCAGGTTTCCAGGCCGAGCCCGTATTTGGGCGAGATCTGCGGCCGCTTGTACTTATCCCAATAGGCGACCCAGAAATCCGAAGTGTGGAAGTTCGGTACGACGTAGTAGCCGTATTGCAGGACCCGGTCGAGGGCGTGGCAATAAACCACCAGGCTGGCGCGGTCAGGCGCGGCGATCAGGCCTTCGATCAACTGATCGATAACCGGGCTTTTGATCCCGAGCTGGTTGCGGCTGCCCTGCTGATCGGCCGCGGCGGAGCCGAAAAACTCGCGCTGTTCGTTGCCAGGCGACAGCGATTGCGGGAACAGCACCACCGTCATGTCGAAATCGAACGTGTCCACGCGCCGCTCGTACTGCGCGTTGTCGATGGTGCGGACATGGGCGATCACTCCCATGCGTGCCAGGTTCTGCACGAAGGGCAGCACGATGCGCTCGAACTGCGGATTGTCGAGCAGCAATTCGAACTCGAAAGGCTGGCCGGTTTTTTCGTTAACCAGCTTTTCGCCCTGGAACGCCCAGCCGGCTTCCTTCAGCAGGCGCAAGGCGATCCGCAGCCCGTCGCGGATGTTGCCGGAGCCATCGTATTTCGGCGGGTTGTACTCGGTGGTGAATACCTGATCCGGGATTTGCCCGCGATACTTGTCGAGGATCTGCAATTCGGCGCCCTGCGGCACGCCGGTCGCCGCCAGCTCGGAATTGTCGAAATAACTGCGGGTACGTTTATAAGCGCCGTAAAACAGGTTCTTGTTGGACCATTCGAAATCGAAGGCGTAACCCAGCGCCTCGCGGACGCGCGGGTCCTGGAACAACGGCCGGCGCAAATTGAAGCCGAAGCCCTGCATGCCGCTCGTCAACTCGTTCGGGATCTCCTCCTTCTTGATCAGCCCCTGGCGCAAGGCCGGGCTGTCATAACCGGTGGCCCAGTCCTTGGACGAATTCTCCCGCCGGTAATCGTACTGGCCGGCCTTGAACGCTTCGAGCGCGACTGTCGCGTCGCGGTAATAATCGTAGCGGATCACATCGACATTATAGCGGCCCTTGTTGACCGGCAGGTTGATGGCCCAATAATCGGGAACCCGGCGATAGGTGATCGAGCGGCCGGCATCGATCGCCTCGATCTTGTAGGGGCCGCTGCCGAGCGGGATGTCGAGTGTGGTCTTATCGAACTCGCGGCCCGACCAGTAGGCTTTCGACAAAACCGGCATCTCGCCGAGGATCTGCGGCAGTTCGCGGTTCTCGGTCGATTTGAAGCGGAAGCGGACGCCGCGATCGCCCTCGGGTTCGACGCCGGTCACGTCGCCGTAATAAGAGCGGTACATCGGCGCGCCCTTGTCGCGCAGCGTATCGAAGGTCCAGACGACATCGGCCGGGGTCATCGGGGTACCGTCGTGGAAGCGGGCCTCCGGGCGCAGGGTGTACAGCACCGAGAGTTTGTCCGGCGCCAGCTCCGCGCTTTCCGCGGCAAGGCCGTATTCGCTGACCGGCTCGTCCTCGGCCGGGCTCATCAGCGTGTCGAAGATCATGCCGATGCCGGCCGCCGGCAGGCCTTTGACAACGAACGGGTTCAGCGTGTCGTAGGTGCCGATCGCCGAAAGGCGCATCGTCCCGCCCTTCGGGGCATCCGGGTTGGCATAATCGAAATGGCTGAACCCAGCGCCATATTTCAACTCGCCGAACAGCGACATGCCATAGGTGCCGAGCGCGTGCGCGACACCGATGGCCGCGAGCGTCAGCACCAGGCCGAGAAACAAGGCAGGCAATCGGCGCATCATGGGTTCCTGATAAAGGGCGGGCTGGCGCTCAGCCGGCAATCAGGGCCAACGCCTCGGCGTGAATGCGCGCATCGCCGGCAACCACGACACGGCCATCCGAGGCGAGATCGAGCGGGCGGCCGTGCCAGTCGGTCGCGACCCCGCCGGCGCCCGCGACGATCGGCGCCATCGCGCTGAAATCATACGGCTTCAGCTGCGCCTCGACGACCAGATCGACAAAACCCGACGCGACCAGCCCATAGGCGTAGCAATCGGCACCGTAGCGCCCCAGCTTGACGGAAGCGGTCAGGCGCGCAAAGGCGGCGGCATCGTTCCCCGCAAACATCTCGGGAGTGGTGGCGAACAAAGTGGCGGCAGCAAGGCGCGAACACGGCCGGCAATTGATCGCACGGCCGTTCCAGGTCGAGGGCCGGCCGAGGGCGCCGACCCAGCGTTCGCGCGAGATCGGCTGGTCGATGATGCCGAGGATGGGTGTGCCGCGGCGGGCGAGCGCGATCAGGGTTCCGAACAGCGGCACCCCGCTGATGAAGGATTTGGTGCCGTCGATCGGGTCGAGCACCCAGACGAATTCGGCATGCTCGCGCTCGCGGCCGTATTCCTCGCCGATGATCCCGTGCTGCGGAAATCGCGCCGCGATCAGCCGGCGCATCGCCGCCTCGGCGCCGCGGTCGGCGGCGGTGACCGGGCTCAGATCGGGCTTGTCGTCGACCGCCAGGTTCTGCCGGAAGTACGGCCGGATTACCTCGCCGGCGGCGTCGGCAAGCTCGGCCGCGACGGCGATGCAGGCGTCGATGGGAGGGCTCGCGTCCGTGGCCGGGCCTCGTCCCGGGGTCTATTTCAGCGATTCGAGGTAGGCGATGACGTCGGCCCGGTCCTGCGCCTTCGGCAGGCCGGGGAAGGTCATCTTGGTGCCCTTGGCGAAAAGCTGCGGCTTGTAGAGCCAGATATTGAGCTTGTCCGGGTCCCACTTCTCGCCCTTGTCGGCGGCCAGCGCCGGCGAGAATTGGTAATTCGGCACGCTGGCGATGTTCTCTTCCATGACCCCCCACAAATTGGGGCCGATCTTGTTGGCGCCGCCCTTCTCGAAGGTGTGGCATTGCAGGCAGACCTTGGCGGTCTGGGTGCCCTTGGCGGCGTCCGCCTTGGCCAGCAGCGGCTCGATCGGTTCGGGCCCCGCCGGCGCCTCCGCTCCCGCGGCCGGCGCCGAAGCCTCGGTCGGGGCGATCGGGTAAGCCTGCTGCTCCAGCGGCTTCGGGCGGACGATCTCGCTCGCCAAAATCCCGGAGGCCATCGCAACGATCATCGCGGTCAGCACCGAGGCGATGATCTTGTTCCATTCGAAGGACGACATCGGCGACCTTTACCTCACCTGCGCCGGGCGGGGCAGAAAACCGGATTATAACAGCCAACTCAAACAAATTATCGCGCTTCCGGCGATCCGAAGAACCGGGCATCTTGTCGCTTCCCGTTCATGCCCTGTTACGATGGCCGCCGCCTCGCCCCGCAACCCGATCATCATCATACCTTCCCGGCTGGCCTCGACCCGGCTGCCGGGGAAGCCGCTGGCCGACATCGCCGGCCAACCGATGATCGTGCATGTCTGGCGGCGGGCGGTTGCCGCCGATCTCGCGCCGGTGGTGGTGGCCTGCGGCGATTGCGAGATAGCGGCCGCGATCGAGGCGATCGGCGGCCGGGCGGCGATGACCGACCCCGATCTGCCGACCGGCTCGGACCGGATTCATCAGGCGATCTCCCGGCTCGACCCGGGCGGCGCCTATGACGCCGTGATCAATGTGCAGGGCGACCTGCCGATGATCGACCCCGGCGCGATCCGGGTCGCCGCCGCGGGGCTCGCCGACCCCGAAACCGACATCGCGACCCTGGCTGCGGTCATCACCGACCCGGCGGCGCTGGCCGATCTCGCGGTCAACAAGGTGGTCGCCGGCTTCGCCGAATCGGCACGGACCGCGCGGGCGCTCTATTTCAGCAAGGCGGCGGTGCCATGGGGGGAGGGACCGCATTACGAGCATATCGGGCTTTACGCGTACCGGCGCGCCGCGCTCGACCGCTTCGTCGGCCTGCCGCAGGGCGTGCTCGAACGGCGCGAGCGGCTCGAACAATTGCGGGCGTTGGAGGCGGGCATGCGTATCGCGGTGACCCTGATCGACCCGGCAAGGCTCGGCGTCCAGGTCGATACCCCGGCCGATCTCGAGCGCGCCCGCGCTTTGATGCGCCGGGGCTGATCGCATTGCCCGCTGCAACGACCATATCCGACCCGCTACCCGCGACGGAGACGCGGCCCAAGATCCGCCTCGTCGATGTCGGGATCACCTTCCGGCCGCCGCGGCGCGAACCGGTGGTGGCGGTGCAGAACGTGTCGCTCGCCGTGCCGGAGGGAGCGATCGTCACGATCGTCGGCCCCTCAGGCTGCGGCAAATCGACCATGCTCAACATCGTCTCCGGCCTGATGCCGGCGACGACGGGCTTTGCCGAGGTGGATGGCGAGCGGGTCACCGGCATCCGCCACGATGTCGGCTACATGTTCGCCCGGGACGGCATGCTGCCGTGGCGTACGGCCGGCCGCAATGTCGAATTCGGGCTGGAAATCCGCGGCGTTGCGAACCGCCGGGAGGTCGCGCGCGAGTGGCTGCGCCGGGTCGGGCTCGAAAAATTCGCGGGTCATTACCGCCATGAGCTGTCGCAGGGCATGCGCCAGCGGGTCGCGGTGGCGCGGACCTTCGCGATCGATCCCGACATCCTGCTTATGGACGAGCCGTTCGGCGCGCTCGACAGCCAGACCCGGCTCTTGCTGCAGGAGCTGTTCCTGACGGTGTGGGAGAGCACGCGCAAGACGGTGCTGTTCGTGACCCACGACCTGCACGAGGCGATCTTCCTGTCGGATGTCGTCGTCGTGTTCACCAACCGGCCGGGCCGGGTCAAATCGACGATCCCGATCGATCTGCCGCGCCCGCGGCTGCCGCCGGCCGAGCTGGCGACCGCCAGCGAGTTCCGCGATCTTTATTCCCGCATCTGGAGCGATTTGCGCGACGAGGTTCGCATGTTCGAGTGAGCGGGCGCTCAGGCGCGCGTCGCGGTCCGGCGGTGGTGACCAGATTTACGCCGCGGCCGCCGCGCCGGGCTCAGACCGGGGTCCACCAGCACGGATGGATCAGCATCACCAAACGCGGTTCCAGCGCTTCCGCGATGACATCGCCGAACGGCCGGTAATCGGCCTCGCCTAGCAGGTCGAGCGCAGCGTGCCTTGTCTTGCGCGAGGAGATCCGGACGGTCGACCCGCTGTCGGAAAAATCGATGTTGCGGGGCACCCGGTAGGCTTCATAAGTCAGCCCCAGCCCGGCGGCGTCGATCTGATGCAAGATCGCCGACCAGCCGTCCTGCTCGACGCTGCGCCCGACCGGCTTGCGCCCGGCCGCGGCGCCGGCGAAAATCTCGTAATTGACGAGATCGTGGTCGCGCGCGAATCGGCTGCCATGCGCGGCCGTGCCGCGCACGAAGATGCCGGCATCGGCAAAGGCCGCGATCTCGTCGCGCAGCAGTTCGGCGACGGTCCGGCGAGTCAGATACGAAAGCTGCACGAAATCGTTGTGGATGCCGATTTCGTGCCCCATGGCGGCAATCTTGCGGCAGCGTTCGAAGAAGCCCGGCGCGTGCCGGACCCGGCCCTGCTCGATATGCCCGTAATAATTCTCGCTGCGCCGGTAATCGCCGGGCGGCAGCATGAAAAAGGTCGAGGGCACCCCGAGCGCCGCATCGATCTCGGCCAACATCGCCGCGTTGTCGAGCGAATGATCGACGTCGTGGCGCAGCAGGACCACGTTCGCGGGGATTGGATTTGCCGCATAGTCCCGGAACAATCGCGGGGTCAGGCCCTGGTCCAGCGCGAAGCGCACCAATTCGCGATAGCTGCGGACGCGGTTGCGGCCGCGCAGTTCGGCGTCCATCGCGTGCGCCTTGATCAAACCGGATTGGCGGGCGGCGAAGAACCGGAGCCGGCTTGGCCCGAACCTCTTTCAAGCCCTGCCAGTATTGCGGCGATGCGGGCCGAGGCGGTGCCATCGCCGTAGAAGGCCGGCGCCTGCGCCGGCTTCGCCGCGTCGCCGAGGGCGGCGGCAAGCCCGGCGTGGACCGTCTCCGCGTCGCTCGGAGCGAGCAGGCGGTTCCACCCTGCCTCGACCAGTTCCACCCATTCCGTCTCGGTGCGCAACGTCACGCACGGGACGCGGTGAAAGAACGCCTCCTTCTGCACGCCGCCGGAATCGGTCGCGATCAGCCGGGCATTGCGCTCCAGTTCCAGCATGTCGAGATAACCTGTCGGCTCGATCGTGTGGAGGCGCGCCGCCGGCGTCGGCGGCAGGTCCGCGCGCTGCAATGCCGATCGGGTGCGCGGATGCATCGGGAATACCACGTCGATCTCGTGCGATACCCGGTGCAGGCCCGCCAGGATGGCGGCCAGCCGCTCGCGATCATCGGTGTTTTCGGCGCGGTGAACGGTCGCCAGCAGATAGCTCCCGGGAGCGAGGCCGAGACGCGCCAGCACCCGGCTTTGCTTTGCCGCCAGCTCGGAAAACCGCAAGGTCGCGTCGAACATCACGTCCCCGGTCTGGAAAATCGTTTCGGGCGGCACGCCCTCGTGCCGCAGATTATCGACAGCGGCGCGAGTCGGGGCGAAGAGCAGCTGCGACAGGCGGTCGGTGACGATGCGGTTGACTTCTTCCGGCATGGCGCGGTTGAACGAACGCAACCCGGCCTCGACATGGGCCAGCGGCAGCACCAGCTTGGCGGCGACCAGTGCCGCCGCGAGGGTCGAGTTGGTGTCGCCATAGGTCAGCATGCCGTCGGGCTTCACGGCCAGCGCCACCTGTTCGAGGCGTTCGATCATCGCCGCGGTCTGCGCTCCGGGCAGGCCCGAGCCGACGCCGAGATGATGGTCGGGTGCGGCAATGCCGAGTTCGTCGAAAAACAGCTGCGACATGTTGGCATCGTAGTGCTGGCCGGTGTGCACCAGGATTTCGGCGATATCGCCGGTGCAGCGCATCGCCTCCGACACCACCGCGGCCTTCACGAATTGCGGCCGCGCACCGACCACCGACATTATCCTCATCGTAAACGATTCCGATCATCCTCGCTCGGCCGGCAATGACGCCGCGTGCGGATGGCCGCTGCGGACCTCGCTCGCCAAACGCCGGCCGCAACATAGGCGAGGTTCAGACCAAAAAGGGGAGAAATCGGACCCGATCGTGCGCCCAAATCGCCTTGACACCTTTCCGTGCCAGGAATCAATTGCCTCGTGCCCAAGCCAGAACCTTTCCGCACTAGCGGGCCGCTGGATCGCATCCTGATTGACGAGGCGGTCAAGCTTTTTGAGGGCAGCGAAAATACCCTCGGTGCAATACTCGGTGTGCTCGGGGTTCCGAATGAGGGCCGGGCGCTTGATATTGGGGGTGCTGCCTATCTCGGGCAGGAAAGCACGCGATTTCTTGTGGAGGTCTTTGGCTCCCGCGTCGATGTGCTGCGCCCGCCGGGACGCGACCTAAGCGAATTCGAGCGGACGTTCGGCGAGAAGGCGCGGCTGCTCGACGGGCTGCCGGGGATTGGTACGCCGCCCTATGATGTGGTCGTGCTGTGCCCCAACGCGGCCAGGATCTTCGCCGATCTGCGCAAGCTCGTATCGGTTCAGGACTACCTGGTGCGAGCCGGCGGCTATCTGATCTGCCATGGCATCCTGCCGGAGCGTGCCGGGGTTCCCCCCTATCTGCAGCCGCCTTCGGCAGTCGCCCGCGAATTTGCCGCCGCGTTCGCCTTCCAGGACGGGCTCCCCGTTCGCCTCCCGACCTATCTGTCGAATTACCGCTTTCTCGGTTCTTTCCCGCGCAAGACCAGGACCCGCAGTTATCTGGCCTGGTATGTGCTGCAAAAACCCGCTCGCTCCCGGGCCGCTGGCGGCAGCCAGGTCAAGCCGGATTTGTCCCGGCGCGGGCCGAAGCGCGTCGCCGCCGCTCCGGTCGGCGCCGGCGGCGGCATCATGCGCCCGCCGCGGCCCAAGACGGCACTCGCCGAGACCGCGCCGTCGCAGGCGCGCTCGGCGGCTTTGAGGGATCCGCCGCCAACTCCGCGGCACCCGGCGGAAAAGCCCTGCGACTTGCTGCGACAGGTCAAAAGATACGGGCCGCCCGATCTCGATCCCGTTCTGGACGATATCGCGCTCGTCCCCCCGCCGGCCGCCCTCGAGGCGCTGCTTGCGGCTCATGAATTCGACGGGCTGATGTTCGTCAACAACCGCTTCGATCATGACGGCCGGGTCATGCGCACGGCCGAAGCGGTGCTCGATTTCGGGCGCAAGCCGCTGCTGGTCGGTTCCAACGACACCACCGACTACGCCGTCGCCGAGGTCCTCGCCGGCGTCCCGCTGGTGCTGATTCCGAACCATAACCGGCCGATTGCAAGCAGCCTGCGCCAGCGCCGGCTGCCGCTCGACATTGGGCCGCGTTACGAGATCTGGCTGGCGACCTCGGCCGTCTACCTGATGCAGCTGCTGCGTCGCCTGCGCCGCGGTTCGCGCCCGTTCATCGTGCATTCGCACGACTTTCGCGCCGCCTACGCCTGCGCCGGCGCGATCGAGCTGCTGCGCCGCGTCGAGAGCGAGGCGCCGCCCCTTAAATGGCTGCACGACATCCATGAGTTCGTGCGCGAATACGGCATCATCGATCCGAGCTTGCAGGCGCTCGGCTGCTTGTGGGAGGACAGCCTTTATCGCGAAGCGGACGCGCTGACCACGGTCAGCGGCGATCTTGCCGACAAGATCTATCGCCAGCACGCGATCCGCCGACCGCCGCGGGTCATCTACAACTCGAACCGATTGGCGGCGCGCCATAAATACAAGGGGCCGAAGCTTCGAGAGGTGATCGCGGTCGGCGACCGGCCGGTTCTTGTCCATTCCGGAAACATTCGCCCGGGACGCGGCGTGGAATACGCGATCGAGGCGCTCCGCCAGCTCGAAGACGCGCATCTGCTTCTGATCACCGGGGCCAAGGGAGATTATCTCGACGGTCTGTTGGAACGAGCCGCACAGGCCGGGGTGCGGACCCGCATTCATCTGCATCCGCTGCTGCCCTACGATGAAGTCTCCGGCTTTATTGGCGAGGCCGATGTCGGGCTGATCCCGATGGAGCATTACGGCAATGCCGACGTGTCGTTGCCCAACAAGCTGTTCGACTACATCGCGGCGGGTCTGCCGGTTGTGTCGTCCGACACCGGCAACATTCTCAAGCTGCTGCGCGATTGGCCGATCGGCCGCGTCTTTCCGGCGCGGGACGTCGATGCCTTGGTCGCGGCCATCCGCGAGGTTGTGGCCGAGCGGCCGCGCTACCGCGCCGCGATCGGCTCCCGGCCAGACATCCTGCTATCCTTCGCCTGGGAAACCCAGGTGCTGAAACTGTTCGAGATCTATCGCGAACTCGAGACCGAGCCGAAACCCGGCCACGCGCTTGTAGTGCCGGAATATTAGGCCTGGTTCAGCCCGCAATTTCGGCCATGCCTTTGTCGGCCAGCTCGGCGCGGGCCTTGTCGTTCTTGGCGAGGTCCAGCCGCATCCCGCGCAAGACGTGCGGCGCCTTGGTGAACTGGATATTGGCGTATTCGACGACCTCGATGCGGTTGCCCCAGGGATCGAGGAAATCGAGGAACGGGCCTTCGACCATGCGGGCGCCCGCGGCCTCGGCGCGGGCCCTGACCGTCGAGCGGTCGTCCACCACGAAACCGAGATGGCGGCGCTCGACCCCGTCCCATTGCGGCCGCGCCGGCAGGGTCATGTTGATGAACTGGTCGCCCATATCGATGAAGGCGCTGCGCTCGCTGCGCCCGCGCAAGGCGAACTCGAAGATGCGGCCGTAAAAGGCAAGCCCCTCGTCGATATCGCCGACCTCGATCGCGACATGGTTGATCCCGACCAGCTTTGGCTTGTTCGCGTCGTCCATGGTGTCCTCCTCGCGCCGGAAGCGCGAGTGTAGCGCCACTCGCGGCGAGGCGCTCGGCTGCCGTGCCGAAATCGCCGGGCTGGCGCGGTGACAAGGCCGGATCGCGGGTTTACAGTGGCGAAATCGTCGCAGGCGACCGTTGCGACAGGCGCCGCATGGTCGCGTCGTGGTTCCCAGGGAGGATATGGCATGCAGTACCGCAGGATCTCGGCGGATTGTCATCTCGATCTGCCGTGGCTGCCGCCGGAATTGTTCGTGTCCGAAGCCTCGCGCGAGCTGAAGGACCGCATGCCTTATGTCGAGGACGGGCCGGAGGGGCGGCGCTGGGTCACTAAATCCGGCGTCTTTATGGGCATCCCCGGCGCGGTCGGCTCGGTCGGCGCGCCGTTCGTCCCGGGCCAGAATTACCGCGTCGACAAGATGGCCGAGACCGGGCTTTACGACGCCGGCAAGCAGGGCGAGCGCCGCCCCGGCGACCCGCATCTGCGGGTCAAGGAGATGGAGAAGGACGGCGTCGATGCCGAGATCATCTTCGGCATCCTCGGCGTGGCTTCGCGGGTCGAGGACCCGATCGCCGCCAACGAGATGCTGCGCATCTACAATGATTGGCTGAAGGATTTCTGCAGCTACTATCCCGAACGCCAGCTCGGTCTCGCCTGTCTTCCGTATGGCGATGTCGAGGCGGCGGCAAAGGAGGTCTACCGCGTCGCCAAGCTCGGGCTGCGGGGGCTCGAACTGTCGTGCTCCTGGGACATGGAGCCGATGTATCACGCCAGCTGGGACCCGCTGTGGAAAGCGGTCAACGACGTGCAATTGCCGTTGCACTTCCACACCTTCCCGGCGATCCCGCAACGCGAGCGCAACAAACTGCAGGGGCATCTGAAGCGGACGGCGCAGTTCACCTCGGTGGCCGGCTTCCAGATGAACCTGATCAACATCATCGCCGCGATCATCGGCGCCGGCGTGCTGGAGCGGTACCCGAACATGCGGGTCGGCTTTGGCGAGAGCGGCATCGGCTGGCTGCCCTATGCGCTCGACCGCATGGATTTCGAGTGGGAGGACCGCTTCCGCGACCTGATGCCGAAAAAGCCGAGCGAATACTGGCGGCGGCAATGCCGCGCCACGTTCCAGTTCGACCGCATCGGCGCCAAGCTGGTCGACGAACTCGGGGTCGAGACCTTGATGTGGGGCTCGGATTACCCGCATCCCGACGGGGTGTGGCCCGAATCCTCGAAATACATCGAGGAACAATTCGCCGGTCTGCCGGCCGACACGATCCGCAAGATCACCTGCGAGAACGCCGGCAAATTCTACGGCTTCATGAACTGAGTTTGCCCTCCCGCAGTAACCGTCATGCCCGGCCTTGTGCCGGGCATCCACCTGGATGGCCGGGTCGAGCCCGGCCATGACGACAAAAGTGCGGCGGGGAAGAATTTGAAGGAGAAACACATGGCCTACGACCTGCTGATCAAGAATGGCCGCATCGTCGATGGTTCGGGCGGCCCGGCCTATCGCGCCGACCTCGCCGTCAAGGATGGCAAGATCGTCGAGATCGGGAAGCTGTCCGGGCCGGCGACGCGCACGATCGACGCCGACGGCCGCGTCGTCGCGCCCGGCTTTATCGACAATCATTGCCATTACGACGCCCAGGTCACCTGGGACCCGCTCTGCACCTTCTCGCCCGAGCACGGCGCGACCTCGGTCATCTTCGGCAATTGCTCGCTGTCCTTGGCGCCGGTGCACAAGGACCGCGCCAAGCAGGAGCGGCTGTCCGAGTTCCTGTCCTATGTCGAAGCGATCCCGATGGAGGTGCTGAAGACCCTCGAATTCACCTGGGAGACCTTCCCGCAATATCTCGACCAGCTCGACCAGCATCTCGGGGTCAATGTCGGCAATCTGATCGGCCACACCGCGGTGCGCTATTACGTGATGGACGACGACTGCCAGAAGCGCACCGCCACCGACGACGAGATCGCGCAGATGCAGGGCCTCGTGCGCGACGGCATCAAGGCCGGCGCGCTCGGGCTGTCGGTGTCGCGCAACCAGGGCCATTTCGACCCGCAGGGCGTCCACATCCCGGCGATCTGGGCGGACGAGAAGGAAATCTTCGCGCTCGGCGACGTGTTGCGCGAACTCGGCACCGGCATCATCCAGTCGGGCGGCGGCAACGGCGCCGAGATGAAGGACGCGCTGATGAGCCGCCTTTCCGAGGCGACCGGCCGCGTCGTCGTCTACAACAATCTCGGCCAGACGATGCGCCGGCCCGGCCAGTGGCAGAAGCAGATGGCGCAGGTCGATGCCACGACGGCGAAGGGCATCCGCGCCTTCCCGATGTGCACGCCGAACCGCATCACCGATTATTTCCAGATGCGCAACACCCAGACCTTCCGCGGCCTGCCGGTGTGGCACCCGATCTGCCTGTCGTCGCCCGAGGACCAGCTGAAGGCCTATGCCGACCCCGAGGTGCGCAAGAAGCTGCACCAGGAGGCGATCGAATTCAAAGGCGGCCCGGCGATCGGCATCTGCAGCACCTGGTGGGACTACATGGTGGTGCAGACCGCGGTGCTGGACAAGAACAAGTGGATGGAGGGCAAGACCCTCGGCGAGATCGCCCAGGCCCAGGGCAAGGGCATCATCGACTGCCTGTGCGACCTGACGATCGAGGAGAACCTCGACACCGAATGGCTGCATGGCGAAAACAACGTCGATGACGCGGCGGTGGCGCAGATCCTGACCTATCCGAACGCCGTGATCGGGCTGTCGGATGGCGGCGCGCATGTGCAGTTCCAGAGCGGCTTCGGCTATTCGACGCGGCTGCTGTCGGAATGGGTCCGCGAGAAAAAAATCATGTCGCTGGAGCAGGCGGTGCGGCGGCTGACCTTCGAATCGGCCTCGGTATTCGGGCTTTACGACCGCGGATTACTGCGTCCCGGCATGGTCGCCGATATCGTGATCTTCGATCCCGACACCGTGAAGCCGTTGCCGCTCGAAGTCATGCATGACTTCCCGACCGGCGCCAAGCGCATCAAGGAGCCGGCCCAAGGCATCCACATGACGATCGTCAACGGCCAGGTGCTGATCGAGGAGGGCAAGCACACCGGCGCATTGCCCGGCCGCGTATTGCGCAACACCTACTACCGCGCCCACGCCGGCTAAGCCTGCTCGCGTCCTTTCCCCGGCTCCAGCCCCGTCGGGTTGTCCCCGGCGGGGGCCCAAGCCTGTGATGGAGGCCATTGACAGCGCCGGCCGGCAGGCCGGCGCCGCTCTCGTTGCGGCACGGCTTTTGCCGACTCGATCGAAGCGATTTGGCAAAGCGGTAATATTTCATTAATCAAACCCGGGCATAGCACATCACCCGCGTTTCGAAAGTCGGAGCTCAATGAGCGTCGTCGGTCGCATCATTGCCGGGGCCCGCGAATGGTCGCTGGGCGGCCCGATCGGTGCGCTGCTCGAACGCGTGATCCGGCACCTGCCGCATTGGCCGGCGCGCGAAGGCGAGCCTCCGGCGAGTGATCCGCGCCGGCGCGTGGCGTTCACGATCGCGGTCATTGCCCTGGGCGCCAAGATGGCGAAGGCCGACGGGGTCGTGACCCGCGACGAGGTCGCCGCGTTTCGCGAGGTCTTCCAGATCCCGCCCGGCGAAGAAGAGCATGTCCGGCTGATCTTCGACCTGGCGCGCAAGAGCACCGCCGGTTTCGACAGCTATGCGCGACAGGTTGGCCGGCTGTTCGCGCAGGATCGCGGCGTGCTCGAAGACCTGCTCGGCGGACTTTTCCACATAGCCCTGGCGGATGGCCGGGTCTGCCCGGCCGAGGACGCCTATCTGCGCCAGGTCGCGCATCATTTCGGCTTCGGCCCGCGCGATTATGCGCGCATCCGCGCGCTGCATCTCGGAGCGACCGCCGATGGCGAAGACCCGCACGCGATGCTCGGGGTCGCGCCGGACGCCTCGGCCGAGGAGATCCGCGCCGCCTACCACCGCCTGGTGCGCGAAAACCACCCCGACCTGCTGATGTCGCAGGGCCTGCCGCCGGAATGCGTCGCGCTGGCCTCGGCGCGCCTGGCGCGGATCAATGCGGCGCATGACCGGCTCTCGAAAGGAGATCCGGAGCGGGTGCAGGCCCGTTCGGCATGATCCTGCCGGCTATCCGGGAGCGGCCGTCGCCCAATCATGACGGGCGCGGCGAGCCGGCCCGCATCGACATGCTGGTGCTGCATTATACCGGCATGAGCAGCGCTGCCGCGGCGCTCGATCGGTTGTGCGACGCGGCGGCGCAGGTCAGCGCGCATTACCTGGTCGAGGAAGACGGCACGGTGTGGCGGCTGGTGCCGGAGATATGCCGGGCGTGGCACGCCGGCCTCTCGTCGTGGCAAGGCGAGAGCGCGCTGAATGCGGTTTCGATCGGCATCGAGATCGTCAACCCCGGCCACGAAGGCGGCTATCCCCCGTTCCCCGAGCCGCAGATGGCCGCGGTCGAAGCCTTGTGCCGCGACATCGTCGCCCGGCACGGCATAGCGGGGCATCGCGTGGTCGGCCATTCCGACATCGCGCCGGACCGCAAGCGCGACCCCGGCGAACTGTTCGATTGGCGGCGCCTGGCGCGCGCCGGCATCGGGATCTGGCCGGAGCCGCGAGCGGCATCCGCCCCGGCCGAGTCCGGCCGGCTCGATCGTTCGGCCGCTCTGAGGGCGCTCGCCGAGATCGGCTACGCCGTCGCGCCGGCGACCGAAACGGCGGTGCTCGCCGCCTTCCAGCGCCGGTTTCGTCAGGCCTGCTGCGATGGCGAACTCGACCGGGAAACCGCGGCGCGCATCGTTGAGGTCAGCCGCGCTTTCGCACAGGGGCGACAGGTCGGTCAGTAGCCGACGTGTTCCAAAGCATCGGCGTCTCGGATCACGATCGAGCCCTTGTCGAGGCTGATGATGCCCGAGCGCTGCCAGGCTTGCAGGTGCTTGTTGATGCTTTCGCGGGTGGCGCCCGCGATATCGCCCAATTCGCGCTGCGACAGCTTGACGTCGATGCGCAGCATGCCCGGCGCGCTT
>Ga0213875_10000158_pt1 | contig 71389 bp, 64 predicted proteins | sample BarmaccomBMRX_R8_FD_160105 | JGI IMG/M metagenome (GOLD analysis project Ga0213875, IMG submission 160105) | Root-associated microbial communities from Barbacenia macrantha in rupestrian grasslands, the National Park of Serra do Cipo, Brazil - RX_R8 | ecosystem: Host-associated > Plants > Roots...
CAACCGCCCACCACATCACCCTCACCGGCATACCCGCCGGTAAGCCATGCACCGACACGTACAGCCCAACACTCGAAACAACCGCCAAGTTAAAAACAGACGCGCCCATACGGCACCCACGTTTCCGGGATCGTGGAGCGTGGTGCCGATGGGGCGAACGGGGCTGGCGCACCCCCCGGCGGGCCGGGGCTGGCGTTGCCGTCGCGGCTGGCGTTGCTGGGTGAAAGCGGCCGGGCGGCCCCGGGGCCTGGGGGGCGCCCGAAGGCGACCCCCAGGAGACACGGCCCGGGGAGACGCCGCAATGTCTCCCCGGGCCTGGAGGCTGAACCTGCCGGGGGCTAGTGGAGCAGGTCCAGCGTGTTGGTCGCGTCGTCGACGAAGTAGACGCCGGTGCCGTACGGGGCCACGGCGAGGCCGAACAGCGCGCCCGCACCAGGCGGGCTGCCGGACGTGTCCAGCGTCTTCACGGCGATCTGGGCGCCCCCAGGGGTCGTCTCGACGATGTTGCCGTCACCGGAGTTGACGGTCAGGATGTCGTCATTGGGCGCGATCGCGAGCCCGAGCGGGCCGTTGAGCGCGCCGCCCTCGCTCACCGTCTCACCGGTCCCGGCGCTGTCGTCACGGAACACGGCGTCATTGATCACGGTGATCCTGTTGCTGAGGGTGTCAGCGACGTAGAGCTTCCCGTCGTCGCCGAGACCGACGCCGGTCGGCCCGATCACCAGAGCGGCGGGATCGGTTCGCTCGGCGAAGCCGGAACCGATCTTCGTGGTGTTGACGAGCTGCGGGATGCCGTAGTCGGGGATCGCCAGCAGCAGGCGCAGGACCGTGCCGCCGTGCACCACCTTGGGGCTGTGCTCGACGGTGCCGTTGAGAACGTTGGTGACGAACAGTTCAGCGGCGTCGCCCGCGTCGAGAGCGGTCATGTCCCAGGGCCCGTTGATGCCGTGCCCGGAGAACGTCTCCACGACGTTGCCCTGGCTGTTGAGCACCAGGAGGCATCCCGCCTTGGCGGTCGCCGAGGTGCCGTCCGTGGTGGGCAGGCTGCCGACGATGACAAACCCGCTGCGCAGCGCGACGAGCGCGGTCGTCAGGCCGATCCCCCCGGGGCAGCTGCTGCCCTTGGGCAGGCCCGCCACGGTGATCTGTGCGAACTGGGTCACGGCACCGTTCGGGGCGACCTCGACGATCGTCGTGCCCGTGCCCTGCTGGTTGGCTGAGTTGTTGAAGTTGCTGACAAGAACATCGCCCTTGACGAGCTTGCCCTGGCTGTGCTTCACGACAGCGACGCCATACGGATTGACGTCCCCGTTCTGCGGTACCGTGGAGGCCACCGTCGTCGGCGGGGTGTGAAAACCGCCGATGAAAGAGGTCTGCGTCCCCGCCTGAGCCATCGGCGCGGCCGCCACTCCCGCCACAACGACGGCACTCGCCGCCGCCGAAGCTGCTGCCAGGGCGATCCGGTGGATCACCCGCATGGTCCCTCTGCTCCCTTCCCGGCATTTCCGGAGTTACCAACGAAAGGTCCCGATACAGCAGCGCATGCGGACGGGGATGTGAGGCACATCCGGCTGCCGGCGGTAGGTCCGCCGGCGTGCGCGCGAATGGCGCTCATCTACGCCACCAACCAGGAATACGGGAAGAAGCGCCGGGCGGTTCACGGTCGCCGTAAGCAATTCGAAATAACTGGGCGCGCCCTCGCGGCTCGGGCCCCGGGCGGCCGCGATCCCCCAGCGGCGCGGCTCCGGCTGGGTGAGCGGCCAAGCCGTCCCAGGGAGCCGCGCCGCGGTCAGGACCGGTGCACCGGTCTCTCCACCGGCGTAGGCGCCCCGGGCGCTCGCGCGCCCCGGCGGAGCGTCCGGCCGTTCACGCCTGCGCCCCCGCTGCGGGCGCCTCTCCGGCCTCGCCACCGCCCTGACACCAGACGCCGGGACCAGGCTCTACCCGTTCCCGCCTCCACCCGGGAAAACGCTCAACCGTCGGCCAAGGTTCAACCCCAAACGACCGCTTTTACCGGAATGTGACCTTTCCGGACTTGTGAGAGCGGTACGCCGTGGCCTACGGCCGCTGCTCGGTGGTGCCGTGGAGGCGCGCGAGGTAGGCGTTGTAGGCGGCGAGATGCTCATCGTCGTCGACGCTGGCGTCCTGCCGCGTCCGGGCCCGCGCCGGCGCCGGCCCGGACCCGCTGACCATCGTGGCGAGATTGGCCCGGCGCGCGGACTCCAGCCAGCCCATGCCGCCCGCGGGCCGCGTGTCCCTGCTCCACGCGAAGAAGATCACCATGATCATCACGAACATGATCCCGGCTCCGCCGATCCACATCACCGCGCCGCCCGCGTGCACGTCGGTGAGCGTGCTGGGGCCCCGGCCGGGCGGTTCCATCGGGGCGAACGGGTCGCTGCTGGCCGAGCCGAGCACGACGCCGGTGAAGGCGTCCACGGGCATGGCGAGAAAGAGCAGGAAGAGCTTTACCGGATAGGAGACTCGCCAGCGAATTGGCTCCCGGCCGATCAGCGGCAGGAAGTACAGGTACCCGACGACGAGGTAGAGCAGATGCTCGGCTCCCTGGACCGCGCCGTTGCTCATCACGACGTTCATGAAGCTGGTGAGGTGTGTCCCGACGATCGTGGCGGTGTACGCGGCGATGCCGAACGGCGGCCAGGTCAGCCAGCCGGCGACCCGGGACCGGACGACACGCTTGACGCGGGTGTGCAGCGGGTTGCGGCTCGCGTGCAGCAGCAGCGTGATCGGCTGGCCCAGCACCAGCATCGGCGGCGCGATCATGATCAGCATGAGGTGCTGGATCATGTGGTCCCAGAACAGGACGTCGTCGTAGGTGCCCACACCGCTCTGCGTGGCGATCACGATGACCAGCAGCCCGCCGAGGAACATCGCCGTGCGCCACAACGGCCACGGCCGGGCCGGGTGGCGCTGTCTCACCCGCCAGACGCCCAGCAGGTACAGCGCCGCCGCCGCCACGGTCAGCTCGGTGGCGATCGCGGCGAACTGCCACCGCGTCACGGCCTCCATCCAGCCGAACGGGGGCAGCGTATGGCTTCCCATGCCCATGCAGCCGAGACTACTCGGCGCCGCGGGCGGGTGGATCAGGCGATCGGCGTGGGCCAGGATAGCCGTCATGAACACTCCAGGGCCAGCGCGAGTGCCGCTGCTGACACAACCGTTCGAGGGAGGGCTTACCGGGTGGATCGTCGTCTTCGCCGCCGTGATCGCTGAAGTGGCAGGCGGCGCGGTCACCAACCGGATGTCCACCGCTGTAACGGTGCCCGTGCTGGCGCTTCCGGTCGCGGTGGCGTTTGGTTTCGCCGCCGTGCAGTGGTGGCAGGTGCGCTCGTCGGCGGCCGGCCCGGCGAGCTGGTGGCACTTCGGAGGCATCGCGGCCGCCGTTCTCGTCTGGCTTCTGTGGCCAATGGCCCCCGGAATCCTCAACGGGGCTGACGGTAGCGCGAGGGCCGCGTGTGCTGTTCTTCCCACCACCCAGACAGCCGACTGCCTGCACCGTGCCGCGCAGGCGCTCGACAGCCGCAACATCGTCTGGTGGTCCACGGCTGCCCTGATTCTGGTGGCAGCGTTGCTCGCCCGCAGGTCACGGATCGCGGCCTGGGCGGCGATCCCCCTGGCCCTGGCTGGCTGCCAACTCGCCACCCATTTCCTCGAGCAATTGCTGCTCTACTATCACGCCAGCTGACCGCGACTCCTAGAGATGATTGAGTGCGATTTCGTTCGGATTTCCGACCAGAACAACACGCAATGATGGACTCAGCGAGTGAGGATGCGGGTGAGCGCGGGGAATGGCCAGGTCGGCGCCGCCCAGCGCGGTGGTCGCACCGAAGTACGGATCCACTGTCTTCACCTTCCTGCGCCCGTTTCCACGGCTGCGGGGCAGCCCGCGGGAACGCTCCGGCAGGTATTGCCAGGTCAGGCGGAGGGCGTGGGATTCGAACCCACGAAGACTGTCACCAGTCTTAGCGGTTTTCAAGACCGCCGCCATCGGCCGCTAGGCGAGCCCTCCTTGTCGGCACCAACCTTATGCGAGCCGCCGCGCTCAGACCGGGCGGGGCGCCGCGCGGCGTGGCGTGGCGAAGCCGTCGGCGACGAGCGCGGCGAGCGCCAGGTACGCGTCGGTGGTCTCGGCGTTGAGCAGTTCCAGCTCGACTTCGGCGCCCTCCTCCAGGTGTGAGTCGTACGGGACCCTGACCACCGCCCTGCAGCGCGCGGCGAAGTGCGCCTCCAGGCGGTCCAGGTCCACGGCGCTCTTGCTCCTCTGCCGGATGGCGGAGAGCACGACCACCCCGCTGCGCACCAGGTCGCCGTAGTTGTGGGCGTCGAGCCAGTCGAGGGTCGCGCTGGCGCTGCGCGCGCCGTCCACGGAGGCGGAGCTCACCAGCACGATCTGGTCCGCCATCTCCAGGATGCCGGACATCGCCGAGTGCAGCAGGCCGGTGCCGCAGTCGGTGATGCAGATCGAGTAGTAATGCTCGAGCACCCGCGCCACGTCACGGTAGTCGTCCGCGCTGAACGCCACGGAGACCGCCGGGTCCCGGTCGGAGGCCAGGACCTCCAGGCGGCTGGACGCCTGCGAGGTGAACGCGCGGACGTCGGCGTAGCGCATGACCTGGGCGCGCTCGTTCAGCAGGTCCCGCACGGTCGCCGCCGTCTCGAGGCGGACCTTGTCCGACAGCGTGCCGCGGTCGGGGTTACCGTCCACCGCGATGACGCGGTCGCCGCGCAGCGTCGCCAGCGTGGCGCCCAGGCCGACGGTCGTCGTCGTCTTGCCGACGCCGCCCTTGAGGCTCATCACCGCGACCCGGTGATGGCCGCCGGCGACTGGTGTCCGCACCCTGTTGACCAGATCCCGCCTGCGCAGGTCGGCGGCGGACTCGCCGACGCGGATGAGCCCTCCGGTTGCCCGGTAGATCGTCCGCCGCCATCCTCCGCCGGGCGCCGGCCGCTTGCCGTGCAGGAGCGACTCGGCGGTCAGGCTGTCCGCGGTCTCCCTCGGGTGCGGGGACTCGGTCTCAGCGGGCGGCAGCAGCCCGGCGGCGCCCGTCTGGTACCGCTCCTGCTGCGCTCCCGGCGCGGGCTGCGGGTAGCCGTACTGCTGGTTTCCCTGCGCCTGGTTGCCGGGGGCCTGCCCGCCAGGCACCGGGCCTCCCGGGACCGGGCCGCGCGACGGGCCGCCTGGCGGCATGGGGGCAGGGACGGGACCGCCGGGGACGGGACCGCCGGGGACGCCCGGCACGCCGGGGCTCTGTCCTCCGGGCTGCGCCGGATACGGGGAAGGAAGCGGCGGCGCGGCCTCGGGTAGCCGCCCGGAATACGCCTCGGCGGTCCCGGGGTACGCCTGGCGCCCGGCGCGATGCGCCTCCGGCGCGGCCGGGTACACCTCCGGCGCGTGGTAAGTCTCCGGCGCGGAGTAAGCCTCCGGCGCGGCCGGGTATGCCTCCGGAGTCTGCGGATACGCTCCGGGCGCGGGCGGGGCATACGCCTGCGGCGCTCGAGGGTACCCCTCTGCCGGGGCCGGGGGCTCCGGGTAGGGGGCCGGCATGGGCGGGTAGCCCTCTTCCGGCAGCGGCTCCATGTCCGGCAGCGGCTCCATCAGCGGCACGTCCCCAAACGGGGCGCCCTCCTGCGGGGTGACGCCATGGGGCGCGGCCGGCGTACCGCCGTGGGGGCCGGCCGGCATGGCAGCGTGCGGCGCGTCCGGGTGCGGCGCGGCCGGAGGCGAGCCGGCCGGAGCCGAATCCGGCGGAACGGAAGCTGCCGGAATGGAGCCCTCCAGCTCCGGGTCAGCCGCCCCGGGTTCCTGGTCCCCGGGTTCCCGGTCCCCCGGCTGAGCGTCCGCGGGCACGGAGGCGGCCAGCCCGTATTCCGGCCCGTACTGATGCCCCGGATGCGGGCCCGGCTGGTCCGGATAGGGGTTCGCCTGGTCCGGATAGGGGCCCGGCTGGTAAAGCTGACCGGGATAAGACCCGGCCGCATGGGGCTGTGCCGGATAGGGCTGTGCCCGATAAGGCTGTGCCGGATAAGGCCGGTCCGGGTGGGGCTGTGCCTGGTGGGGCTGTGCCTGGTGGGGCTGTGCCTGGTGGGGCTGTGCCTGGTGGCCGCCCTGCTGCGCGGGCTGCACCCACGGGTGCCCGGCCGGGTTCGCGTACGGCGACGGCTGGGGCCCGTGCTCCCCGGAGGGCGGCGCGGACGACTGCGGGACGAAGGCCCGGGGAAGCAGTCGCGGGAACGGGCCGGTGCCCTGCGGGTGAACCGACGAGAACGGGTTGGGTCCCGAGGTCAGATAGGAATCCATGTCGTCGTCATCGAGACCGGCCTCTGAGGCGGCGTCCGGGCCTGGGGCGTCCGGGCCCGCGCCGTTCGGGGCGGCTTGGTTCGCGGCGGAGGCGGCGGAGGCGGCGCCGTTCTGGTCCGCCGGCTGGCCGGTGCCGTTCTGGGCGGCATGGCCGGCTCCGTTAACGGCGACCGCGTCCTGGGCGCCCGCGTCCTGGGCGCCCGCGTCACCGGCGGTCGCGTCACCGGCGGTCGCGTCCTGGGTGCCCGCGTCACCGGCGGGCGCCGGGCGGCCGACCCCGCCGAGCGCTGGCGGGATCGGGCCGGGCACCGCCGCGGGCGGAAACTGGCTGGCTGAGGACCCGTGCTCGGCGCCGGCGTCGCCGGGGGCGGCGTCGCCCGCCGCGCCGGGGTCATCATGCTCGTTCGGTATCACGGATAATCTCCCTGGTCCTCACGAGTTCGGGAATGCGGGGAGGGTTCGCACGTAAGCCCGAGCCTAAGCTACCTGCCAGCCCTTGCCATACTGTTGACCGCGCACGGTCAGCCCCAAACAAGATCAGCCGTCCCGCTAACCTCGACCAGCACCTGGAGATAACGGCATTTTCCGGGTGAGGAGACTGCTATGCACGCGGTGGTGATCAGCGAGCCCGGCCGCCCCGAGGTCCTGCGCTGGACCGAGGTGCCGGACCCGGTACCCGCCGAAGGCGAGGTGCTCATCGACGTGACCGCGGCCGGCGTCAACCGGGCGGACCTGCTGCAGCGCCTTGGTTTCTACCCGCCGCCGCCGGGCGCCCCGCCGTATCTGGGGCTGGAGTGCTCCGGGCGGATCGCCGCCACCGGCCCGGGAGTGACCGGCTGGAGCACGGGGGAAGAGGTGTGCGCGCTGCTGGCCGGAGGCGGGTACGCGGAACGGGTGGTGGTTCCCGCGGGGCAGATCCTGCCCCTTCCCGGCGGGGTTGGCCCGGCCGCCGCGGCCGCGCTTCCCGAGGCGGCGTGCACGGTCTACTCGAACGTGTTCCAGATCGCGCGGCTCGCGGCGGGCGAGACACTGCTCGTGCACGGCGGGTCCGGCGGGATCGGCACGATGGCGGTCCAGCTCGGGAAGGCCTTCGGCGCGCGCGTCGTCTGCACGGCCGGCTCGGCGGAGAAGGTGGCGCGCTGCCGTGCCCTCGGGGCCGACCTGGCCATCAACTACCGGGAGCAGGATTTCGTGGAGGTGCTCGGTGAGCGCGGCGCCGACGTCATCCTGGACATCATGGGCGCCAGCTACCTGGCACGGAATCTGGCGGTACTGGGGACCAACGGCCGGCTGGTGGTCATCGGCATGCAGGGCGGCAGCCGGGCCGAGATCGACCTCGGCATGCTGCTGCCGCGCCGGGCGGCGATCTACGCGACGACGCTGCGCGCGCGTCCGGTCGCGGAGAAGGCGGCGGTCGTCGCGGCGGTGCTCGGGAAAGTGTGGCCGCTGGTCAGCGCGGGGAAGGTGGTCCCGGTCATCGACAGGGAGCTGCCCATGGCCGACGCCGCCGAGGCGCACCGGGTCATGGATACCGGCGCCCACGTCGGGAAGATCCTGCTCCGCACCTGATGCGCCCGGTAGCGTGCCCCGTGTGACGCGGCATCCCGGCGATCGGACAGACTAGAAAGATGAGCGACGGAATGAGTCCCGAGCAAGCAGACAGCCCGCAGGTCGTGGTGGTCGGCCCCGACGGAATGGCGATCGGCGAGGAAGACAACTCCAGCGGCGGCGAGCGTTCCGTGACCGAGATGGTGGAACAGCCCGCCAAGGTCATGCGGATAGGCAGCATGATCCGGCAGCTGCTCGAAGAGGTCAGGGCGGCTCCGCTGGACGAGAAGAGCCGGGCCAGGCTCAAGGAGATACACGAGAGCTCCATCAAGGAACTCGAGGACGGGCTCGCCCCCGAGCTGGTGAGCGAGCTCGAGCGGCTGTCACTTCCCTTCACCGAGAACGAGGTGCCGAGCGAGGCGGAACTGCGGGTCGCGCAGGCGCAGCTTGTCGGCTGGCTGGAGGGCCTGTTCCACGGAATACAGACCACGCTGTTCGCGCAGCAGATGGCGGCCCGCGCCCAGCTGGAGCAGATGCGCCGCGCCCTGCCGCCGGGCCTGGTCCCGCCGGGCGACGCCGAACACCAGCAGCAGCCGTACCGCGCATCGGGCCCCTACCTGTAACGCGGTGACCCGCGGCGGCGGGCTACGCCCGGCCGTAGCGAAGGCGGGCGAGCCACGCCGCCGCCTCGGCGAACTCGGTGTCCGAGGTGCCGCGGCGCACCTGGGTACGGCCGCCGTCGCTGCGCGGGTAACTGCCGAGGAACCTGACGTCAGCACACACCCGGCGCAGGCCCATCACCGCCTCGCCGACCCGGGCGTCGTCCACGTGCCCTTCGCAGTCGACGAAGAAGTAGTAACTGCCGAGCCCGTCACCGGTGGGGCGTGACTGGATGGTGGTCAGGTTGATCCCGCGCACCGCGAACTCGGTGAGGATCTCCATCAGCGCGCCGGGACGGTCCTGGGCCAGGAAAGCGGCGAGCGACGTGCGGTCGGCGCCGGTCGGCGCGGGCAACTGGCCCTCCGGCGCGACGACCACGAACCGGGTCACGGCGTTGGAGCGGTCGTGGACGTCGCGCGCGACGATCTGGAGGTTGTACCTCGCCGCGGCGAACTCCCCGGCCAGCGCCGCGTCGAGCTGCCCTTCGGCGGCCTGCCTGGCGGCCTCCGCGTTGGACGCGGCCGGTACCCATTCGTATCCGGGCAGGTTCGCGGCGAGCCAGCCGCGGCACTGCGGCTGAGCCTGCGGGTGTCCGCCCACCGTCTTGATGTCCCGCAGCGCCGTCCCTGGCTTCGCGAGCAGTGCGAACTCGATGGGGATCTGCAGCTCGGCGCGGATCAGCAGGTCATTTCCCCGCGTCAGGTCGTCGACCGTGGCGGTCACGATGCCCTCGACCGAGCTCTCCATCGGTACGACGCCCCGCTCGGCCCCGCCGCCGCGGACGGCCGCGAGAGCGGACTGGATGGTCGGGCACGGCACGGGCTGCACATCGCCGGCGGCCGGGAGGGTCCGCAGGGCGGCCTCGGTAAACGTGCCCTCCGGTCCCAGGTACGCATAACGCATAGGCACATGATGGCAGCCGGCGTGAAAACGCCGTCACCCCGCCGGGGTGCCGCGCCGCAGCAGCCGTGTGCTCAGCGCCCGGGAGACATCCGCGAGCTGGCGTGCCCGGTGAAGCTGCGCACGCAGATCGGTGCCGGTGGCGCGGTGCGCGAGATCCACCTCCACCTCCCTGACACGCATCCCCTTGCGCACCAGGTCGATCGTGAGCGCCGTCTCCACACCGAAGCCGCGGGCGAGCGGCCGGGCAGCCTCGAACGCCGCCCGGGTGAGGCAGCGCTGGCCGTTCAGCGGCTGCGCGGGCTGCCACCCGGTGGCCCGGCGGATTCCCGAACCGGAGACCCGGACGACGATCCCGTGGCCGCCGAGCTTCACCCTCGTCGTGAAGACCGCGATCGTCATGTCCGCCTCGCCGTCGAGGACCGGCCCCGTCAGCGGGCCCGCGTGGGCGGCCGTCGCGCCCAGGTCGGCGTCCAGGAACAGCAGATGCCGCGGCGGGCCGTCCCGTTCGTCCAGCAGCCGGACCCCTTCCGCGCCCGTTTCCATCGCCGAGGCCTTGCCCCGGTTCCGCGCGTGCCGCAGCACCGCCGCGCCCGCGCGCTCCGCGACGGCAGCGGTGCCGTCCTTCGAGCCGTCGTCCACGACGAGCACCAGGTCCACCGCGGGCAACCCGGCGGCGGCCGTCACGGTGGCGGCTATCCGGTCGGCTTCGTTGTATGCCGGGACGACGGCGGCGATGCTCTGCACGGGCAGATAGTAGCCGGGCGGCAACGTGGTGCCGCGCGGCGGCGGGAGTCGCGCGCGGCAGCGCCGCGCGGAATCTAGCCGCGCGGAATCTACTGGCCGCGGCGGGCGGGCGGGTCGTTCGCGATCGTGAACACCGAATCCAGGCCGGTCACCTGGAGGATCTTCAGGACCGCCGGGCGGGGCGCGGCGAGCTCCAGCTCACCGCCCCGCTCGCGTGCCTGGCGCAGGCAGGAAAGCAGGACGTTCATGCCGGTGGAGTCGCAGAACTCGACCCCGGACATGTCCACGATGACGCGGGTGGGACCGCCGTTGCCGATGACTGCGGCGAGCTCGCTGTGCAGCCGCGGAGCGGTATAGAGGTCGATTTCGCCGGACGCGGTCACGATCGCGTGATCGCCGTGAGACCGGCTCGAGACACTGAGCTCCACGTGGGGAACCCTACCGTCATACGCTGCCGGAATCTAGGTGAAGGCGCTGGCCCGGGGAACAACCCCCGCAGCGCCCCACCCCCGCGCCAGCCGCCGCAGGCGGCCTGGCTTGCGTGGGCGCGCTAATGCGTCGCTGGCAGCGCCCTGCAGCGCCGCCGCGTCGTCCAGGCCGGCCCGGCCCGGGCGTGCCCGTCCCCCGTGCGGCGCGGGCAGCTCCGCCCAGACCGTCATCTCGCCGTCACCGGAGCGGACGCCCCAGTGCCTGGACAGCCGGGCGACGATCCCCAGGCCGCGCCCGCCGACCGAGGAGGCCGTGGGCTGGGCCAGTTCGGGCACCGTCCGCCCGCCGCCGTCGCTGACCGCGACCTCGACGCTGTCCCGGCGCAGGATCCATGCCACCTTGACCTTGGCGCCAGGCAACGGCGAAGCGTGCCGCAGCGCGTTACTGATCAGCTCGCTGAGCACAAGCGCCGCGTCGCGCGCCGACCCCTCGAAAATGCCGGCCGAAATGAGTTCCGCGATGAGGCGGCGGCGAGCGACGCCGACGCTGGATGCTGTAAACGGGAGCAGCAGCACGCCCGACCTAGCCACCTCCAAAACACCTCGCCCCGACCGTGAACTGAAACGAACCCGGTACGAGCGGAATGCCCAGTGTGAACGGCGTGAAACCGTGAACGTCATTTTTCGCCGCAAGTATCTGTGAGAGACGACATACTCGCACGTCACAAGCCGACAGTTACTGTCCTGCAAGGCGGATCCGGTGAACGTCATACAACCGGCCGGCACGAGGTAACGTATGCCCGTGGCTGAGCCGACCGTGATCGTTGACGACCTGCACGTGGTCTACCGCGTGTACGGCGCCGGCGGCGACAAGGGCACCGCGGCGACCGCGCTGATGCGCGTGGTGCGGCGCCAGCGGCGCCAGTCCATCCGTGAGGTGCACGCGATCAAGGGCATATCGTTTGTCGTCAACCACGGGGACGTGGTGGGCGTCATCGGGCGCAACGGCTCGGGCAAGTCGACCCTGCTGCGGGCGATCGCCGGCCTGCTGCCCCCAGAACAGGGCTGCGTCTACTCGACGGGCCAGGCCGCGCTGCTCGGCGTGAACGCCGCACTCCTCGATGACCTGACCGGCGAGCGGAACGTCGTGCTCGGCTGCCTGGCGATGGGCATGCCCCCGCAGGAGGTCAAGGCGCGTTACCAGGACATCGTGGACTTCTCCGGCGTCGGCAGGTTCATCGACCTTCCGATGCGGGCCTACTCCACCGGAATGGCCCAGCGGCTCCGGTTCGCGATCGCGTCGGCCAAGAGCCACGAGATCCTGATGATCGACGAGGCCCTGGCCACCGGCGACGCGCCGTTCCGGACGAAAAGCCACAACCGCATCAGGGAGCTGCGCGACGAGGCCGGCACGGTATTCCTGGTGGCGCACAACCTGGGCGAGATCGAGCAGAGCTGCAACCGGGTGCTCTGGATGGAAGCGGGCAAGGTCCTGCGGGACAGCGAGGACGTGCCCGGAGTGATCGACGAGTACCTCGAAGCCACCGGCGGTGAGCCGCGGCACCGGGAGCAGGCGCGCCTGTAGGAGGCTAAGCCCGTGCTCGCGCGGCGCAGCCGGAGCCGCATCACGGTGCCGCCGCCGGCCCGCGATTGCGCCACCACCGAGGCGTCCTGCGCCGCGGCGAGGCGCCGCACGATATAGAGGCCTATCCCCACGCCGCCGAAACGCCGCCGGTCACCGGTCTCGCCCTGGACGAACCGCTCGAAGATCCGCTCGTGGTCGCCGGGCGTGATGCCGATCCCCCGGTCCTCGACGGTCACCTCGATCCACGGGCCCGCGGCGCGCGCCCGCACGTGCACGGAGCCGCCCGCCGGGGAGTACTTGAACGCGTTCTCCAGGAGCTGGCCGACGATGATGTCGGTCGCCATCGAGTCCCCGTAGGCCGCGGGCAGGTCGGCTGGCACGTCCGCGGCCACCTCGTGCTTGTCCGACAGCGGGCGGAACGACACGACCGCCGCCCGCAGCAGCCCCGCCAGGTCGAACGGCCCGTTGCTGACCGGGAGCTGGTCGGCGCCCGCCCGCGCGCCGAGCAGCAGCTGCTCCACCAGCCGCCCGAGCGAGCCCGCCCGCTCCGCGATCGTGCGCACCGCCGACCTGCGGTCGGCGTCCGAGAGCTGGTCCCAGCGGCTCGCCAGCGTGCTCGCGAAGCCCTGCACGATCGTGATCGGGGTGCGGAGCTCATGGCTGGTGGTGGCGAGGAACAGGTCCTTGGCCTCCTCGAGTTCCTTGGCCGCGGTGACGTCACGGAAGTCGACCACCCGCTCGTCACCATCGCCGAGCGCCGTGCAGAGCACGTCGAGCCACCGGCCGCTCTCCAGCTTGTGCGTCCGGCGCTCCCCGGCGTCCGGTAGCGGGAACGGGGGCGCCTTGCCCATCACCTCGCTGGCCGGCATGCCGGTGATGTGGTGCGCGGCCGGGTTCCACTGCCTGACCATGCCCTCGCCGTCGAGCACCGCGATGCCGTCGGCGCTGCCGTCGATGACCGCGCGCTCGTGCGCCCGCTGCCGTACCACTTCCTCGAACGCCATCGCGTTCGTCAGCGCGACCCCGGCGTGCCCGGCCAGCAGCTCGAGCAGCTCGAGCTCGACATGGCTCAGCGTGCGCCGGCTGTACAGCGCGTACAGCGCGCCGTAGGGCCTGCCGCCGACGTGCGACAGGCTGAGCGCGATCGTGTGCAGCCCGGGGAGCGCGGACCAGATCAGGTCGTCGAAGTTGCCCGACTCGCCGGTCGCCATCATCACCGTCTTACCGGATCGCAGCAGCTCGCCGACGAGGCTGGTGGACAGCGTGGCGGTCTTGCCGCGCAGCCTGGCGGGCAGTCCCGCCGTGCTGACCAGGCGGAGCACGTCGTCCTCGATGAGGACGAAGCCGCCGGCGTCCGCGCCGGTCAGCTCGCGCAGGCTGGCGGCGATCCGGTCGAGGACGGCCTCCAGATCCCGCTGCGCGTTCATGTCGGCGACCACGTCGCCGAGCCTGCGCACCACGCGTGCCCGCTCCGCCATGTAGTGTCGGGCCACGTCGTCCTCGCCGGTCTGATGGCAGACGTTGACCCACCCGGTCACGTCGCCGCCGCTGCCGGTGAGCGCGCTGGTGTCGATGCGCACGTCCAGCACCGAGCCGTCCTTGCGGATCCGCCGGGTGGCGAACGAGATCTGGCCGCCGCCGCGCACCCGCTCGAGCACGGCGTTGTGCTCGGCCTTCAGTTCCTCGGGGATGATCGGCGGCTCGACGCCGATGATCTCGCTCGCGCTCCAGCCGAACATGCGCTCCGCGGCCGGGTTCCAGAGCAGCACCGTGCGGTCGGTGCCGAACGCGACGATCGCGTCGGCCGCGCTCTCGATGACGGCGCGCGCGGTCGCGGCGGCCCGGTCCCGCCGGCCAACCGTCTCCGCTTGCCCTGCCACCACACCAACATCGTGCCACCAGAAAGACCGCTGGTCAGCGAAAGAACATTAGTTATCTGCCAAACGGGCCGTGGTGTTACCGGCGGCGTTCCGGTCGCCTCCGGGGTGGCCGGCCAGACATGATCGTCACACCGCCAGCAGGACGCCGGGGTTGAGCAGCCCGGCCGGGTCCAGGGCGGACTTTACGGCGCGCATCGCGGCGATCTCCGCGCGGCTGCGGCTGAGGTGCAGCAGCGCGGCCTTCGCGTGGCCGATGCCGTGTTCCGCGGAGATCGTCCCGCCGTGCGCGGCCGCGAGCCCGAGCACGGCCTCGTCCACGGAGTTGTCGCCGGGCTCGGGCCCCAGCACGTTGACGTGCACGTTGCCGACACCGATGTGGCCGAACACGATCGCCTTCGCGTCCCCGGTGACCGCGTCGAGCGCCGCGCGGAACGCCGGGAGCTGGGTCACCGGCAGCGCCACGTCGAGCTTGTGCGGGATGCCGGCGGCGCCGATCGCCTCGGTGTGCCGCTCACGGTAAGCCCACAGCGCGGCGCGCCCCGGCGGGTCCAGCGCCACCGACGCCTCGTCCAGCGCGGGAATGGCCACCATTCGTTCGGTGAAAATTTCGGCATTATGATCCCGGCCGCCCGCCTCCGTGAGCAGGTAAGCCGGGTATTCCCTGGCCAGCGGCCGCGGCAGGCCGGCGTGCGCGCGGACCAGGGCAACGCCGGGCGCCTCGAAGTACTCGGCGGCGCGGATTCCGGGGACGCGGGCCCGGATCTCGGCCTGCAGCGCGGCGGCCGCCTCGATGCCGCTGACGCCGGCGAGGACGGTGACCGCGGGCGGCTCGGCCGGCCACAGCCGCAGCCGTGCCGCGGTGATCACGCCGAGCGTGCCCTCGCTGCCGGCCAGCAGCTGGCCGAGCTCGTAGCCGCTGTTGTCGGTCTGGACGCCGCCCAGCCGGCTGATGACGCTGCCGTCCGCCAGGACCGCCTCGACGCCGAGCAGCTGCGCCCTCGTCCCGCCGTACCTGACCGTGCGGATGCCGCCGGCGTTCGTCGCGATCGTGCCGCCCACGGTCGCCGAGTCCCGTGCCGCGAGGTCCACGCCATACTCCAGGCCCGCGCGGGCGACGTGCTCGTGGAGACCGCCGATCGTCACCCCGGCGCCGGCCGTGACCTGCGCGGCCAGCGTGTCGACGGGATCCAGCCTGAGCAGCCGCCGGCAGGACAGGACGACGGGCGCTACGCCGTCGCGGGCGGGGACGCCCCCGCCGACCAGGCCGGTGTTGCCGCCCTGCGGCACCACCGGCGTGCGGTGCCGCGCGGCGGCCCGGATCACCCCGGCGACCTCGTCCGTCCCGGCGGGACGCACCACGCACCGCGCCGGGCCGTGGTACCGGCGCGTCCAGTCCGTGGTGTACCCGGCGGTCACGCCCGGGTCCGTGAGCACGTGCTCCGCGCCGGCGACCGCGGCGAGGTCGGCGAGCAGCGTGTCCACGCGTGCCACCCTAGCTGCTGCAACCTCCCTTCCCTAACGGGGCTCGCGGCTCTATAGTGTTGCGTGTTTCCGCTGGCTATAGTGCGGGCACAGCGGGGCGCAGCGCGACCGTCACCCGCTGCGGACGGTACGAGTAACCCGGCCCGCCCAGGGCATTACTTTCCGGTAAGCGGGTAAATTAGTTGCTTAGACCAAACTAATGTTGGCGGTGGCCCAGGAGACCACAACCAGGCAAGCGGCTCCGCAAGGACGCGGAAAATGGACCAGGCAGAGCCCTATAACGACCAAGGCCAGCCCGAGCGGCAGCGCCAGCCGGAACGCCCACGCCAGCCCGAGCGGCAGGACCGGCCGGAACGGCGGGCCCAGCACGGCCCGGGGCTGCCCGCGCTGATCCATCCGGTGATCGCCGGGTACGACGGCTCAACCTCCGCGCGCAACGCCCTCGCCTACGCGGCGGGGATGGCGAAGCGGCTCGGGCGCTCGCTGCTCGTCGTCTACGTCGCATCGTCCGGCGTCTACTGCGAGCCGCTGACCGGGCAGGTGGTCGGCCTGCCGCGGGACACCGAGGCGCTGGAGCGCTGGCTGCTCACCGAGCTTGACCAGGTGACCGACCCGGCCGGCCTCGAAGTGCACGTGCGCACCCGGCGCGGGAGCCCGGCCAGGGAGCTCGCCGCCATGGCGGCCGAGCTCAGCGCGGACGCCCTGGTGATCGGGGCGCCCCAGCATTTCTGGCACCATGTTGCGGGCTCGGTGTCGGGCTGGCTGGCCCGGCATGCCCGCTGCCCCGTGATCGTCGTCCCCTGACGCCGCGCCGAGACCCGCCGGCGGTGGCCGAGGCTCGCCGGCGGTGCCGGGCCGATCGCGGGCCGCCTCGTCCCCACTTGCCTGTTCGCACGGGTAACGCAAACACCATGAGACACGCGCCGGGGCCGCGGGCGGCACGCGAGATTACGCGTCGTGGAATCGCGGGGTCGTATACGGCACCCAAACTTCCGCGATCACGGTGCGCTGAACAGGTGCCTCAGCTGTGGGCGAGGAGGGATTTGAACCCTCACATCCTTTCGGACACACGGACCTGAACCGTGCGCGTCTGCCGTTCCGCCACCCGCCCGGGCAAGCAGTTAGGTTAGCACGACCTCAGATGCACGTGTACCCCGGATACCATCTGGTACAGAGTTGGGGAAGGGAGGCTCGCCAGTGGGAGTTCTGCAGCGCTTCGAGCGGCGGCTCGAGGGCATGGTGGAGGGGGCCTTCGCGCGCGCCTTCAAGTCGGAACTGCAGCCCGTCGAGGTCGCCAGCGCGGTCCAGCGCGAGATGGATGACCGGGCGGCCATCGTCGCGCAGGGACGCACCCTGGTGCCGAACGACTTCGTCGTAGAGGTTGCGGGAAGCGACTACCAGCGCCTGGACGTGTACGCGGAAAGCCTGGGGGTGGAGCTGGCCAACCTGGCCCGGGACTACGCCAAGGAGCAGGGCTACTCGTTCGTCGGCCCGGTGCGGATGCGGTTCGAGGGCGTACCGGACCTGACAACGGGCACGTTCCGTATCCGGTCCGGGGTGATCCGCGGCTCCACGATCGAGGGCGGCGAGGTCCGGCAGCCGGCCAGCGACCTGCCGCGGCCGCAGCCCGGCGTCTTCCCCGGCAGGCCACGGCTGATCGTCGCCGGCTCCGGGGCCGGCGCGGAGGCCGCGGGCCAGCGCACCTACGATCTGCAGACCCCGATGACGCTGCTGGGCAGGGGGACGGACTGCGACCTGCGGCTGGTGGATCCCGGCGTCTCCCGCCACCACGCGGAACTGCGTGTCGAGGACGGCCAGGTGGTCCTGGTCGACCTGGGCTCCACGAACGGTACCTTCGTCAACGGGCAGCCGGTGCGGCGCGTCGCGCTCACCGACGGCACGCACGTCACGCTCGGCCGCACCACGCTGGTTTTCCGCCAGGACGCCGGGTACTAAGGCTTACTGGCTAACCTAAAGGCCACCTACCGCAAGCGACGTAAGAAGCCGAGGAAATCGCACCCAATGAGCGCCCTCACCCTCACCCTCATAAGGGTGGCCTTCCTGGCCGTGTTGTGGCTGTTCGTCATCGCGGCCATCGGCGTGGTGCGCACCGACCTGTTCGGCAGCTCGGGGTCTCCGTCGCGGCGGGCACGGGCACGCGCACGCGCGCAGCAGGCACCCCGCCAGCCGCAGCGCCCGCCGCGCCAGCCGCGGCCCGGCCGCAGCACCCCGCGCGTACTCCTGGTGACCGACGGCGCTCTGAAGGGAACGAGCGTCGACCTCGCTGAGCAGCAAATTACGCTCGGGCGGTCCAATGATGCCACGTTGGTACTCAATGACGACTACGCTTCAAGCCGACATGCCCGGATTTTTCCACAGGACGGACAGTGGATCGTTGAAGATCTCGGTTCGACCAACGGCACTTACCTGGACCGCCAGAAGGTGACCCGGCCTATGCCGGTGCCGGTAGGAGTGCCGATCCGCATTGGCAAGACCGTTCTGGAACTGCGCAGATGACACTTGCACTCCGCTACTCGGTACGCTCCGACGTCGGCCTCCTCCGCGAGGGGAACGAGGACTCGGCATATGCCGGCCCGCACCTGCTCGCCGTCGCCGACGGAATGGGCGGCCATGCGGCGGGCGAGGTCGCGAGCGCCGCCGCGATCGCCACACTGGCCGCGCTCGACACCGATCGGCCGGAGGCTGATCTGGTCAAGGCGCTGGCCGCAGCCGTCGCGAGCGCGAACATGCGGCTGCAGGAGCTGATCATCTCAGATCCGGCCGTCGAGGGCATGGGCACCACGCTGACCGCGCTGCTGTGGTCGGGCGGGCACGCCGCACTCTGCCATATCGGCGACTCGCGCGCGTACCTGCTCAGGAACGGCGAGCTCTACCAGATCACCCACGATCACACGCTGGTCCAGTCGCTGGTCGACGAGGGACGCATCAGCGAGGATGACGTCGCCACCCACCCGCAGCGGTCCCTGCTGCTCCGGGCGCTGGACGGCAGAACGCTCGCCGACCCGGACCTGTCCACGCACGAGACCGTGGCGGGCGACCGGTACCTGCTGTGCTCGGACGGCCTTTCCGGTGTCGTGACCGAGGAGACCCTGCAGCACACCCTGAGCACGGTCGGCGACCTGGACAAAGTCGCCCTGCAGCTCGTCGAGCTCGCGATCAGGGGCGGTGGGCCGGACAACATCACCTGCATAGTGGCCGATGTCGTGGACACCGACACCACGACGCTGCCGCCGACCAGCACCCCGGTCATGGCGGGCGCGGCATCGAACGGCTCGGCAGCCGAGTTCCGCTCGCTGGCGCGCCAGAACTCGCCCGCGGGCCGGGCCAGGCGGCTCGCCCAGACCGCCCCGCAGCAGACGCTCCCCGACGATGACCGTGACCTGCGGTCGGGCTGGGCCAGCCGCAACGGCACGGGCACGGCCGTACGGCCGGAGCGCGACGACGGCGGCAGGCACAGCCACCGGGTGCGCCGCGGCCGCGCCGGGGACGAGGACGATGATCAGTACGATGACGGCGCGCACGACGGCCGGCGGCGCTGGCCGATCGTCACGACCGCTCTCGTCGTGCTCATCGCCGTCGTGCTCGGCGGCGGGTACATAGCCTGGCGCTACGTTCAGGGCCAGTACTACGTCGCCGAGGACAACGGCAACATCGCGATCTTCCGCGGTGTCAACCAGAGCGTTCTCGGCATCAACCTGTCCAGCCTCTACCAGCGCACGAACGTCCCGGTCACTCAGGTGCCCAGCAGCACCAGGTCGATGGTCAGCCAGACCATCTCCGCCACCAACCTGACCGCCGCCGAGGCGATCGTCGGCCAGGTGCGGCGCAGCGTCAGCCAGTGCCGCATCCAGTGGGCCGCCGTGGCGACCTGGCAGGCCAAGAACGAGGCGTACCAGACGGCGGCCAGCGCGGCCGCCGCGCAGCGGCGGGCGAAGAAGAAGGTGACGGTCACGGTACCGCCACCGCCAGGTCAGCAGCCCCCGGCCCCGAACCTGGCCGACTGCGCGCCGGCCGCCGCTTTCGGGATCTCGACGGCCGCGTCAGCCAGCAGTTCGCCGCCCGCGACGACGCCCTCCGGGGGGCCTTCCCCGTCTCCGTCCAAGTCCCCGGCGCCACGGAGATCCGCGTGAGCAGCATCACAGCCCCGACGCCCGCGGTCAGCAGCGAGCCGCCCCGGCCCGTGTCCGCGAGCCGGCGGCGAACGGAGCTCATGATGCTGATCTTCGCGGTCGCGGTGGTCGGCTTCGCCTACGCCAGCGTCGGCTTTGGCCTCAAGGGCCGGCTGCCGTCGGGCATGTTCACCTATCTGCTCGCCTTCATCGTGATCATGGCGCTCGCTCACCTCGCGGTGCGCCGGTTCGCCCCGTATGCCGACCCGCTGCTGGTGCCGGTCGCGGCGATGCTCAACGGCCTCGGCGTCGTGATGACCTACCGGCTGCAGGAAGCCGGGAGGGACGGAAACCCAGGCGCCAACGTGAACGGCCACGGCCTGTTCGTGCCCATGAACTCGTCGGCGACGCTGATACAGATCTTCTACACCGCGATCGGCGTCGCCTGCTTCGTGGCCGTCCTCGTGATGTTCCGTGAGGCCCGCACGCTGCAGCGGTACACCTACACGCTGGGCGCCGCCGGGCTTTTCCTGATCGCGCTGCCCGCCTTGCTGCCGTCGAGCATCAGCGGGGTCCCGGGCACCGGCGCCAAGATCCAGATAAGCCTCGGCGGGTTCACCCTCCAGCCCGAAGAGTTCGCCAAGCTGGCGCTCGCCGTCTCCTTCGCCGGCTACCTCGTCGCCAAGCGTGACGCGCTCGCCCTGGCCGGCCGGCGCGTGCTCGGCATCGACCTGCCGCGCGGCCGAGATCTCGGCCCGATCCTGGTCGTGTGGGGGTTGAGCCTGCTGCTGCTCGTCTTCGAGAGCGACATCGGCACCAGCGCCGTGTTCATGGGCATGTTCGTCGCGATGCTCTACATCGCCACGTCGCGGACATCCTGGCTGCTGATCGGGTTCCTCCTGTTCGTCGCCGGCGCCTTCACCGCCAGCAAACTGTTCTCCCACGTCGGTGCGCGCTTCAGCGCCTGGCTGCACCCGTTCACCGCCGTCAACATCCAGAACAGCGCGTTCCAGCTGGTCAAGGGCCTGGAAGGCATGGGCAGCGGCGGACTCCTCGGCAAGGGCCTCGGCAGCGGCCAGCCGTATCTCACCCCGCTGGTGCAGAGCGACCTGGTGTTCACCGGGTTCGGCGAGGAACTCGGCCTGACCGGGCTGATGGCCCTCCTGCTGCTGTACGCCCTGATCGCGCAGCGCGGGCTGAGCACGGCGCTGATGGTGAAGGACCCGTTTTCGAAGCTGCTGGCCGGCGGCCTGTCGTTCATGTTCGCGCTTCAGGTCTTCGTGATCGTGGGCGGCGTGACCAGGCTGATCCCGCTCACCGGCATCACCACGCCGTTCCTGTCGCAGGGCGGCTCCTCGCTGGTGGCGAGCTGGGTCATGATCGCCGTGCTGGCCAGGCTCAGCGACACCGCGCGGCGGCCGCCGCCGCAGCCGATCCAGGAAGAGGGACTGACACAGGTGGTGAGCCTGCAGTGAACCGCGCGCTGAAGAGGATTTCGCTCGCCGTTCTGGCCATGTTCCTGCTGCTCCTGATCAACGTGAACTACCTGCAGGGCTTCGACACGTCCAGCTTGGCGGCGGAACCGTTCAACACTCGCACGCTGACCAATCAGGTGCAGTACCAGCGCGGTCCCATCGTGACGTCCGACGGGGTGACGATCGCGGAGTCCAAACCGAGCGGCGACATCTTCAAGTACCAGCGCGCCTACTCCAACGGCCCGGTCTACTCGCCGGTCACCGGCTACGACACCCTCTACAGCCAGACCGGGATCGAGTTCGCGGAGAACAACCTGCTGGCCGGCAACGACAACGCGCTCGCCATCCGCAACTTCATCGACATGATCACGAACAAGCCGCGGAAGGGCGCGACCGTCCAGACCACGATCAACTCCAAGGCGCAGAACGCCGCGTACAACGGCCTGGTGCAGAAGCTGCAGGGCACCGGCCGTTCCGGCGGCGTGGTGGCGGTCAACCCGCGAACCGGGGCGATCCTGGCGATGGCCTCCTACCCGAGCTACGACCCCAACCAGCTCGCCACGCACGACGGCACTCTGCTCAACACGCGCGACAAGGCCCTGCTGGCGGACCCGCAGAACCCGCTGCTGGACCGGGCGACCCACGTGACGTTCCCGCCCGGCTCGACCTTCAAGATCATCACCAGTTCCACGCTGTTGAGCCAGCAGCCCGGCACCAACCCGAACACCCAGGTCGCCTCCCCGACGACCCTGACGCTGCCGCAGACGAGCCACATCCTGCACAACGACAACAACACGGTGTGCGGCAACGGCGGCGGCCAGGCGCCGCTGATCACCGCGTTCGCCCAGTCCTGCGACACGACGTTCGCCAAGATCGGCATGGACGTCGGCGGCCAGGCCCTGAACAACATGGCCACCGCATTCGGGATGAACAGCTCCAGCCTGAAGATCCCGTTCTCGGTGACCCCGAGCAACTACGTCATCCCGCCGAGCCTGGCGCTGACCGCGTTCTCGGCGATCGGCCAGTTCAGCGACACGGTGACGCCGCTGCAGGAGGCGATGTTCGCCGCGGCCATCGCGAACAACGGGACGCTGATGAAGCCGTACCTGGTGCAGCAGGTGACCGCGTCCGACCTGTCGGTCGTGCAGCAGGCCACGCCGTCGGTCTTGAGCCAGCCGGTCAGCGCATCCGTTGCTAATGAAGTGAAGCAGATGATGACGGCCGTCGTGCAGCAGCCCGACGGCACCGCCAGCGCGTTCAACCAGGCCAGCGTCGGCGTGGAGATCGCGGGCAAGACGGGCACCGCGCAGAACGGGATCAACAACACCGGACTCAACGACGCGGTGTTCACCGCCTTCGCCCCGGTCGCCAACCCGCAGATCGCCGTCGGCGTCATAGTCGGCGGCGGAGGCTACGGCGCTTCCGCGGCCGCGCCGATCGCGGTCCAGGTCATCAAGGCGTACCTGGGGATCAAGTGAGCGACTACCTGCTGGACGGCCGGTACCGGCTGACCGAGCTGATCGCGTCCGGCGGCATGGGCGAGGTCTGGCGCGGGGTCGACGTCGCGCTGCACCGGCAGGTGGCCGTCAAGCTGCTGTCCGGCACCCACGCGGGCGACGAGTCGTTCCGCGCCCGGTTCCACGCCGAGGCGCGGTACGCGGCGTCGCTGTCGCACCCGGGCATCGCGCGGGTCTTCGACTACGGCGAGTCCCGCCAACTCGGCAGCGCCTACCTGATCATGGAGCTGGTGAACGGCGAGCCGCTGTCGGCCATCCTGGACCGCGCCGGCCGGCTGTCCCCCGGCGTGACGCTGGACATCGTCGCCCAGGCGGCGCGCGCGCTGCACGCCGCGCACCAGGCGGGCATCGTGCACCGCGACATCAAGCCGGGGAACCTGCTGGTCACCGCCGACGGCACCACGAAGATCACGGACTTCGGCATCGCCACCGCGATGCAGGCCTCGCAGGCGGCGCACCTGACCGCGACCGGCATCGTGATGGGCACCGCCATGTACGTGTCGCCCGAGCAGGCGACAGGCGCCACGGTGACCGCGGCCTCCGACATCTACTCGCTGGGAATCGTCGCCTACGAGTGCCTGGCGGGCACGCCGCCGTTCGTCGCGGATGAGCCGCTCGCGATCGCGATAGCGCACAAGCACGATCCGGTGCCGCCGCTGCCCGATGACGTGCCGCCCTCCGTCGCGGACCTGGTCATGTCGATGCTGGAGAAGACCCCGGAGGCCAGGCCGGAGACCGCGCGGCACGTCGCGGACCGCGCCGGTGTGCTCCGCGACGGCATGACGATGTCCGGTCACAGCGGCTATTCACCGGCCGCCGCCACTGCCGGCCCGCGCACGGCTGGCATGCCCGCGCTCCCTTCAGGGGATACGGAACGAACGGTGGCTCCCCTGGGGGGAAGGCGCCGCCTCGCGGCCGCGGGAATGAGCCTCGCGCTCTGCGGCGCGGGGGCGATCGTGGCCGTGGTGCTGGCTTCCGGACACCACCCGGCGATGAGCAGCGTGAAGCCTCCTGGCCAGGAGGCGCGGCAGGCCGCCCCTCCCGCCACGGCGTCGATCGGCGAGATTCCCGGCGCCGCCAGCCACGGCGGAGGCCGTAGTCTGGAGGCGGTAACGCAGACTACAGCCGGACCAGCCGTACGGTCGGGTCACAGCCACAAGTCTCCGGCCCCGACCGTGGGCGCCACACCGCCGGTGAGGACACCGACGGCGAGGCCGTCCCCGACGGCATCCGCCAGCAGTTCGGCCTCGAAGTCACCGAAACCGACGGCGTCGGCAACGGGGACGACGTCAACGAATTCACCGAAGGCATCGGTGAATCAGGGATGACACCTACGATGCAGGGTGGTTTGGCAGAGTGCGAGACATGACACAGCCGCGGCTGCTCGGTGACCGCTACGAACTCGAGGGCGTAGTGGGCCGGGGCGGCATGGCAGAGGTGTACCGCGCCCGCGACATCCGGCTGGACCGGATCGTCGCCATCAAGACGCTCCGCGCCGACCTCGCCAGGGACCAGACCTTCCAGGCCAGGTTCCGCAGGGAGGCACAGTCGGCGGCCTCGCTGAACCACCCGTCCATCGTCGCCGTCTACGACACCGGCGAGGACATGGCGACCGGCGTGCCGGTGCCGTACATCGTGATGGAGTACGTCGACGGCCGCACGGTCAGGGACCTGCTCATCGAGGGCCACCGGCTGCTGCCCGAGCGCTCGCTGGAGATCATCAGCGGCGTGCTGCGCGCCCTGGAGTACAGCCACCAGGCGGGCATCGTGCACCGTGACATCAAGCCGGGCAACGTGATGGTCACCCGCAACGGCGACATCAAGGTGATGGACTTCGGCATCGCCCGCGCGATGAGCGACGCGCAGGCCACGATGACGCAGACCGCGCAGGTCATCGGGACCGCGCAGTACCTGTCACCGGAACAGGCACGTGGCGAGCGCGTCGACGCCCGCAGCGACCTGTACTCCACCGGCTGCCTGATGTACGAGCTGCTCACCGGGCGGCCGCCGTTCACCGGCGACTCCCCGGTCGCGATCGCCTACCAGCACGTACGGGAGAACCCCATCCCGCCGTCCAGGCTTGACCCGGACATCCCGCCGTGGGCGGACGCGATCGTGCTGAAGGCGATGGCGAAGCCGCCGGCCGACCGGTACCAGAGCGCGGCGGAGATGCAGGCCGACATCCAGCGCGCCGCCTCCGGCATGCAGGTCGCGGCGATGTCCGTCGCGCCGCCAACCCGCGCCGACTACTACGCGCCCCGCACCCAGCAGATGGGCCAGTCCACGATGCTGGCCGGGCCGACGACCGCGATCCCGCCGTACCAGGACGACTACGGCGGCTACGACGACGGCGACATGGGCCGCGGGGGCGGCAGGGCACGGCGCTGGCTGCCGTGGATCCTCGGCCTGCTGCTGGTCCTCGGCGCCGTCATCGCGGTCGCCTACATGCTGCTCGGCGGCGGCAAGCAGGACTTCGTCCCGCAGGTCGACGGCCTGCCGCTGGCCAGGGCCGAGGCGCAGATCAAGGCCAGCCACCTGCAGTACAAGGTGGACTACCAGAACAGCTCCACCGTCGCCAAGAACGACGTGATCAGCACCAACCCGCCCAACGGGAACGGCGTCCCGCAGAATTCCACGGTGACGCTCTTCGTCTCCTCGGGCACGGCGAAGGTCGCGGTGCCGAACGTGAAGGGCGAGAACCAGACCCAGGCCGAATCCCAGATCTCGGCCGCCGGCCTCACCTACACGCTGCAGTCCGACCCGCAGTCCACCCAGCCGCAGGGCACCGTGGTGCGGACGAACCCCCCGGGCGGCACGAAGGTTCCCGCCAACTCCCAGGTGACGCTGTACGTCTCCGGCGGCGGAACCGCGGTGCCCGACGTGCGGAACATCCCCTTCAACAGCGCCTACTCTGAGCTGACCAACGCCGGTTTCACGGTGAAGGAAGACTTCACCGCCGGCCCCGCGGGCACCAACCCGGGCATCGTCTGGTCGGAGCAGCCCGGCCCGAACACCCCCGAGCCCAAGGGTTTCCAGGTCATCATCTACATCCAGCCGAACGTCCAGCCCAGCCAGTCGTCGTCGGCCACGCCATCTCCGTCCCCCTCGTCGAGCGGATCGCCGAGCCCCGGCGGTGGCGGTAGCCCCAGTCCCGGCGGTGGCTCGCCCAGCAGCCAGTTACCGCTCCCGTTCCCGTTTTCCGGCCTGGGGTGAGAGCAGCCTTCGGGTAGCCTCCTGACCGGTTACGCTTACCCCAGGAAGGCAGTCCCGGTCAGGAGGTGCGCGGTGCCGAAGTCCCGCGTCCGGAAGAAGGCGGTCTACACGCCGCCGCCCACGCGGTCGCCCAAGCGCAAGGTCAGCCCGCCCTGGGTCGCGCCGACGATGCTGGCCTGCCTGGTGATCGGGCTGGCGTGGATCGCCCTGTACTACGTCACTCAGGCGAACATGCCGGGTCTTTCCACACTGGGCGCCTGGAACCTGGTCGGCGGGTTCAGCCTGATCATCGCCGGCGTCGTCCTGTCCACCAGATGGCGTTAACCCGTCCCACTGGCCCCAACCCCAGGCCCCCGGACCACCTACGCCCCGCCTGCCACGTCAGCACCGCAGCCCAATCGCACCGACGGCGCGCCGGGTCACGGTCCCGCTCGCCACATCAGCACCGCCAGCCACAACCACGCCGTCCCACCTGGCACGTCAGCACCACCGGCCATGATCGTGGAAACGTAGGTGTCGTATTAGACCCCCAGTTTCCGCGATCATGCCCTCTGTCCGTTTGTTCCCCTTGACGTTTGGGGCCGAATCGGACTAATGGGGACTTCGCGACCGCGTTGAGGCGCGACGCGCCGTCGCTACCGCAGCGGGACGGGGCACGCGGGACGCGAATGGATGAATGGACGGATGATGCGTCCGGGGGTGTCAGCTCGACGGGAGCTGGTGATTCCTTATCAGGACGATCACCGCGAGGATGACGATCACCGCGATCGTGGCGAGTACCTGGATGAGCACGCGGTTCTTGCGGGGTGCGTACGCGTAGGCGGCGGTGATCGCGGCACCGGTGATGAGGCCGCCGATGTGGTCCTGCCACGCGATGATGTGGTTGTAGACGAAGCTGAAGACGAGGTTGATGGCTATCAGCATGGCGATGCCGCGCGAGTCGAGCCGCAGCCGCCTGGACACGACGAACCATGCGCCGAACAGGCCGAAGATCGCGCCGGAGGCGCCCAGCGCCAGCTCGTACGGCGGCGCGATCAGGTAGAACAGCACGGCGCCGCCGATCGCGCTCAGCAGATAGACCGCCAGGAAGCGGATCCCGCCGAGCATGCGCTCCAGCGACGGTCCGACGAAGATCAGCGCCCACAGGTTGAACACGATGTCCAGGAACCCCAGGCCCCCCAGGCCGGTGGCCGGCGGCAGGAAGGCGGAGGTGACAAGGCGGTAGTACTCGCCCGCCGCTATTCCGTGGGCGGGGCCGCCCACCGTGTAGGTCGCCTGCCCGAGCAGGCCGAGGTCCGTGGCGATGCCGGGACGGGCCAGCTCGATGACGAAGAGAACCACGTTGATCGCGACCAGCGCCCAGGTGACCCGGGCGGTCAGCGACGGGCGCCCGCCGAACGTGGTTCTCGCCTGGCGGACGTCCCGGCCGCCTTCCCGCACGCACTCGACGCACTGCTGGCCGACGGCCGCCGACCGCAGGCAGTCCGGGCAGGCGTGCCGCCCGCACCGGACGCAGGACACGTAGGTCTCCCTGCCCGGATGCCGGAAGCAGGTGGGGACGGCCGCGTTCTCGGTTGCCTGCCCGTCCGACGGCCCTGGAGCTGACATGAATTCCTTTTCAGCCGCGATCTATCGTGACCGACTCGATGACGACGTCCTCCACCGGACGGTCGCCAACGCCGGTCTTCATCTTGCTGATCTTCGCAACGACATCAGCGCCGTCGATGACCTCGCCGAAGATCGTGTGTTTCCCGTTCAGCCACGGAGTCGGCGCGACCGTGATGAAGAACTGGGAGCCGTTCGTGCCAGGTCCCGCGTTCGCCATGGCGAGCAGGTAAGGCCTGTCGAACCGGAGATCGGGGTGGATCTCATCGGCGAACTTGTAGCCGGGACCGCCGGTCCCGGTGCCCAGCGGGTCGCCGCCCTGGATCATGAAGTTCGGGATCACCCGGTGAAATATCGTGTGGTCGTAGAGCCTGTCCGTGGTCCGCGACCCGGTGCTCGGGTTCACCCATTCCCGGCCGCCCTCGGCGAGCTCGGCGAAGTTACGCACCGTCTTCGGCGCGTGGTCGGGGAACAGCCGGAGGGTGACCGTTCCCTGGTTCGTCCTCAGCGTCGCGGTCAGCGTTTCCGTCATGGGATGACTCCTCGCGTGGCCAGCCAGCCGGCCATCGTATAGTTCCTCGAGCTCGCATCGTCCGCCGCCGAAACCATGCACCGGCCGCTGGCACGGGCACACGGCCCGTGGTCGCTGGCCGCTGGCGGGCGATGCTCGCTCTGCCGATGATTCTGCAACCTTCACCGTACCGGTAACCGCGAATGGTTGAACGTCCGGCCGCTGGGAAGTTCTGGGTAGCGGGATCAGGATCGGGAGGTTAACTGTGTCCCTTATGAAGACGAAGCGGAAGGTCACCGACCCGGGCGCGATCAGTGCACGCGCCCGTGACGCCAGTGCCCGCGCGCGCGACGTCGCGGCGCGGGCCGTGCCGGCCGGCAAGCAGGCTGGCGCGACCGCGGCGCAGGGCGTCGCGACCGCGGCGCAGGGCGTCAGGCAAGGGGCCGAGGGCGTCCGGAAGGGCGTGTACAGCGCCCGGCGCTGGTCGGCGCCGAGGCTGGAAAGCGCCGCTGACACGGTCGACACGTCGGTGGCGCCCGCGGTCTCCGGTGCGCTGCGGGCAACCGCCCGCCAGGTCGACCCCGGGCCGGTGGCCAAGGGCAGGCGCGGCATAGGCGCGCTGCTGAGCTGGCGCGGCCTGTTCGCGATGGCGGCCGTCATGGCCGCCGCGGGCGCCGCCGCGGCCGTGGCCATGCGGCGCCGGTACCAGACCGCCACGGCCGAGGCTGAGGAAGACGGTGCCGAGCAGGCCGCCGCCGAGCCGGGGGCCGAGGCCGGGGCACCCGACGCGGCGGACGTGAACGGAAGGGTTCCCACCTCCGGGCGCTAGCCGAAACCCAGGCTGAGCGCGCCGGACCGCAGCGAGCCCGCGAGGACGAAGGGCTGGTCCGTGGTCACGTTGGTGAGCGTGACCGGGACCAGCCCGGTCAGCAGGCCGGTGACCTTACTGGCCAGCTGGAGCAGCACGCTGAGGGCGTTGCCCGGCGTCAGGGTGACGCACAGCGGGCCCAGGCAGCCGGAAAGCTTCGTGGCGTACAGCACGACGCTGCCGTCGAAGGCGAACGACGGGCTGGTCGTGAGCGTGTTCACGCCGCCGGAGGTGACGGAGGCGGTGACGCCGCCGGCCAGCTCCATCGAACTGGCGGTGAACTCCATCATCCGCACCGGGCGCGCGCTGCCGCCCACCGGCATGCTCACCACGCCCTCGTAGGCGAAGCCGTGCAGCGTCGCCGAGCCGGCCGTGATCACCGAGGTCGCCGGCGAGGCGACCAGGCCCGCCGCGGCGGCGGCGTACCGCTGCGGAGGACGCTTCGGTGACCGCTTGCGGGATGCCCGGTGACCTGGCGGCGTGGCGGAGGGGGCCGCTCCCGGGCTCCGCCGCGCCGGCCCGCTCGCCGAAGGCTCTGGCGAGGCGCCGGGGGAGGCCGGCGGCGTCGCGGTGGGCGGCGGCGTGGCCGCCGTGGGCGCGGGGCTCGCCGTGGACGGCTCCGGGCCGGGGCTCGGTGACGGGTCACGCCAGCAGATGATGAGCAGGATGCAGTCCTGCGGCGCCGCCGGCGCCGCGTGAGCTGCCGCCCGGCCGGCCGGGCCCAGCAGCCCGGCGAGCAGGACCAGCGGCATGGCACTGACCGCCAGCATGCGGTGCCCGCGGTCGCCGCTCGCTGACGTCCCTCTGCCGCTGGCGGGCGCCGCGCCGGTGCCGCCCAGGCCGTTGCCGTCTGAGCTGTCCGTGCTGTCCCGGCTGTCCGGGCTGGATGCCGGCCCGAGCGGGGTCCAGGCGAAGGCGAGCGAGCCGCCGGTGATCGCGAGCAGCATCCCGATGAAGAAACCGCCGAGGTTGGACGCCGGGAAGGAAAGAACCCCCAGCACGACGCCCGCGATGTCATAGAAGACCCGGTTCCCGGGGTTGGTCCAGGTGAGCACGCCACTGGCGATCAGCAGCGCGCCGATGAGGACGCCGAACACGCCGCCGATCCCGATGTAGATGACGAGCTTGACAGCCCCGTGGCCAAGCACGCCGCTGAGCGGGATGGTTACCAGCTCGAGGCCGGCCAGGACGAGGAGAACGCCGCCCCAGAACGGGCGGGTCCGCCGCCAGCGCCGCCAGCTCCCGAGCGCTCGGTGGCCGCGCGGCGCGTGCACCATGCGTGAACTACGGACAGCTGCCTCCGAAGCCGAGGCTGAGACCGGGGAGGGTAAAGGTGCCCGCGGTCGTCAGCCACGTGTGCTGCACGAGGTTTTCGATCGTGACCGAGGAGGCCTGCTCGCCGAAGCCGCCCGTCGTGCCTGCGGTGCCCGGGTCCTGGGTGAGCGTTCCGGCGTCCTGGCCGATGACGATGTTGTGGAAGGTCGCCGAACTGCCCGCCAACGAGCTGGCATCGACGATGAGGTTGCTCGCGGACACCGGCGTGGTGCCGCCGCCCGCGGTGAGGCGCAGGCTGAGCGGTCCCACGGTCACCTGCTGGCACAGGCTGGCCAGCGTCGCGGACCTGATGGCGGACACGATGACGGGCTGCGTGCCGGCGGTGCTGCTGGTGACCTGGCCGCCGAACTGCTCGAAACCGGTCCCGTTGAGCGAGCTCGCGGTGACCAGGAACTGCTGCCCGGAGACGGAGATGTTGGCGGCGATCGCTCCCTCGGCTGTCAGCCCGATGAGGATCGCGGCGATCGCGGCGGCAGGCAAGATGATCACGGCGAACCGCTTCCACCTCACGCGGCCCTGTGCGAACAGTCTCTTCTCGGCGGACATCGCGCTCCCCTGTCAGGAGGGTCCATGGCGTTACGGGCGGCCGCGGCGGACTTCGGCACACCAGCACCATTGGCGGAGGGCCGCCCCGGTGTGAACTTCCGCACACCCGGGCAGTGGTGGAAAGTTACCGAGCGGTAAAGTCTGCCGTCAAGAGATTTCCTGATAACGAAATACTCACGTCTGGCGAAATCCGGCGAGATCCGCCTATAGCGATTTGCCGCAGAGCGGGCCCGGATGCATGCCCGTAAATGGCTCAAATCGCTGCGTACGCGGCTGATCACTCAGGCTAGTCTGGATCGCGAGGTCCGTGAGAATGGCGTGCCCCGATCCGGTACCGTCTATCTGCGGACACGAGGGCTATGGGAGGGTCCCCGACAGGAACGGCACCACCATCCGGGCGGAGTGAACACGTGAGTGACGGGAGAGTACGAGCGGCCGCGAAGAACCGGGCCCTCGTCTGGACCGCGACGGCCTGCATCACAGTCTCGCTGCTCATCATGGTCGTCATGGCGGCGGCCGGGCCGTCGGTGAGCGTTCCGGATATGGCTCACCCGCTCGCCGGGCCGCCATACTGGTTCACCTGGAACCCGAGCCCGGCGCTCACTTTGCTGATCTTGTGGGCCGCCGGCCTCACCGCTGCCGCCGGTGTCGCGGCCGGGCTGGTCGCGGTGACGCGCGGATGGCGGCCGCCCGTCAAGCGGCTGCTTGGCGCCTCGTTCCTGGTGATCGCGGCGTTCACCGTGCTGCCGCCGGCCGGCTCCACGGACGCCCTCTCCTATGCCATCGACGGCAACATGGTGGTGCTGAGGCACAGCCCCTACGTGATGACGCCCGGTGAACTGCTCCGGGCCTACCCGAACGACCCGATCGCCCAGAACAGCCCGCCCACGTGGCTGCACAGCCTGTCCGACTACGGGCCGCTCGCGACCGCGGAGGAATGGATCTCCGCCGAGCTCGGCGGCACCTCCAAGGCGCGGATCACGTTCTGGCTGAAGCTGTGGACAGCGGTGTCCTACGGCTTCGTCGTGCTCCTCCTCGACCGGCTGCTGCGCTCCGACCCGGCCATGCGATTGCGTGCGCACCTGCTCTGGTCGCTGAACCCGCTGCTGCTGTGGGAGATAGTCGCCGCCGGGCACATCGATGGCCTGGCCGTGGCGTTCGGCCTGGCAGGGATCGCGGTGCTCAGGGTCAGGGAGCCTGGCGCGGATCCAGGGCTGCGGAGATCCCTCGCCGCGGGCATGCTGATCGGCGCCGCGATGGCGGTGAAGGCCCCGTTCATCCTGTTCGCGCTCGGCGCCGTGTGGGCGCTGCGCCGCAGGCTGTCCTCGCTCGGGGCGCTCGTCGCGGGGATGCTGGCCGTGGTGATCCCGTCCTACGCGATCGCGGGCACGGCGGCGGTCACGGCGCTGACCAACCGGAGCAGCCAGGTCACCTGGGACAACCTGTACCAGCTTTTCTGGCGGCCGTTCGGGTACACCAGGTTCTACGGCGGCACGGCGCCGCCGCACCTGGACACGCTGGCCACGGTGGCGTTCGTCGCGGTCGCGCTGCTCGCCTTCTTCCGGCTGCCGTCGCGCACTCCCGAACTGCCGGCCCTGGCGCCGTCGCTGGCGCTCAGCCTGGGCTGGATCTTCCTGTGGCCTTTCATGCGGCCCTGGTACGACGTGATGATCATCGCCCTGCTGGCGCTTTACCCGGCGTCGCGCCTCGACTGGGTGGTGCTGACCCGGCTGTGCTTCGCGGCGGTCACCTACATGGAGGCCACCTCGGCGAGTGGGTGGCTGCAACGGCTGCAGATATACGACGGCCAATGGGTGACCTCGAGCGTCCGGCTGCTCGCCGTGGTGGCACTGGTCTGGCTGTGTGTCACGGGCAGATGGGGCTGGCGCTCCACACCGGGCGAATCGCCGGCTGCCGCTCCAGAGCTGCAGCCGATCATCGACACGGCGTTATCCACAGTCCGTATCCACAGTCCGCCCGTCAGGGCGGAGTGGCAGCGCCCGCCAGCGGCCAGCGAGCACGGCCCGTTCCGCCGTGGCAAGCGGCCGCCACCCGTCTCATGGCGGACGATGTGCGGCTGAAGAGAGCAAGGCTGTGCGCACGGGTGTGGAAAGCTCTGTGGACAACGTGCGCATTTGAACGACTTCCACGGCTGGCGTTCAGGTTCCCCTCAACTAGCGGCCCTATGCTTGGCCCATGAATGACGGTGTGGATCCCGGGGGGGCACAGGCGCCGGAGTCTCCGGATACGCCGGACCTGATCACCATGGGCCACGGCCGTAAGAGCCGTCGCCGCCTGCCGAACCCCGCGGCACTCGCCAGCGTGGCGGTCTTCGCGCTGGCGGGCGGAGCCGGAGCCGGCTACGCCGCCACGCACTCGTTCGGCCAGAAACCCGCGGGCACGGCGGTAGCCGGGCTTTCCGGAGCGGCCGCGGCCGCTTCCACGCCGACCGCGGGCCCCTCCGCCCCCTCCGCCGGGCCGGCGCCGTTCTGGCGGGATGCGCCGGCCAAGCGCTGGTTCGCCTACGGCGGGTTCCTGGCCGGCCTCGGCCCGGTGACGGGCGGGATGGTGCACGGCCAGATCGTGGTGCCGAAGTCCGGGGGCGGATACCAGACGCTGGACCTGCAGCGCGGCACGGTGACCGCCGTGAGCTCGGCCTCGGTCACGGTCAGGAGCTCCGACGGGTACACCGCGAGCTACGCGGTGACCGGCTCCACGGTCGTCGGCGCGAAGGCCGCGGGCATCGGCTCGGTCAAGACCGGCGACACCGTGGTCGTCATCGCCACCGTGAGCGGGTCCAGGGCGACGGCCGCCCGCATCATCGACCCGACCGCGATCAGGGCCGGCCGCGCGTCGTTCGGCTTCCCGGCGGAGCCCAGCGCGCCCGCCGCCCCGCCCAGCTAGCGCACATAGCGGGGCTAGCTGAGGTACCGCAGCGGCCAGCGGCAGTCGATGAACTGCTCGAGCTGGACCGCCAGCCGCGCCGCCAGCCCGGCCCCGTCGGCCCCCGCGCCGGCCGCCAGCTCGACGGCCGACGGGCTCGCCACCCCGAACGCCACCGCACGCGCCGGGTTGCCGGGCACCAGCCACTCGGGCTCGTCCGGCTGGCAGAGCCACATGCCGCTGCCCGCCCGGGCCCGGATCGCGGCGCAGGCATGCGCGGCGAGCGCGGACGGGTTCAGCCGTCCCGCGAACGCCGGCGCGCGGGCAGAAACAGCCGCGTCGACGCCGTGCGAGACCGCGCACTCGCGCAGCCGCGGCGGCAGCGCGCGGATCTGGGCGAGCAGCGCCGGCCTGGGCACCGGCATCGGCCAGCCGGTCAGGTGAGCGAGCACGGTGAGCTCCGCCCAGAGCCTGAGGCCGGGAGATCCGCCGAGGACGCGCTGTGCCGCCCGCATGTCCCGCAGGGTGCACGGCTGGGCGGCGCATTCCGCGCCGCAGGTGGCGGACCGTCGTGCGACCACGGCCGTGGCGCCGAGGGTGGCTGGGGGAGCCGCCACCTCTCGTTCGGTACCATCTTTGATCTTCACCAACAGCGGATGATCCATACCGTCCGTGAACGCGGCCGCCTCGCCTGGTGCCAGCGTCACCAGGTAGCGGGACTGCGGCGCGGTCATGTTCATCGTCGCGCCCACGGCCTCGCGGTCATCGGCGGCGGGCAGCCGGTGGGCGATCTTCACCGCGGTGTTCTTGATCACGTCGGGGATGAGGCGTGCCGGGATCTGCTCGGCGATGACGAGGCCCTCGCCGTAGGCGCGGATCTCGGCCAGCAGCCCGGCGAACATCTCGACCGCGTGCGCGGCGGCGCGCGCGGCATCCGGCCGCCGGAGCAGGCGGTGCGCCTCCTCGAACACCGTCAGGTGCCGCAGCGTGCCCGTGCCACCGGGCGTTTCGGTCCCGCCGCGACGCGACATCCGCAGGTGCTCGGCCAGCCTTATCAGGACCGTGCCCATGAGGAACGCCTTGTCCCTGTCGTCTCCGACATCCTCGATCTCCAGCACGACGTTGCGCCGCAGCAGCGCGCCGAAGTCGATCCGGTGGCCGCCCTCGAGGAACCGGCCGGTCGTGCCGGCCCGCAGGCTCGACAGCCGGACCTTGATGAAACCCAGCACGTCATCGGTGATCCGCTGGCTGTAGCCGATCTCGCTGACCACGGTCTCCGCCGTGCGCTGCAGGTCCGAGAGACCCGGGAAGGCGGCGCCCGCGGCCTCGCCGACCGGCTCGCCGAGGGCGAGATCCCAGCCCGCCTCCTCGTACGCGCGGGTGAGAGCCGCGCTGAGCACCTGCGGGAACGGCTCCTCGGAGCGGAACGACGCGATGAACAGCGCCCGGACGAGATCGGCGTGCGTCTGCAGCGGGAAGCCGGCCGCCGGCTCGAGCGGGTTCAGCCCGGCGGCGATCGCGTCCGCCTCGCCCGGCCGGATCCGTACCACGTCGCCGGCGCCCCGGTTCGCCATCAGCCGGTATTCGGCCTTGGCCGGCTCGATGACGAGCCACGGCACGTTCTGCCCGGCCGCCTCCTCGAGCAGCGCGCGCACGGTTTGCGACTTTCCGGCGCCGGTCGCGCCGCAGACGAACACGTGCCGGTTGAGCGACTCCAGCGGCATCCGGAGGGCGCCCGCCGGCAGCAGATTGCGGTCCAGGATCTCGCCCAGCCTGATACCGGCGCCGGCCCCGGCGCCGCCCGCGGCGCTCTCCGGTGTGACGTCGAACTCCGGCCGCAGCGCCAGCCGGATGCCCGGCACCTCGGCCTCCGGCGGCCGCGCGAGCGCCGCGACGAGTTCCGTCGACGCGTAGAACGGCGCCGCCGCGACGGTGTCGCCGTCCGGGCCCTGTGGTTCCGGGCTCCGTGCTTCCGGGGTCCGTGGTTCCAGGCTCCGTGCTTCCGGGGTCCGTGCTTCCGGGCGCTGCGCCTGCGTGCCGGGCGTCGCCTGGCAGCAGCCGTCGAGCGCCTCGCGCACGCTCGCCGCCATCTCCGCGGCCGGGGCGAGCGCGTACGGCAGCCCGGCCAGATCGGCCGAGGCGCAGTACAGCCCCGCCACCCGCGCGGCCGCCGCGGGGTCCATGGCCCCGGCCAGCACCCGGAGCCGCCACAGACCGGCGGACAGCCCGCGCCGGAGCTCCTCATGCCGGGCACGCAGCCGGCGCGCCTCGACGGCACGCTCCGGGAACCGGTCGGCCATGCCCTCGGCGAGGTGCTGGCGGCGCGCCACCTCGCCGGCCAGGGTCCGCAGCGCCGCTGGCGGCAGGGGTTCGGCGATAATAAGCCAGCCGAACGGGCCCGTCCAGCTCGCCAGCAGGCAGTCGTCGAGTGACGGGGTGCCCGTACGCGACCGCGCGGCGTCGTCTTTCCGCTCCGTGAGCAGCCCGTCGCTGATGCCGCCGATCGCGCGCCAGCACGGCAGTTTGTCCAGCAGGCTGGGCAGCGCTCCCCGCTGGAGCGCCCGCGCCCGCGCGCCGCCGGGGAGCGCCAGCATGACCTCCGCGGTCTCGCCGCTCAGGTCGCCGCCCCGCGCGCTGCCGGCAAGCGTCGTCCCGGCCGCTATCACGGACACCCGGCCTCCCGCCGCGGTCCTTATCCAGCCGAACGCGACCGGCTCGGGCGCCCCGGCCGTGAGCGACTCGTTCGGTTGCGGCTGCCTCCCGGGCGGCTGACCCACGGGCGGCTGCCTCCCCGGCGGCTGGTCCACGGGCGGCTGCCTCCCGGGTGACTGACCCACGGCCGGCTGACCCACGCGCGGCTGACCCTCGCCCGGCTGGCCCTCGCCCGGCTGACCCACGGCCGGCTGACCCACGCGCGGCTGACCCACGCCCGGCTGGCCCTCCATCGGTTGCGCGGCCACGGCGGCGTGGTAAGCGGCGACAAGCGCCGCGACCCGCTGCGGCCTGCCCTCGTCGCACCCGCGCCGCTGCTCAGGGACGGTGTCCTCGCGCCGCGGTATCTCCGTGATCTGGTATGCGGCAAGCCCCTGCACCCGCTGCCAGAGCGAGGTCACGTATCCCGGGCCCACTTCTCCCCCGAACCTCTCGGGAGCGCTCGCGGCACGTCACCGTGGCCGCTCGATCGCTACATCTCGGCGATTACTGTCAGCTCTATAATAAGCACTTAAAGTGACTAGGATCGGCCTAAATCGCTGGATTTCCCTCATGCGAGGCGCCCGGATATGGGGCCGCTGGCGCATATGGCCCCGTCCAGTGGGGCCGATTACGCCAACGGCCCCGCTCCGCGACGCTGCTCGCGTGCCCGGCGCCGCTCACCGGCGCGGTGGGAAGCCCACGGCGCTGACACGGACTTGCGCGGGCGGGGGCGCGGCTCAGGGCGGCCCGAGAACGCGGTCGAGGTAGGGGTTGGTGAACCGGCCCTCGGGGTCCGTTTCGCGGCGGACCCGGAGGAAGTCATCGAAGCGGGGGTAGCGCGCGCGAAGCCGCGCGGCGTCCAGTGAGTGCAGCTTCCCCCAGTGCGGCCGCCCGCCGACGGCGGCCGCAGCGGACTCGAACGCGTCGAAATATCCCTGGTAGGGCAGCCCTGCGTACTGGTGGATCGCGATGTAGGCGGTGTCGCGGCCGTAGGCCGTGGACAGCCAGATGTCGTCCGCGGCGGCGACCCGGACCTCCACCGGGAACATCACGGGATCGGCCAGCCGGGGCACCGCGCGGCGCAGCTCGGCGAGCACGTCCAGCACGGACTCCCGTGGTACGGCGTACTCGGACTCGACGAACCGGACCCGGCGCGGCGTCACGAACACCCGGTGTGACACGTCCGAGTAGGAGCGCCGGGACAGCGCGGCCGAGGAGAACCGGTTCAGCGGCCCGATCAGCCGCGGCATCGCGCGGCCGGCCCGGCACAGCGCGCCGAACGCGGCGTTCTCCATCACCTCGAACTCCCAGAACCGCCGCCACGCGGGCATCGGGCGCGGGACCGGACCGCCGGGCACCCGGTTGTTGCGCTTCACGAGCGCGTTGCGGCCGTAGGGGAACCAGTAGAACTCGAAGTGGTCGTTTTCCCCGGCGAACTCGCCGAACCTGGCGAGCACCTCGTCGAGTGGCATCGGCCGCTCGTCGGCGGCCAGCGTGAAGGCCGGAACGCAGCGCAGCGTCACGGCCGAGATGACGCCCAGCGCGCCGAGTCCCACCCGCGCCGCGGCGAACAGCTCCGGGCGCTCAGCGGCGGAACAGGACACCACGGAGCCGTCGGCGAGCACCAGCTCCATCGCCTCAGCCTGGGTGGCGAGGCCGCCGAGACGTGACCCAGTGCCGTGCGTTCCGGTGGACAGGGCGCCGGCGATCGTCTGCGCGTCGATGTCGCCGAGGTTCGCCATGGCGAGCCCGAGGCCGTCGAGCGCGGCGTTGAGGGCCCGTATCGTGGTGCCGGAGCGCACCGTGACCAGCCCGGTCGTGGTATCGGCGGCCACGATCCCGGTCCATCCGGACAGGTCCATCGCCACGCCGGACGTCGCGGCGACCGCGGTGAACGAGTGGCCGCTGCCGACCGCGCGCGCGGTCAGGCCCGCGGACGCGGCGGCCTTGACCGCACCGGAGATCTCGGTAACGCTCGCCGGGCGGTACCACCGGGATGGGGCCGCGGTGACCGTGCCGGCCCAGTTCTGCCATTTCATTACCGATGAGTATTCAGATTTCCGCGTCTTCCGTCTACTGTTCGATCATGTCTCGCACGCTAGCGGCGACGCCGGGTGTGTCAGCCGCCGCCGGCCCTCGCGCGCGTTACGACCGCGCCACCGGGCACCTGGACCCGCCGCTGGCGGTCGTCGACCTCGACGCGTTCGACGAAAACGCCGCCGACCTCGCGCGCCGCGCCGGCGGCCACCCCATCCGGGTGGCCAGCAAGTCGCTGCGCTGCCGGTACCTGATCGAGCGGGTCCTCGCGCGGCCGGGATACCGGGGCGTCATGTGTTACTCGCTGGCCGAGGCGCTGTGGCTGCACACCGCCGGCACCAGCGAGGACCTGCTGGTCGCCTACCCGGTGACCGGCCGGAAGGCGCTGCGGGCGCTGGCCGGTGACGAGGCTGCGCGGCGGCACATCGCGATCACCATCGACTCGCCCGACCATCTCGACCTCATCGACAGGGTGCTCGGCGACGGCCATCCCGAGCTTCGCGTCTGCCTGGAACTCGATGTCTCCTGGCGCCCGCTGGCACACCGGCCGGTGCTGCACATCGGAACCTGGCGCTCCCCGCTGCACACTCCGGAGCAGGCGGCGGAGTTCGCGGAGGCGATCGTGCGCCGCCCGGGGTTCCGGCTGGCCGGGCTGATGGGATACGAAGGGCAGATCGCCGGGCTCGGCGACGCGCCGCCCGGACAGCCGGTGAGAGCGCGGCTGCTGCGGCTGATCCAGGATCGTTCCGCGCGAGAGCTACGGCGGCGCCGCGCCGAGGCTGTCCGCCGGATTCGCGCCCTCACCGGCCTGGACTTCGTGAACGGCGGCGGCACCGGGTCGCTGGAGAGCACGGCGGCCGACGAATCCGTCACCGAGCTCGCCGCCGGCTCGGGCCTGGCCGGGCCGACGCTCTTCGACGCCTACCGGAGGTTCCGGCCCAGGCCGGCGCTGCTGTACGCGCTCCCCGTGGCGCGGCGTCCGCGCCGGAACGTCGCCACCTTGTTCACCGGCGGCTACGTCGCCTCGGGAACCGGGACACCCGACCGGCTGCCGGCCCCGTTTCTGCCGGCCGGGCTGCGGCTGACCGGCACCGAGGGAGCGGGTGAGGTGCAGACGCCGGTGCGCGGCGCGGCGGCCGACGGGCTGCGCCCCGGCGACCGGGTCTGGCTGCGGCACGCCAAGGCGGGCGAGCTGGCCGAGCGGTTCACCGAGTATCACCTGGTCCGCGGCGATGAGCTGGTGCTGAGCGTGCCGACCTACCGCGGGGAGGGCCAGTGCTTCGGATAGCCGTGGCCGCGGCGGCACCGCCCGCGCGAACCGGCCCGCCGGCGCTTCGGGCCGGGAGCCGCCGTGGATAGCCAGGAGGCGGCCGCCGTGGACAGCCAGCAGACGGTGGCCGCCGCGGCCGGCGGGACGGCGGCCCCGGCGGCGCTCGCGGAGCCCACAGATCCCGTGCGGGCGGGCTGGATCTCGCTGCTCTTTCTCGCCAACATCGGCCTGTGGCTGGCCATATACGCGCCGATTCAGGTCCTGCTGCCGGAACAGGTCCAATCGCTGCACGCGGCCAGCAAGTACGCGGGCGAAAACGCCGTCCTGCTGTCCGTGGTGATGGGCTTCGGCGCCGTAGCGTCCCTGATCGCGAACCCGGTGGCCGGCGCGCTGTCGGACCGTACGACGTCGCGCCGGGGCCGCCGGCATCCGTGGACGGTGGCGGGCGCGCTCACCGGCGCCGCCGGGATAGTCATTGTCGCCGCGGCGCCCGCGATCCCGGTCATGGTCATCGGCTGGTGCATCGCGCAGGCGGGGCTCGGCGGCATGCTCGCCACGCTCACGGCCGCGCTGCCCGACCGGGTGCCCGAGAAGCAGCGCGGAACGCTCGGCGCCCTGATCGGAATCAGCCAGATGCTCGGCACGGTCCTCGGCGCGCTGATCGTCACGGTGCTGGTGACGCGGCTTTCCGCCGGCTACCTGACCTGCGCCGCGATCGTCGTCGCGGGCGCACTCCTGTTCGCTGCGCGAACCCCGGACGAGCCGCTGCCGCCCGAGTTCAAGCCCGCGGCGCCGGTCGGCGCCACACTGCGCCGCCTGTGGGTGTCGCCGCGGCAGCACCCGAACTTCGGCTGGGGGTGGCTGACCCATTTCCTCATCAACCTCGGCAACGCCCTCGGCACCCTGTACCTGCTGTACTTCCTCGCCGACAGCGCCCACTACCACGACCCGCAAACCGGGCTGCTGATGCTGATGGCACTCTACGCGGTCGCGCTGGCGGCCGCGGGCGTGGTGTGCGGGAACGCGTCGGACAAGTCGGGGCGGCGTAAGCCCTTCATCATCGCCTCGTCCGCGATCATGGCGCTCGCCGCCCTGCTGCTCGTCATCTCGCCGACCTTTACCGTGGCGCTCGTCGCGGCGCCCCTGCTCGGCGCCGGGTTCGGCACCTACTGGGCCGCGGCGCCCGCGCTGCTGACGCATGTGCTGCCGGCCGCCACGGACCGCGCCAAGGACCTCGGCGTCATCAACGTCGCGTACAGCCTGCCGCTGGTGGTCGCGCCGCTCATGGCCGGTGTGGTGCTCGGCCTGCTGAACAGCTACCCGGCGCTGTTCGCGCTTTCCGGGGTCGCAACTGTGCTCGCGTCGGTAACGGTGTCCCACGTGCGTTCTGTGCGCTGATGTCTATACCAAATCGAGATCAAGCGGCATACTGATGCTAGGGATAATCGTGGAGGTCACCTTTTGGCGAGCAAGGCCTTCCGCTTCACAAAAGGCCTCGTCGGGGGGTGTGTGCTCCTCCTCGCGGCCACCCTTGGCGTGGCTGTCCTGACCTCCTGCGGTGCACCGGAGTTCACGTACGTCGCGGACAGCTCGCAGAACACGTACTTCAAGGTGCCGCACAGCTGGCATCAGATCTCCGCGCCGGACCTGGCGGCCGCCCTCAGGGCCATCGGCGAATCGGGATCCGGGGCGTGGTCGTCGGCGTACGACGCGGCCTCCGCACCGGCCGCGACCCACTTCCTCATCCGGGACGCTCCCAAGCCGTTCGTGTTCGCCGAAGTCGGCCAGCTCACCCAGTCCGCGAGCAACTCGCTGTCCTACAACGGCCTCGAGGACTCCTTCCTGCCGGTGACGCCGACCGCCAGGACGAACGCCGCGCAGAGCGGCTTCCCGCTCACCGGTTTCAGGCTGATCAGCGAGGAAACGGTCACTCCAGGCCAGGGAGTTCACGGGGTGCAGGAGGTCTACCAGTACACGTTCCCGGACGGTGTCGCCGAGACGTTCAACCAGGTCGCGCTCACGAACGCCGACCAGACGATCGTCTACCTGCTGATCGTCCACTGCACCTCGAGCTGCTACAGCCAGAACCAGACCAACATTGACGCCGTGGCGTCCTCGTTCACCGTCAGGAGCCCGTGATGAAGAAGGCAGCAGCGGAACCGCGGCCTCCCGGCGGGCGGCCCCGGGACGAGGACCGGCCGACGCGGAAGCCGCTGGCGCTCTGGGACCGGATCAAGTTCCTGCTCCTGCTCACCCTGATCTGGTTCATCCTGGTCTGGTCCGTAATGGCGAACGACCCGCTCGTCGGGTTCTCCGACGCGCTGCGGATCCAGGTCCAGGCCGGCTGGTGGGTGTTCGTGCTGGCGGGCCTCGAGGTGCTGCGCCAGGTGCACTTCCTGATCAGTGAGCACTGGGCGTCCTACCACCAGTTCTGGACGCGGAAGTTCTTCGGCGGCCTCGAGCGGGTCGCCCGCCGGCGAGTGTCCGACTGGACCAGGTTCCGCGTCTGGAGGCTGCTGACCTGGATCCTCTGGATCGCGATCATCGCCGTGGTGATCGGCAAGATCATCCACACCACGCCGATCCTGGCGCTGCTTCGCGCACCGCAACTGCTCTGGCGCGCGCTTCCCTTCGTGCTGCAGCTGGCGTTCGCGTTCTTCTTCATCGCCTTCCAGTTCATCGGGCTGTTCTGGCTGCTGTCCCGGGGCGGGGTCGACGTCTACTTCCCGGACGACATCAAGACCAGGTTCGCCGACGTCTGGGGTCAGGACCACGTCCTCGAGCGGGTCAAGGAGAACATCATCTTCCTGGAGAACCCCGAGCTGGTCGAGGAACGGGGGGGCTACGTGCCCGGCGGGCTCCTGCTATGGGGGCCACCGGGAACCGGCAAGACGCTGATGGGGGAGGCAGTCGCCGGGGAGACCGGCAAACCGTACGTGTTCGTCGACCCGGGCGCCTTCATCAACATGTTCATGGGCGTCGGCATCCTCAAGGTGAAGTCGCTGTTCCGCAAGCTGCGGCGGCTCGCGCTCCGCTACGGCGGCGTGATCGTCTTCTTCGACGAGGCGGACTCGCTCGGCAACCGTGGGCAGCTGGCTCAGGGCGGAGCGGGCGGCGGCCGGGGAACCGCGGCCCCCGCACCGTTCGCGCACGCAAGCTGCCACGGGTTCTCCTACCTGTCGGGGGACACGCAGCTCATGCTCATGCGCGGTGCCATGGGCTCCGGGGCGGACACCCCGTACGCGGAGCAGGGCACGCGGCGGAACCGGCAGATGATCGGCGGGATGATGAACGGCGGCAACGGCGGCGGCATGGGGACGCTGCAGGCGCTGCTGACCGAGCTGTCCGGGTTGAAGAAGCCGCGCGGCTTCTTCAACCGCCACGTCCGGCGGATCTTCGGCATGCGCCCGAAGCCGCCACCGCATTACCGGATCCTCGTCATGATGGCGACCAACATGCCGTCGGCCCTGGACGAGGCCCTGCTGCGGCCCGGCCGCATCGACCGCATCTACAAGGTCGGCTACCCGTCGAAGGCGGGCCGGATCCGCACCTACGAGGGGTACCTGGCGAAGGTGCGGCACGAGCTGACCGCGGAGCAGATCGACAAGCTGGCAACGATCACCCCCTACGCCACCGGCGCGACCATCAAGGACCTGGTCAACGAGGCGCTGATCACCGCGATCAGGAACGGCCGCGACGTCATCACCTGGCCCGACGTCATCAAGGCCAAGCAGCTCAAGGAGCTCGGGCCGCCGGAGGACGTGGAGTACATCGAGCGCGAGCGGCACGCCGTCGCGGTGCACGAGGCCTGCCACGCGCTGGTCGCCTACCGGACCCGGCAGCACATGGAGATCGACATCGCGACGATCGAGAAGGGCAGCGACTACCTCGGGATGGTGGCCAGCATCCCCCCGGAGGACCAGTTCACCCGGTGGCGCAGCGAGTACGAGACGGACATCCTGGTGTCGCTCGCCTCGCTCGCCGGGGAGCGGATGTTCTTCGACAGCGACAGCTCGTCCGGCGTCTCCGGCGACCTGGAATCGGCGACCACGGTGGCCTCGTTCATGGAGGGCTTCTGGGGGATGGGCACCACCGTGTCCTCGTACTCGTCGGCCAAGCGCCTGGAGGTCGGCGCGCCGGGCGGCGGCCGCGGCGCGCCGGGCGGCCGGAACGCCGACAACGAGGCTCAGCTCCGGCGCGCGCTCGCGGACCGGATCGAGGACAACCTGTCCACGCTGCTGCGGCGCACGGAGGAGATCCTGCGCGAAAACCGCGGCAGCGTCCTCGCTCTCGCGCACGCCCTGGAGACACATAAGACGCTGAGCGGCGAGGACGTGGTCGCGGTGCTCGAAAAGCAGCGGGGGCCGCTGGTGGACGGCACGCCCTACGCTGACGACGAGTTCATCCGTGAGCTCGGCGACTACCACACGGCGGCCGCCAGGGCGCATCGTGACCACAGCCACGAGCAGCTGACCCTGCCGAAGTGGGTACCCGCCGAGCCATGGGCCCCGAGCATCGTCGTCGCCGACTCGGCGGACGGCCTGGCCGGCCCGGCGGACACCCTGGCCGACCCGGCGCTCCAGCCCGGCGGCGCCTCGCCGCACGGGCCCGATGGCGCGTCACCGGACGGCGCCGGCGGCGCCTCGCCGGATGGGCTCGGCAGCGGGTCGCTGAACGGGCACGGCGACCAGCCCTCACCTCCGTGAGTGAACCCGGGGGGCCTGGCCCTGGAGACGCGGGGAGGCGGCCGGGGCCCACGGGGCGAACGGGAGCACTGCGGCCGACGTACCGCGCACGACGGGTGATCAACCTGCTCAACGGATCCACGCCCGCCGGCATCCTGGTGGCGCTGGCCGGCCGCGCGCGCCTTGGCCGCGGCCCCGACGGCCTGCTGACCGGCACGGGGTACCGGCTGCCGGTGCCGCCCGCCCCCGCGTTCTGTCTCGGCAACGTGATCCTGACCAGGCTGGACGGGACGGATACCCTGCCGCCACGGCTGCTGCGGCACGAGGCGCGGCACGCCACGCAGTTCGCCTGGTGCGGCGGCCTGGCGATGATTCCGCTGTACCTGGCGGCCGCCGGCACATCATGGGTGCTGACCGGGGATTTCGGTTCCCGTAACCCGTTCGAGCGGCTGGCCGGGCTCGCCGACGGCGGATACGCCGACCGGCCGCTGCGGCCGCGGCTCACGGTGTGGATCGGCGCCGGCCAGGGCCTAACCGGGCGGCGTCGGCCAGCAGCAGTTCCGGGCGCGGATGAGGGCGGCCGGGCACCAGCCGGACGTGACGGATCGACCGCCACCCCTTCCCGGTGACAAGAAACTCACCCTCGGCGAGCGCAGCGATCCCGTTCATGACCGCCTGCGGGTCCGCCCAGTGCCGCTCCCCGGCCGCGCCCGCGTCCACGATGTCGGTGACCTCGCCGCTTTCCGGGTCGATCCCGGCCAGCCGTGTCGTACCGATCACGTTGGCCCACACCAGACCACCGGACCAGGCGAGATCGTTCAGGCCCTGCACCCGGCTGCCCGCGCAGCGCACGTTGATGACCGCCTCCGGGGCCAGCGTCCGCGGGTCACGGCGGACGAGCTCACCGCTGCCGTCGCTGGTCAGGACGTACTCACCGGCCGCGCACATCCCCCAGCCCTCACGGTTGTAGGCGACGGTCTCCCGAACCGTGAGGGTACGCGGATCCCATCGCAGCGCGACGCGCTCCCGCCAGGTCAGCTGCCAAATGTCGTCACCGGCCCGGCAGATGCCCTCGCCGAAAAGCTCGCCGGGAAGCGCCGCGCGCTGCTCCGCCACGCTCGCGCCGAGCCGGTAGCGCCGCAACGTGGACCGCCCGTACAGTCCCGTCGACTCCCACACCGTCCCGCCGTCCGCGATCAGCCCCTGGGTGAACCCTCTCCCGGGATGCGGCAGCCGCCGCACCACCCGCACCCGATGAAACCGCACCCGGCCGCCTCCTCGCGATCATTATCCCGGGCCGGTGGCGAACATCTCTGATAGTCAGAGATCGCCTCCGCCCGGCGACCGCACCGGCCAGTGGCATCGGGGCGATGACCGCCAACTCGCCGACCGCTCCCGTGCTATCGGGCCACACCAGGATCACTTGGCACGCCCGCATCAGACCACACCAGTACCGTGAGCCGCCTAAGCACCACGTCTTATGATCGCGGAAGTCTGGGTGTCGCATATGACCCTGCGTTTCCGCGATCATGATGACTGTCCGTTTTGTCCGATCGGCGCCGCGGCTCTGTTGGCGGTGAAAGCCGAGCGGCCATCCGGAGCCGGTACGGAATTGGCATTTCGGTCGCCAGTCTTCCGCAATCGGCTTTCACGGCCGTCACGGGCGGGCGCGGAGCGCCTCGACCAGGGCGGGGACGACCTGGTGGAGATCGCCGATGACGGCGTAGTCGGCGTGGGCGAGGATGGGCGCGCCGGGGTCGGTGTTGATCGCGATGATGTGCTTCGCGCCCGAGCAGCCGGCGATGTGCTGGATGGCTCCGCTGATGCCGCAGGCCAGGTAGAGCTCCGGGGTGATCTTCGTCCCGGTCTGCCCCACCTGCTGAGTGTGCGGGCGCCAGCCCTCCGAGGTGACCACGCGGGACACACCCACCACGCCGCCGAGCAGTTCCGCGAGTTCCTCCAGCGACGCGAACCCGTCCGCACCGCCGACGCCGCGTCCGCCGCCGACCACCACGCGGGCGGTGGCGAGCGATGCCCCGCCGGAGCCCGCGGCCGACTCCTCCGCCCGGATAAGCATGTCTCCCTCGGCCAGTTCCGGCTTGACGACGTGCGTGGCCGGCGACGCCGGCGCCGAGGCGGGGACGGCGGCCACCGCGTCCGCCGCCACCGTGAGCAGCGCGACGGGCGCCTCGAGAGCCGCGTCCTCCAGCAGCAGGCCCGCCCAGCGATGCCGGACGAGCCGGTACTCGGCCTCACCGGTGCGCGACGCCGCGACGCAGTTCGCGGCCATGGGCAGGCCGGTGATCGCGCCGAGATGCGCGAGCACCTCGTTGCCCCGGTCGGTGCCGGCCGCGAGCACAGCGGTCGCGCCGGTCTCCTCCGCCAGCCCGGCCAGCACGCGCGCCCACGCCCGCGGCGCGTATCCGCCGACCGTCCCCGGTTCGGCCACGTACGCGTCCGTGACCCCGTACTCGGCCAGCACACCGGACGGCAGGGACGCCGCGTCCGCGAAGACCAACGCGGCCAGCGGGGCAGATGGGGCTGTAGGGGTAACTGGGTCGGCGGCACTCACCGGGGCGGCACTCACCGGGGCGGCACTCTCCGCGGCGGCGCTCTCCAGGGCGAAGCTCTCCGGGGCGGGGACGGCGGAGCTGCCTGGGGCGACCGCGCCCGCCAGGCCTCTCGCGAGGGTGAGCGCGCGCAGCGAGGCCTCTGACACCTCGCCGCCGTCGAGTTCCACCAGGCACAGTACGGTCACGGCAGGACCCCCAGCTCGCCGAGCACGCGGACCAGTGATGGCACCGCGGAAGCGCCCGCACCGAGGATCTCGGCCTGGTGCTTCGGCGCCTCAGGCACCCGCAGCGCGGTCTTGCGCAGGCCCTCCGGCTGGAACACCGCGGGCGACGTCTCGATCGCCGCGCGCCTGGCGCGCAGCCGGCCCGGCAGCGACGGGTAACGCGGCAGGTTGATGCCCTCCTTGACGGTGATCACCGCCGGGAGCGGCAGCGAGTACGATTCCGCCACCCCCCGGTACTCACGCCGCGCGACGACGCCGATGCCGACGCCGGAACCGGAGCCAGAGCCAGAGCCAGAGCCGGAACCGGAGCCAGGCCCGGACACCGTCAGCGACTTGATGCCGGTCGCCACCGGCCAGCCGAGCAGGTGCGCCACCCGGATGCCCACCTGGTAGTCGCCGGTGTCCGACGCCTCGTTGCCGAGCAGCACGAGGCCGTAGCCGCCCGAGCGGGCCACCGCGGCGATCGAGGACGCCGTCGCGACAGGCCCGAACTCCCGCCCGCCGGTTTCCAGCAGCACCGCCCGCGAGGCGCCGAGCGCGAGAGCCTCGCGCAACTGGTCCGCGGCCTCCGGCGGCCCGAGCGTGAGCACGGTGACCGTCCCGCCGAGCCGCCCGGTGATCTGCACGGCCTCCTCCACCGCGCACTCCTCGTGCGGGCTGATGGTGAACCCGGACATCCGGGTGTCCACCTCCTGCCCGTCCGGGGTGAGCGTGATCCTGCCGCCCACGGTGGGGACGCGCTTGACGCAGACCAGGATGTCCATCAGCACCGCACCCGCTCGTTCGGCGGGTCGAACAGCGGCCGGGAGCCGGCCACCGCCACCGTGACCGGATACCGCTCGCCCATGTACTCCACCAGGAGCGACGTGCCCTCGACCGCCACATCCGGCGGCAGGTACGCCATCAGCAGGTGCTTGCCCACCGACGGGCCCGAGCCGGCGCTCGTCACGTAGGACGGCCGCCCTTGCGAGTCCACCAGCCGTGACCCGTCAGCCGACAGCACCGGCTCGCCGCCGAGCATGTACCGCGGGGTGCCGTCGGCCGAGACGTGCGAATCCACGGTGAGCGTGCACAGCAGCGCCGCGGGCGGGGCAGCGCGCTGCGCGAGGTAGGCCTCCTTGCCGGTGAACGGCTGCGGCTTCACGCGCGGCCTGGTCATCCCGGCCTCCACCAGGTTGTATTCCGGCGTCAGCTCGGCGCCGAACGCCCGGTAGCCCTTCTCCAGCCGTCCCGTCGTCCCGTACACGCCGATGCCGGCCGGCACCAGCCCGTGCGGGCGGCCCGCCTCCCACAGCGCGTCCCACACCACGGCGCCCTGCTCGAACGGCACGTACAGCTCCCAGCCGAGCTCGCCGACGTAGGAGATCCGCGACGCGAGCACCACCGTCCCGGCGAGCTCGATCTCCCGGCAGGTGCCGAAGCCGAACCCGGAGTGGGACACGTCGTCGCCGGTCACCGCCGACAGCACGTCCCGCGCCCGCGGGCCCCACAGCCCGAGCGTCGTCCACGAGGAGGTGACGTCCGAGAGGGACGCGCCCGCGGGCAGGTGATCGCGGATCCACTTGGCGTCGGACATCCCGGTCGCGCCGCCGGTCACGAACCGGAACCGGTCCGCGCCCAGCCGCATGACGGTCAGGTCCGAGACGAACCCGCCGTCGTCGTTCAGCAGCGAAGTGTACACGACACGGCCGACCGGAACGTCGAGCTGCGCGACGGCCAGCGACTGCACCCCGTCAAGCGCGCCCGGGCCGGTCACGTCGAGCACCGCGAACGCGGACAGGTCGACGAGGCCGCACGCCTCGCGCATCGCCAGGTGCTCGGCGTTGATGACCGGCGACCACCAGCGGGCCTCCCATTCGGCCTGCCGTTCCATCAGCCGCCCCGCGTACCGCTCCAGCAGCGGCTCGTTCGAGGCGTACCAGTGCGGCCGCTCCCAGCGGGCGGTCTCGAAGAACACCGCGCCGAGGTCACGTTCCCGCTGGTACACGGGGCTGAGCCGGAGCGGCCGCCCGGATTCCCACTGCTCGGCCGGGTGCACGATGCCGTACATCTTGTTGAAGCCCTCGCGCGCCCGCTCGCGCACGTGCGCCCGGCTGACCTGGGCCGGCCAGAACCGGGCGGCGGCGGCCTCGTGCACGTCCACCGTCGGCACCTTGCCGGACATCAGCTCCGCCACCGCGCGACCGCACCCCGGGCCCTCCTTGATCCAGCTTGCCGCCGCCGCCCACAGCCCCCTGACCTCGGGCATCTCGCCGAGCAGCGGGTGGCCGTCGGGCGTCATCGAGATCAGCCCGTTGATCGCGTAGCGGATGCCTGCCCGCTCGTCGCCGAGCAGCTCGGGCATCAGCTCCAGCGCCTGGGCGAGCTGCGGGTCGAAGTCGTCGGCGGTGAACGGCAGCTCGGTGGGCGACAGCGCCGCCTCCTCGTTCGACGGGATCTCGCCGGGCTCGACGATGATCGGCCGGTGCGCGTAGGAGCCGACCTCCATGTCGCCGCCGTGCTGCCGCTCGTACATGTTCGTGTCCACGTCCCGGACGATCGGGTAGGCGATCTCGCCGGTGGTGCCGGCGAACAGCGGGATCGGCCCGACACTGATCATCTGGTGCACCACCGGGGTCAGCGCCAGCCTGGCGCCCGCCATCGCGGCGATCCGCGGCGACCAGACCCCGCAGCAGATGACGACGTTCCCGGTTTCGATCTCGCCCGCGCTGGTGGTCACCGCGCGCACCCGCCCGGCCTCAGAAGCGATCCCGAGCACCTCGGTGCCGGACAGCACGGTGAGCGCGCCGGCCTGCCGGGCCCGCTCGCGCATCAGCGTGCCGACCCGCAGCGAGTCGACCACGCCGACGGTCGGGAAGTGCGCGCCGCCCAGGATCACGGACTCGTCCACGTAGGGCACGAGCTTGCGCACCTCAGCGGGCGAGATCACCTCGGCGGGGATGCCCCACGCCTTCGCCTGCGTGCAGCGCCTGCGCAGCTCCTGCATGCGCTCCGGGGTGCGCGCCACCTCGATGCCGCCGCTCTCGGTGAACACGCCGAGTTCCCTGTACTGCTCGGTGGAGTCCCTGGTCAGCTCGAACATCATCTTCGAGTACTCGATGGGGAAGATGAAGTTGGACGCGTGCCCGGTCGAGCCGCCGGGGTTCGGCAGCGGTCCCTTGTCGACGAGCACGAGGTCCCGCCAGCCGAGCAGCGCGAGGTGGTGCACGAGGCTGTTGCCGACGATGCCGGCGCCGATGACGATGGCGCTGGCCCGGGACACCTGGGCCGGAGAGTCAGTCATACCGCTAATCCCGCCAGTGATCGATGTTGGTGATGGAGCCCGTGTTCATCGAGCACGGCCCTGCGCCATTGCTCGGCCCGCCGGATCTGGTTGAACGTGAACAGGTGCAGCTCGGCCACCTCGTCCGCGGGCCCGGCCCGGTCGAGGAAACGGTCCGGGCTGTACCCGCCGGGCAGCCCGAGACGCAGCGCCCAGCCCGGATGCCGGGTGAGGAACCGGGCGGACTCCGACGCGCCGGCCACGGTCGCCATCCGCAGCAGCTTCCCGCGGCCGGCCGGCCCGGACACGCCGACGTACAGCGGCAGCGTCACGCCCCGCGCGCGGATCCGCGCGATCCAGGCGCGCAGCACCGCGGCGTCGAAGCAGACGTTGCTGACGATGTAGCTGGCGTGCCGCCGCTTGTCCCACATCGCCTGGATCGTCAGATCGTCGCTGATCCGCGGGTGGCTCTCCGGGTAACCGGTGATGCCCATCCTGGCGAACGGCCTGCCCATGGCGGCCAGCCGCTCCAGCAGGTGCAGGGCGCTGTGGAACCGCCCGGCCGGCTCGGCCGCGTCGCCGCCGGGCACGAACACGTCGTCCACGCCGCACGCCGTCAGCCTGGCGACGAGCTGTGCCAGGTGAGCGTCATCCGCGACCGACCGCGCCGCCAGGTGCGGCACCACCCGGTAGCCGCGTGCCGCCAGCCGCTCGGCCAGGCCGATCGTCGCCGCCAGACCCTTCACCGCGGACGCCGTCACGGTGACGGTCATCCCGGCCGGCACCCACTCCGCTACCGCCTCCTCCGTGCCGGGCGCCGGGAACACCTCATACCGCGGCGACTCGAGCAGCGCCGCCAGACCCGTCACGCCGCCTCCCCGACCAGCGCGGCGAGCTCTCGTTCCAGCCGGCCGACACCCGTATCGATTCGCGTCAGCGGCAGCCCGAACATGCCGGCCACGCGCGCCGCCTCCGCGGCGAGCTCCGGGGTGGGCTGCTGCGCCAGCCACACCACCCGCCGGTAGTGGCCGAAGTAGTCCGGCCACAGCTCCGGGTACCTGTCCAGCCCCAGCTCGGCGACCACGCTGCGGCGGAAGCTGCGCACCAGGAAGTCGGTGAGCAGGTACGTCCCCGGCTCGGCTTCGAGCAGCGACCGCACCCGGGACGGCCCGGCGAACACGTCGTAGCAGTGCAGCCCCCGCAGGCGGCGCAGCCCGTACCTGGAGCACAGGGCGTCGAGCGCGCCGTAACTGCCGCAGTCGGCGTAGGCCACGGCGACGCGCCGGCCGTCCGCCAGGGCGGATACCACGTATCGTTCGGCAAACTCTGTGATTTTCTGCGGCCGGTTGTGCAGCAGGGCCGGCAGCGGCCGCACGGTCACCGGCCAGCCACGGCGGCTCGCGATGTCCCGCACATGGCCCGCGAGCGCGCCGCACGCGAGGACCTCAACCGGCGGGGAAGGCGAGCTGGCCGACGAAGCGGTCGTTGAAGTCGGCGCGGTCGGAGAGCTCGACATATCTCACCTCCTCGAGCAGCGCCAGGGCGCCGGCCCGCTCGCGGAGGCTGAGCAGCGCCATCTTCGCGCCCTCGCCGGCCACGTTCCCGGCGCTCACCACGCGCTGCACCGGGACCCGCGGCACCAGGCCGATCCTGATCGCGCTGGCCGGCGACAGGTAGCTGCCGAACGAGCCGGCCAGCAGCACCTGCCTGACGTCCCCCTCCTCCAGCCCGGCCTCCTCCAGCAGGATGCGCCAGCCGGTGGCGATCGCGGCCTTGGCGAACTGCAGCTCGCGGACGTCGCGCTGCGACAGGCAGACGCTGTCCTCCGGCGCGCCGCGCCAGTGCAGCACGAACACCCGCTCCTCGCCGGCCCTGGTCAGCCGGGCGGCGAGGCCAGGCGCCCTGGCACGCGCCTCCTCCTCGGTCACGAACCGCCCGGAGGAATCGAGCAGGCCGACCCGGACCAGGCCGGTGACGGCGTCGACCAGCCCGGAGCCGCACAGCCCCGCGGGCTCGGTGTCGCCGATGACCTTCAGGTCGAGGGTCTCCGGCGTCATGGTCACGACCTCGATCGCGCCGGCCGCCGCCCGCATCCCGCAGCGGATCGCGGCGCCCTCGAAGGCCGGGCCGGCGGGCGCGGCGGTCGCGAGCAGCCACTCCCGGTTGCCGAGGACGATCTCGCAGTTGGTGCCGATGTCGACGAACAGCCGTACCCTTGTGTCGCGGTCCATCCCGGAGGCCAGCAGCCCCGCGGTGATGTCGCCGCCCACGTACGCGCCGAACGCGGGGAACAGCACCGCCCTGGCGCGCTCGTTCAGGGCGAGCCCGAGGTCGCCGGCCAGCACCTCGGGGAGCAGCCGGGCCGACATGATGAACGGCGCCATCCCGAGCGGCTCCGGGTCGATGCCGAGCACCAGGTGCGTCATGGTGGCGTTGCCCGCCAGCGCCACCTCGTAGACCTCGTGCGGCCCCACGTTTCCCCGCTCGCACACGGCCGCGGCGAGCTCGCGCAGCGTCTCCTGCGCCAGCCGCTGCAGCGTGCCGAGCGCGGCGGGGTCCATCATCGTGGCGCTGATCCGGGTGATCACGTCGGCGCCGAACGGCTGCTGCCTGTTGAGCGTGGACTCGACGGCCACCGGCGTCCCGGTGGACAGGTCGAGCAGCGTCGCCACCACGGTGGTCGTGCCGAGGTCGAACGCGATGCCGAACCGCCGCTGCGTGGTGTCACCCGGCTCGACGGCGATCAGCACGTCGTCCACGACGACCGCGGTGACCTTGTAGCCGGACTCGCGCAGCGTCCTGCCGAGGTTCCTGAGCACGGCCAGCTCGGCCCGCGGCTGCAGGTCGTCCAGCCGGGCGAGCACCCGCTCCAGGTCGGTGGCCTGGTCGGCGAGGGTGGGCTCGGACAGTTCCAGGTAGCGTTTCTGCACCGCCGGCCGGAGGATGACCTGCCTGCCGACGCCCACGGTCGCCGCCTTCGGCCGGGTGGCCAGCGGGGGCACCTCGATGCTCGCGTCGGCGACCGCCGGGGTCCTGCACGCCAGCCGCCAGCCCTGCCGCAGCTCCTCGGCGCTGTACGCCCTGACGTCGAGGCTGGTCGGTGCCGGAGCGCCGGCGGTAAACCGCACCCGGCACTTCCGGCACGTGCCGTGGCCGCCGCAGGTGGAGTCGATCGCGATGCCGTTCCAGCTCGCCGCGTCGAACAGGGTGACGCCGTACGGAGCGCGCACCGGGTGGTCATTGAAGAGCAGATTTATCCGAACGGGGCCGTGCGCTGCCTCGTCGTCACAGTGCCCGTCCGCTTCCGCGGCGTCGTGGACCTGCGTGGTCACGTCGCTGCCTGCCGCGCACGGTGCCTCGCTATCCAGGCGGCGCCCCACTCGTCCCTGTTGAGCACGAGGTCGGCCGCCTTGACCGCGCTGACCACCTGCGGTGACCGCGCGTCCATGATCGCGCTGGTCAGCCCGCGGGCCGCCGCGATCGGGAGAAACGCCGCGCTGATCGAGTGCCGGTCCGGCATCCCGAACGACACGTTCGACGCCCCCAGCGTCATGTTCACCCCGAACTCGCCGGCGATCATCGCGATGGTGTCGAGCGTCCTGCCGGGGTGCACGGTATCGGCGCCGACCGGCATCGCCAGCGGGTCGATGACGATGTCCTCGATGGCGATGCCGTACTTGCCGGTCGCCACGCCGATGAGCTTGCGGGTCAGCTCGAGCCGGCGGGCGGGTTCCTCCGGGATCTCCTCCTCGTCGTTCGGCAGCCCGATGACGGCGGCGCCGTACCTTTTGACCAGCGGCAGGATGGCGTCCAGCCGTTCGTCCTCGGCCGTCACCGAGTTGACCAGGGCCTTGCCCTCATAGGCGGCGAGGCCGGCGTCCAGCACCTCGACGATGGAGGAGTCGATGACCAGCGGAAGGTCGGTCAGCTCCTGGATGAGCCCGACCGCCCTCGCCATCAGGGCCGCCTCGTCGGCGAGCGGCGCGCCCATGTTGACGTCGAGCAGCATGGCGCCGCCCTCGGCCTGCTCGCGGACGTCGGTCGCGACGCGGGAGAGGTCGCCGTCGCGAAGCTGCTGCTGGAAGATCTTGCGGCCGGTCGGGTTGATCCGCTCGCCGATGATGGCGAACGGCTGGTCGTGGCCTATCGTGACGGTCCTGGCCGCCGAGGAGACGATGGTGTGCACTGCCGCTGCCCCCTCCGGTCTCAGGCGCTCGCCATCGCGCGGCGGCGCTTCAGCAGCTCCTTGGCGCGCACCACCGCGGCCGACGCGTCGGCCGCGTAGCCGTCGGCGCCCACCACGTCGGCGTACTCCTGGGTGACCGGCGCGCCGCCGACCATGACGATGACCTGGTCGCGCAGCCCGGACTTCCGCAGCGCGTTGATGTTCGCCTTGAACATCGGCATCGTCGTGGTGAGGAAGGCGGAGAAGCCCACGATGTCGGGTTTGTGCTCGCGAATAGCCTCGACGAACTTCTCCGGTGCGACCTGCACGCCGAGGTCGATCACCTGGAACCCGGCGCCCTCGAACATGATGTTGACCAGGTTCTTGCCGATGTCGTGCACGTCGCCCTTGACGGTGCCCATGACCACGGTGCCGATCGTCTGGGCGCCGGTCTCGGCCAGCAGCGGGCGGAGGATCTCCAGCGCGCCCGCCATCGCCTTGCCGGCGATGAGCATCTCCGGGACGAAGAAGTCGCCGCGCTCGAACCGCGCCCCGACCTCCTCCAGGGCGGGGATCAGCGCCTCGTACAGGAGCTCCTCGGGGCCGAGGCCCATGGACAGGCCCTCGTTGGTCAGCTCGAGCACCGCCGGGCCGTTACCGGTGAGCGTCCTGTCGTAGAGCCCGGCGAGCAGCTCATCACGTGTCACACTGCGCCTCCCCGCTCGCCTGCGGGCGCCTTCGGCTCGCTCATGCGGCACCCGCTTTCCGTTCCGGTGCCTTCTGCGCCTGCGCGGTCCGCGCCGTCCGCGGCCGGTAGCCGAGCGCCGCGGACAGCGCCGCGGCCTCCTCCACGCAACGCCGGGCGGCGAAGGCCGCGCTCTCCCTGGTCATCCGCGCCGCGGGCGCGGACACCGACATGGCGGCGACCACGGCGCCGTCATACCGGAAGACCGGGGCCGCCAGGGCGACCAGGCCTGGCTCCAGTTCCTCGTCGGTCACCGCGTAGCCGCGCGCCCGTACGCCCGCAAGGTCGGCGCGCAGCGCCGTCTCGCTGGTGACCGTCTTGTCCGTGCGCCGCCCCAGCTTGCCGGCCGGGATCTGCGCGGCGCCGTAGGCGAGCAGCACCTTGCCCAGGGCGGAGCAGTGCAGCGGCACCGACAGGCCGACCCAGTTGGTCCCGCCGATCAGGTACGTGCTGTCGACCTGGGCGATCTGCTCCACGCTGCCGCCGCTCGCCACACCCAGGTTGACCGTCTCGCCGGTCGCCTTGCCGAGCCTGTCCAGGAACGGCTGCGCGACGGCCACCAGGCTGGCCTCGGCGCCGCCGCGCCAGGCGAAGCTGACGAACATCTCACCGGGCAGGAACCTGCCGTGGCTGTCGCGCCGGACCAGGCCGTTGCGCTCGAGCGCCAGCAGCAGCCGGGACGTGGTGGATTTGGCGAGGCCGGTGGTCGCGGTCAGCTCGGTGAACGTGACCGGTTCCGCCGAGTGCACCACCTCTGAGAGCAGCCTGGCCGCCCGGTCAACAGCCTGCGTGCCGTTCTGGTTGCTCATACCTCTTCTATTCCGTTCCACGACGTGTTCCACGGGGTTCGCTTTGTTCCACGCTTTCGCTCGTGTCGCAGCGTTCGCTCGGGCCTCGCTTACACATAAGTTCCACTTTATGGAACTTCGTTCTACTATGTGATCGTAAGGCCGTGGTTTAGGATCGGTCAAGCTCCCGGTTGCGCACCGGGTGAGCTTCCGGTTCCGCACTGAGACGGTGAGGCGGATGTTCGTCAACACGATGCCGAGGTATGAGATCCTCTCCGCGGATGCGATCGGGGTGCTCGACCGCGGCTGGCGCCGGATCGTTTCCGAGATCGGCGTGCAGTTCGCCAAGCCCGAGGCGGCCGGCCTGTTCGCCAAGGCCGGGCAGCAGGTCGACGGCGACGTGGTACGGCTCGACCCGGAGTTCGTCCTCGAGCAGGTGGCGAAGGCGCCGCGCGAGTTCGATGTGCAGGCCCGCAATCCGGCCAACAACGTGCACATCGGCGGCGACCACATGGTGTTCACCTCGGTGTACGGCTGCCCGTTCGTCCGCGAGGGCGACGTGCGGCGTGACGCCACGCTGGACGATTTCCGCCGCCTGGCCAGCCTGTCACAGGCGTACCCGGAGCTGGACTCGGCCGGCGGCGTGATCTGCGAGCCGAACGACGCGCCGCTGGACTCCCGGCACCTGGACATGACCTACGCGCTGCAGACGCTGACCGACAAGATCTACATGGGCAACGTGGTCTCCGGCCCGAACGCGGCGGACACGATAAAGATGACGGAGATCCTGTTCGGCGGCGCCGGGGGAAAGGGCAGGGCGGCGATCGAGCGGACCCCGGCCACGATCTCACTGATCAACTGCAACTCGCCGCTGCGCTGGGACGACCGCATGCTGGACGCCCAGTTCGAGTACTGTGCCGCGAACCAGCCGGTCGTGCTCACCCCGTTCCTGCTGATGGGCGCGATGTCGCCGGTCACGATCCCGGCGGCGCTCGCGCAGCAGCTCGCCGAGGCGCTCGCCGGTATCGCGCTCGCGCAGCTCATCCGGCCCGGATGCCCGGTGATCTTCGGCTCGTTCCTGTCCAACATCGACATGCAGTCAGGCTCGCCCTCGTTCGGCACGCCCGAGTCGGCGATCGGGCTGCTGTGCACCGGGCAGCTCGCCAGGCACTACGGGCTGCCGTTCCGCACCGGCGGCGGGCTGAACTCCAGCCAGACCGCGGACGCGCAGTCCGCGTACGAGGCGCTCATGACGCTGCTGCCCACGTTCCTCGCGGGCACCAACTTCGTCATGCACGCGGCGGGCTGGCTCGAAGGCGGCCTGGTGAGCTGCTACGAGAAGTTCATCATCGACATCGAGCTGCTGCGCATGCTCCGCGTGGAGTTCACGCCGCTGGAGATCGACGAGGCCTCGCTCGCTTTCGGCGCGCACGAGGAGGTCCGCCACGGCGGCCATTTCCTCGGCGCGCAGCACACGATGGAGCGCTTCCGCGAGTGCTTCTACCGGCCGCTGCTCTCCTCGACCGCGAACTTCGAGCGCTGGCTGCGCCTCGGCGCCAAGGACACCGCCGCCCGCGCCGCCGAGATCTGGCAGCGGAAGCTCGGGGAGTTCGAGCCGCCGCCCCTCGACGACGCCATCCGCGCCGAACTTGACGACTACGTGGCCCGCCGCCGCCGCGAGCTCGGCGACTGAACGGCGCAGGCTCACAAGCGAAGCTGCGTCAGTGCGGCCAGTAGGGTGACGGCGGTTTCTTTCGCGGGTCAACGATCTCGAAACGGCGTCGTGGGTCGAGGCCGGCGATGTGCACAAGCCGCTGGCCGCTTGCGATCTCCAGCTCCTGCATGACCATCGGCATCGCCGCGATGACCGCGCCCATGGCAAGCGCCAGGCCCCGTGCGCCCTGCTGACGCTGTCCGTAGCGCACGTGGTGCAACCTTGATTTCTTGATCGCATCGCACTCTTCCGGGTCATCAAACTGCGCGCGATCCCTCGTGATAAGGATGTGATAGCCAGCCCTGCTGCTAGCTGCACGGCAGTGTCCTCGTCGATGAGGACGCGCATTTACGCAGCCCGGGAGGCGGGATCGTAACTCTCGACATAGCGGGCGAAGTCGAGCGCATCGTCTGCCGCGGCGGCTGTCACCGAAGGGTAGTAGTTAGTGACCTGGTCAGCGATTACCCCGTCACGCATCAGGCCCGCCACGGCGTCGTAAGGCACTCTGGTTCCGGCGATGACAGGTGTGCCGCCTTGTGTTTCTGGGTCCACGGCTAGCCGGGGACGCGGGCGCAGCAGATGCGGGACAAGGACGCCAGCGCGGACCGCGAACGGCTCAATCACGTCACCCATTACCACGATCAGCTGCAGCTGGCCGGGCTTGCTGATCAGATCGACGGCCTCATTTCCGCTGACCAGCTGAATGTTGCCGGTTCGGTCAGAAACAAGGCTGTACGACGCCAGATGGTCGGCCTCACCGATGCCGCGCAGGTTTCCGATTGCCGCACGAACCTTCTGGAGCGAAGCGTTTTCACGCAGGCGGACGAACGTGCGCAGTGCCAGCACGTCGCGAAACGAGTACACCACTCGAGATGCCGCTGAGACCTCGGGTGCGAGCAGCGGCCCGGTTCGCGCGCTGCGCCAGTGCCGAAGCTGGCTGATCGTAGCCCCGGAAAGGGCGGCGGCCATCTTCGCCGTATACGCCACTACATCCCCCTTACAGGTGCTTACTACGCATTGTGCGACACTGCGGCACGCCGTGGTGCTTGCGACGCACCGCACCGTCGCCAGAAATCGGCCAGGTTCACCGCATGCTAGGGCATGTGGGCACAGCGGTGACCGAGCGAATGCCCATGGTTACGCTTGTCTGGACAACCATGGGTTGTCACTAGCGGCTGACCAGCCGAGGCGGCGGGAGATCTCGGCGCCGGCGCGGCGGACCGCCGTCGCGATCGGCGGGATGCGGCCGGCAGGGATGCGGAAGCTCGGCCCGGAGGTGCTGATGGACGCGACCACGCTGCCCTCCGCGTTGCGCACCGCGGCCGCGATCGCGGTGAGACCCACCTCCAGTTCCTCCACCGTGATCGCGTAGCCCAGCTCCCGCACCTGGGCCAGCACGCGCTCGAGCTGGGCGCGTGCGGTGATCGTGCGGTCGGTGAACCGCTTCAGCGGCGCCGCGAGGCATTCGGCCATGCGCTCCGGCGGCAGGTGCGCGAGCAGGATCTTGCCGTCCGAGGTGGCGTGCAGCGGGATGCGCTGCCCCGCCCAGTTGTGCGGGGAAAGCGCCGACGGCCCGGCAACCTGATCCAGGTAGAGCGCGTCGCTGCCGGAAAGCACCGCGATGTTGACGGTCTCGCCGACCTCCCTGGCGAGGGCCTGGCAGACCGGCCGGCTCTCCTGCACCAGGTCAAGGCGTGCCCCCGCGGCGCCGGCCAGCCGCACGATCCCCACGCCGAGCCGGTACCTGCCGCGCGCGGTGTCCTGCGCCACCAGCTCACGCCGGTCGAGCGCGGCCATGAGCCGGAAGGCCGTCGACTTGTGCACGCCGAGCTCGCGCGCGATGTCGGTGACTCCCGCCTCCCCGTCCCGGGCGAGTATCTCGAGAATGGCCACCGCCCGGTCCACCGACTGGACCGTACCCGAACTCTCCCGCGACCGGACGCCTCCGGAGCCCGCCCGCCCCCCGTTGTCCACAGTGCAACACTACAGCCCCGGGTCACCTCCGGACCCCTGGCGCCGGGCGCGTCGGCTAACCTTGGCAATGAACGCGCCCGGATCGGGGAAGCTCTTGGCGATCAGCGTCTTTGACCTGTTCAAGGTCGGCATCGGCCCCTCCAGCTCGCACACCGTGGGGCCGATGAAGGCCGCCAGGATGTTCGCCGAGGGGCTGCGCCGTGACGGGCTGCTGCCGCGGGTCGCCGGGGTGCGCGTCACGCTCTACGGCTCGCTCGGCCTGACCGGCAGGGGACACGGCAGCGACAAGGCCGTGCTGCTGGGGCTCGAGGGCGAGCTGCCCGCCACCGTCGACGTCGACGCGGTACCCGCGCACCTGGACGCGATCGCCGGGCGCGGGACGGTCCGCCTGCTCGGCGAGCAGGAGGTGCCGTTCGTTCCCCGCGAGCACCTCGACTTCGACCGCAAGCGAACCCTCGGCAGGCACCCGAACGGCATGCGCTTCGCCGCGTACGACCGGGGCGGCACCGTGCTGCGGGAGCGGGTCTACTACTCCGTCGGCGGCGGCTTCGTCGTCGGCGAGAAGGACGCGCCGGCGGGCGAAGACCGCCCCGTTCCATATCCATTTACGACGGCGGCCGAGCTCCTCGCGCACACATCCGCGGCCGGGCTGCCGGTCTCCGGCATCATGCTCGCCAACGAGCAGGCGCTCGGCCGGACCGCCGGGCAGGTCGGCGCCGGGCTGCGGGACCTGTGGCGGGTGATGCGGGAATGCGTCGAGCACGGCTGCGCCACGGGCGGCGTCCTGCCCGGCGGCCTGAAGGTGCGGCGCCGCGCACCAGACCTGTACCGGCAGCTCAGCCGCGAGCGCGACGGGCAGGACCCGCTGCACGCGATGGACTGGGTGACGCTGTTCGCGCTGGCGGTCAACGAGGAGAACGCGGCGGGCGGCCGCATCGTCACCGCGCCGACCAACGGCGCCGCCGGCATCATCCCCGCGGTGCTGCACTACTACGACCGTTTCGTGCCCGGGGCCTCCGAGGCCGGCGTGCAGCGCTTCCTGCTCACCGCGGCGGCGATCGGCGTGCTCTTCAAGGAGAACGCGTCGATCTCCGGCGCCGAGGTCGGCTGCCAGGGCGAGGTCGGGTCGGCCTGCTCGATGGCGGCCGGCGCGCTCGCCGAGGTCCTCGGCGGCACCCCCGAGCAGGCGGAAAACGCCGCGGAGATCGGCATCGAGCACAACCTGGGGCTGACCTGCGACCCGGTCGGCGGCCTCGTCCAGGTGCCGTGCATAGAGCGCAACGCCGTCGCCTCGGTGGCCGCGATCAACGCCGCGCGGATGGCGCTGCGCGGCGACGGCCGCCATTTCGTGTCCCTCGACAAGGCGATCGCGACGATGCGCGCGACCGGACGTGACATGCTGGACAAATACAAGGAGACGTCGCGTGGCGGGCTGGCCGTCAACGTCATCGAATGCTTAAAAAATATGTTTACTGAACGAGCGGTGGTGTCTCTCCCGGGAACCGCCGCTCGTTCGGTATGTTGACTGGCGTGCACGAGCTGTTTCCGGGTGACGCGCTGGACGCGTACGCGGGGTGGCCGCCGCCGACGGCAATCATCAGCGACGGCGCCTATGGCGTCCGCGGGTTCCATGGCGATACGGCCGGTCCCGAAGACCTTCCCGGATGGTACCGCCCGCATATCGAGCGCTGGTCGGCGGCGGCCACCCCCGCCACCACATTGTGGTTCTGGAACACGGAAATCGGCTGGGCGAGCGTGCATCCCCTGCTGGCCGCCTCCGGCTGGGATTACGTGCAGCTCGTCGTCTGGGACAAGGGCCTCGCGCACATAGCCGGCAACGTGAACGGCCGGACGATCCGCCAGTTCCCGGTCGTCACCGAGGTCTGCGCGTTCTATCAGCGGAAGTTCGGTGTCCCCGGGCCCGGCGGCGCGAATCTGGTGCCCGTGAAGAAATGGGTGCGCGCCGAATGGCTGCGCACCGGGCTGCCGCTGCGTGCCGCGAATGAGGCGTGTGGCGTACGGAACGCCGCAACGAGAAAGTACCTCACCACGGACTGGCTGTGGTACTGGCCGCCAGGGGAAATGATGGAGCGGCTCGCCGGCTACGCGAATACGCACGGCGCGCCGGCCGGATGGCCGTATTACTCGCTGGACGGCGAGCGCCCGGTGACCGCGAAAGAATGGGACGCGCTGCGCTACAAGTGGCATCACGCGCACGGCCTGACGAACGTGTGGGCGCGCGGCCCGCTGCACGACGACGAGCGGCTGAAGGGAACGTTGCGGCGCGCGGCGCCCAGGGTCTACAGGCCGACGGCGGGCAGTTCGGCGCACCTGAACCAGAAGCCGCTCGAGTTCATGGAACGCCTCGTGCAGGCGGTCACCGAGCCCGGGGACGTGGTCTGGGAGCCGTTCGGCGGCCTGTGCTCCGCCTCGGTGGCCGCGGTGACGCTCGGCCGCCGGGCGTTCGCGGCGGAGACCGACCCGGTGTTCGCGCGCCTCGCCGCGGACCGCCTCCGCCGCGCCCCGGCGCCGCGAGGCCGGCTCACCGCCCGTCCGCACGGGGCCGATGGCGCCAGCGGCCCCACTGGACGGGGCCAGATACGCCAACGGCCCCGCCAGGTGATGGGCCCGTTCACCGGGGGAACTCTTGCGAAGGCGGGCAATCTCAGCGACCGGCGAGGGTGAGACGGTGGACAGCAAGCAGTGGGACGAGCGCTATTCCCGGGCGGAGTACGAGTGGACGACGGAGCCCAACCAGTTCGTGGCCGCTGAGCTGGCCGGGCTGCCGCCCGGCCGGGGCCTGGACCTGGCGGCGGGGGAAGGCCGTAACGCGGTGTGGCTGGCCGAGCGGGGCTGGAAGATGACCGCGGTCGACTTCTCCCGGGTCGGTCTCGAGAAGGGCCGCAGGCTGAGCGAGGCGCGCGGCGTCACCGTGGACTGGGTGGTCGCCGACCTGGCCAGCTATTCGCCGCCCGGCGCGTTCGACCTGGTCCTCATCGCGTACCTGCAGGTGGAACCGGCGCTGCGCACCACCGTGCTCCGCCGGGCGGCGGCCGCGCTGGCCGGCGGCGGCACCGTCTTCATCGTCGGGCACGACCTGAGCAACCTCACCGAGGGCGTCGGCGGCCCGCAGGATCCCGAGCGGCTGTACACCCCCGAAGCGATCACGGCCGACCTGCCCGGCCTCAGCGTGCTGCGGGCCGGGCGGGTGCGGCGCACGGTCAACCGGGACGACGGGCCGGCCGTGGCCATCGACACCCTCGTCCGCGCCACGCGGCCGGCGTGAGGCATGCTCGGGAGCATGGAGCCCCGGATCGCGCTGCGGCGCGTCGATGAGGACGATCTGCCGGTCATCGAGAGCCTGACACAGGACCCGGCCATCGCCGGCGAGTTCGGCTGGCTGGGCTGGTATGACACGCAGGACCGGCGTCAGTGGGACGAGAACAGGATGATCTCCGGCGAGCGCGGGACGCTCATGGTCAGCCGCGGCGGCGAAACGCTGGGTTTCGTCAACTGGAGACGGCGCAGTGCCGGCGTCGGGGCCTTCTACTGGGAGATGGGCATCGCGCTGCTTCCCGGGGCCCGCGGGCACGGCCATGGCACGCAGGCCCACCGGCTGCTCGCGCGCTACCTGTTCGCGCACACGACCGCCCACCGGATAGAGGCGAACACGGAGGTGGACAACATCGCCGAGCAGAAAGCCCTGGAGCGCGCGGGATTTACCAGGGAGGGCGTGAAGCGCGGCGAAGGCTGGCGCGACGGCGCGTGGCGGGATGGGGTGACCTACAGCCTCCTGCGCACCGATCCGCCGGTGTGACGGGCCGGCCGGCTCAGAAGATGCTCCCGGACTGGTGAACCGGCGTGCCGCCCAGGACGGTGGCCAGGACCTGGATGTTCGTGATCCCCTCGGGTTCCGTCTCCAGCGGGTTGCGGTCCAGGACGGTGAAGTCCGCCAGCTTGCCCGGCTCGAGGGAGCCGATCTCGTTCTCACGGTGCGAGGCGAAGGCGGCATGCGTGGTGTACAGCGCGAGCGCGTCCCGGGCGGACAGGCGTTCCGCGGGGCCGAGCACCCGGCCGCCGCCGGTGCGGCGCAGCATCGCGTCGCGGATGCCCACCAGCGGGTCGGCGGTGATGACCGGGGCGTCGGACGATCCGGCGACGGTGATGCCCGCCCGCCGCCAGGACGCGAACGAGTAGAGCTGGTCGCGCTGGCCCGGGAACGCCTCGGCGAACCCGTCGCCCAGCGCCGACAGGAACCCCGGCTGGCTCGCGACGACTATCCCCAGCGCGGCGGCCCGCGCGGCGAGCGGCGGGTACATCGCGCCGCCGTGCTCGATACGGTGCCGTCGCGGATTGCCCGCTCCGCCGGAAAGGACCGCGGCGTACGCGTCCAGGACCGTCTCGATCGCCCGGTCCCCCTGGGCGTGAATGCAGACCTGGAATCCCCGGGCGTCGAAGTCGCGGACCATCTCGGTGAGCTCGCCGCGGTCGAAGTACATGATTCCCGAGCCGTACGGCGGGACAGGGTAGCTGCCGTTGATCGCGGCGGTGCGGCTGCTCATCCCGCCGTCGGCCCAGATCTTGACGGCTTCGGCGGCCAGCCGGCCGGAGTGGCGGCCGCGCAGGCCCGAGGCGAGCAGCCAGTCCACCTGGTCGTGCACGACCAGCCCGTAGATCCGCTGGCTGAGCGCGCCCCGTGCGTCCGCCTCCGCGAAAGCGGCGAAGCTGTCGCGGCGCATATCGGCATCACACGCCGCGGTAAGGCCGAGCGCGGCCAGCCGGCGGCCCGCCACCCGCACCAGCCTGGCGCGCTCATCGGCGCCCATCCGTGCGATGTCATTGCGCAGGTTGCGCTCGAACAGCGCGAACAGCGGGCGCTCGTACACCACGCCGTCGAGCCGGCCATCCTGATCCCTGCCGAAGGCGCCGCCCGGGGGATCCGGCTGGCCGTCGGCGAAGCCGGCTTCCTTCAGCGCCGCCGTGTTCAGGACAGCGGCGTGCAGCGACGTGTGGTACAGCACCGCCGGACGTCCCGGCACGGCCTCGTCGAGCTCCGCCCGCGTCGGGTGCCGTCCCTCGCGGAGCTTGTACTCCACATACCCGCTCCCGGTCACCCAGGAGCCTTCCGGCGTCCGTTCAGCGGCCGCCCGCAGCCGGGCCTGAATCGCCGGCACGTCGGCTGCGGACGGCTGGCTGCAGTCGGCGCCCGCGGCCAGATAGCCGACATCGGACACGTGACAGTGCGCGTCTATCAGGCCCGGAATGACGGTGGCCCCGTCCAGCCGGACCACCCTCGCGCCTGGCGTCGCCGCCGCGCGGATCTCCCCGGCCGGTCCCACCGCGGCGATCCGGTCATCACGGACCAGCATGCTGTGCGCGCGGCCGCCACCCTCAGCCATCGTGACGATGGCGGCGTCCTCGACCACCAGCTCCATCGGGGCGCCCTTCCCTGAATGTTGATGCTATACACTTACGATGTATATCATCAACGTCACCGGAGGACTTGTGGCGCTGACGCAGATCGACATCGACGAAGACGCGCTCGCCGAGGCCATGCGGCTATCGGGCGCGAAGACCAAGAAGGACACGGTCAACCTGGCGCTGCGGGAGTTCGCCGCCCGGCACCGGCGGGCGGCGGCTCTGGAGCGCCATGCGGAGCTGTCGGCGGAATGGGACTTCGAGGGATGGCAGCGCCGGCGGGCGGCTGACAAAGACCCGGCAGCGTGATTCGCTATCTGCTCGACTCCTCCGCGTTGTGGCGGATCCTGCGGGAGGCCGCCCTCCGGGCATCGTGGGCTGAGGTCATTTCCCTCGGCGTGGTCGGATCCTGCCAGCCGCAGCGCGTCGAATTTCGCCGCTCGGCCCGCACCCCCGACGAATACGAGCAGATGTCGGAGATGTTCGATGCGCTGTATCCCGACGCGGCGGTCCCCAGGGGCGGCTGGCGGTGGATAGAGTCCGTACAGTACCGCTTGCTGCGTCATGGGACCCACCGCGCGCTGTCCGCCGTTGACCTGCTCGTCTGCGCCACCGCGGCGCACCATGACCTGGTGGTGCTGCATGACGACAGCGACTTCGTTACCGCCGCGCGCCACGTACCTGATCTGCGGGAACGTTCCGTCCGCAACACGCCGGGAGCCGGCTTGCCGCCGCCGGGCCGATGAGGGACGCGCGGTCCCCGTACAGTAGTCCGGGCTGCCGGTGGTGGGTGAGATCCGGAACGAGACGAAGATCTGGTCCATTACGTCGGCGCCGGTGGTGATGACCGGGCGCAGCTCAGCCGTGCGTGGAACGGCGCCGTCGGCCGTCCCGAGCAGCTGGCACCCGACGGCTCTGACGGTCCTCTGACCTTGCCCGGTGTAGCTTCCTGTGGAGCTGTGAGGCATCGATCAGGAGGAAGCGAATGAACAGACTCGGCCGGATCACCGTCGCGGCTGTCTGCGCCGCGGCGGCCGCGGTGGTTCCGAACCTGGCCCACGCGCGGACTGTGCCGCGGTGCCAGCTGCCCGTCTTCGGCCCGGGCAGCTCATACCACCCGACGATCCACCCGTCTGACTTCTCGGCGGACATCACCAACCCGTGGTTCCCGCTGCGGCCCGGCACGACCTACCTGTACACGGGCACCAAGGACGGCAAGACGGCGATGGACGTCTTCCAGGTTTCCCCGGCGACGAGAAAGATCGACGGGGTGCGGGCCCGGGTTATCAACGACCGGCTGTTCCTCGACAACGCCTTGGAGGAGCGGACCACCGACTACTACGCCCAAGACCGGTGCGGCAACGTGTGGTACTTCGGTGAGGACACCGCGACGCTTGACAGGAACGGGAGGGTCATCGACCGGTCGGGCTCATTCCATGCCGGTGTGCACGGTGCGCAGCCGGGTGTGTTCATGCAGGCGCGGCCACAGATCGGACGCTGGTTCCGGCAGGAGTGGTACCGGGGCCAGGCCGAGGACCGGTTCCGGGCGCTGAGCACGTCGGCGTCGATCACAGTCCGCTATGGCAGCTTCCGCAACGCGCTGCGCACCGAGGAGCGAACGAATCTAGAGCCGGGCGTCATCGACAACAAGTACTACGTGCGCGGTCTCGGCGAGGTCAAGGAACTGACAGTCAAGGGTGGCAGGGAAGTCCTGCAGCTGGTCGACGTGCTCCGCTGACGCGAGGCCGCCCGGGCCTGCTCCGTCACGCGTACCGTAAGAGGAGGTGATGAGGCAGTGCAGGTGCTGGTGGTCGAGGACGATCCGAAGGTCAGGGACCTGCTGCAGCGCGGCCTGGAGCAGCAGTCGTTCGCGGTCGCGGTCGCGGCGGACGGCGCGGAAGCACTCTGGCGGGCGCGAGAGTCGAACTTTGACGCGATCGTGCTCGACGTGTTGCTCCCGGATACCGACGGGTTCACCGTCTGCGGCGAGCTGCGCGTCACCGGCAGCTGGGCGCCCATTCTCATGCTGACCGCCCTCGACGATGTGCAGGACCGGGTCCGCGGGCTGAACGCCGGCGCCGACGACTATCTGATCAAGCCGTTCGACCTGGCCGAGCTGGTGGCCCGGCTGCAGGCGCTGTTCCGCCGCGGGCGCCCGCCGCGCCCGGTGACGCTGCGGGTCGGGGATCTCTCACTCGACCCCGCCGGCCGCGAGGTCCGCCGCGGCGAGCAGCCGATCGAGCTCACGGCCCGGGAGTTCTCGCTGCTGGAATACTTCATGCGCCACCCGTCCGAGTCACTGAGCCGGACCCGGCTCCTCCAGCACGTATGGGACGACGCGTTCGACGGCGACCCTCACGTGGTCAGCGTCTACGTGTCCTATCTGCGGGACAAGATCGACCGTCCGTTCGGCCGCTCATCGTTGCAGACCCTCCGCGGCGCCGGCTACCGACTTCGTGATGATCTCGCTGCGCCGGCTACCGATTAGAACACGCGTGACCGCCGCGTTCACCGCCGCGATGACGCTGCTGCTGGTCGGTATCGGCCTGCCGGTCTACTGGTCGATGAGCGGCGCCCTGCTGGACGAGCTGGACTCCGGGCTGCGCTTCCGGGCCGCTGCCATCGCCTCCCCGTCACCTCATGCCCTGGTCGAGACACCCAACCCCCTGCTCGAAGAGCGAGCCGAGGCGTTCGACCAGCTGCTCGCCGGCGACGGGCGCATCATGCGCTCCAGCGCCGGGCTGCCTCCCGGACCGCTGCTCAGCCTGCGCGAGCTCGCCGCGGTCCACGCCCCCACGTTCTTCGTCCGTCACGTCGCCGGTGTCCAGGACGCCGCGCGCCTGCTCGCCGTGCCGATCAAAGACGGAAAGGCCAGCGAGGTCCTCATCGTGGGCGCAACCATGGCCGACCGCGCCGACGAACTGGCCAGCCTGGTGCTGGTCTTCGCGGTCGGCGGTCCGGTCGCCGTCCTGCTCGCGTCCCTGACCGGATGGTGGGTCGCCGGTCTCGGGTTCCGGCCAGTCGAACGGATGCGCCGCCAGGCCGCAGCGATCACCGCCTCCGGGCTCGACCACCGCCTGGACCTCCCGGTCGCGGAGGACGAGGTGCGCCGGCTCGGAGCCACGCTCAACCAGATGCTCGACCGGCTCGAAGCGGCTGCCCAGCACGACCGGCGATTCCTCGAACGCGCCAGCCATGAACTGCGCACCCCGCTGACCGCCCTGAAGGCCGAGCTCGACGTCGCAGCATCCGGCCCTGGTGACGTGGCCACACTATCGGCCGCCATCGCCAGCGCCACCGAGGAAACGAACCGGGTGATCCGTCTCGCCAACGACCTGCTCGCCCTGGCCCGGACCCATTCCGGGCGCATGCCGATCAGCCGGGCCACGCACAGCGTGCGCTGGCTGCTCGAATGTGCCTCTGCGGCGAGCCGGGCCCGCGCCGAAGCTCACCAGATCACACTGGACGTCGACGCTCCCGGCATCTCGGCGTTCCTCGACGCGATGCGGGTACGGCAGGTTCTTGACAACCTCATTGACAACGCGCTGCGACACACCCCGCCGGGAGGGACCATCACCCTGGCTGCGCGCGCCAGCCAAAGCTCGATCGACATCACCGTGCGGGACACCGGCTCCGGCTTCGCGGCGCCGGACCAGCTTCAACGCAGGCTCCGCCGGGACGGCGACATCTTGTCAGGCCACGGGCTTGGGCTTCGCATCGCCGATAGCGTCGCCGCAAGCCACGGCGGCCGGCTATTGCTTGCCAACCGCGAACCACACGGCGCCGAAGTAACCGTCGAAATCGCCAGCGCAGCGGTCCAGTCGGCTGACGGCGAAGAAGTCGCGTCCATCATTCAGGACCTGGCTCGCTGAGGACGATGAGCATGGCGAAGTGGCAGGCGGGCGTAGAGGGGTGTCCAGGATCTCACTGGTGGAGCTAAGGGGACTCGAACCCCTGGCCTTCTGGATGCAAACCAGACGCTCTTCCAGCTGAGCTATAGCCCCGGATGCTTCAGGGTACCCGCTGGGGACAGCGCCGCACGAACGGATCGCCAGCGCCGCTGGGCATGAACGTTGCGCTACTTGAGGAGACGGGAGAGGCGGCGGTCGGCCAGGGGCTTGCCGCCGGTCTGGCAGGTGGGGCAGTACTGGAGGGCGGAGTCGGCGAACGACACCTCGCGCACGGTGTCTGCGCAGACGGGGCAGGGCTGGCCGGCGCGGCCGTGCACGCGCAGGCCGCTCTTCTTCTCGCCCTTGAGGTCCGCGGCGGCCATTCCGGCCGAGCGCTCCACCGCGTCGCGCAGTGTCGTGATGATCGCGGCGTGCAGCGTTGCCACCTCGTCGGGGGTGAAGCTCGACGCGAGCTTGAAGGGGGACATTCGGGCGGCGTGCAGCACCTCGTCGGAATACGCGTTGCCGATCCCGGCGATGATCTGCTGGTCGCGCAGGACGCCCTTGATCTGCGTGCGGCGCCCGGCCAGCAGGCCGGCCAGTGCCTCCGCGGTGAAGGAGTGAGCCAGCGGGTCGGGGCCGAGGGAAGCGACGCCGGGGACCTCGGCCGGGTCCCTCACGAGGTAGACGGCGAGCCGCTTCTGGGTGCCGGCCTCGGTGAGGTCGAATCCGGAACCGTCGTCGAGCACCAGCCGGAACGCCAGCGGGCTCTTGCCCGGCCGTACCGGCCTGTCAGGCTGCTCGTCCCGCCAGCGCAGCCAGCCCGCGCGCGCCAGGTGAATGAGGAGGTGCAGAGGCGCTTGGCCGCCGGCGGCGCAGGACAGGTCCAGGAACTTCCCGTGTCTGCCCACGTCGCCAACCGTCAGGCCGGTGAGGCTGGTGAGCGGCGGATCGAACGTCTTCAGCACCGCGAAGGAGGCGGCCTCAGCCCGGGCGACGGCGTGCCCCGAGGCCCGGTCACGCAGGAAGGCGGCGAGCGCCTCCACTTCGGGCAGTTCCGGCATACCTCAGAGTTTATGCAGCTCGGCTTCCTGCAAAACCAGGTCAGGCAGGGCCGCGAAGCTGTCCAGCACGTGGGTCGCACCCGCTCTGCGGAGCGCCCTTGCGGTCCGCGAGCCGGTGAGCATGCCGACGATGACGCCGGCGCCGGCCCGCCGCCCGCACTGGATGCCGCTTTCGGTGGCGCTGACCATCGCCAGCTCGCGGACGTCTCCCACCCCCAGCCGCAGCGAAGCGGTGAGCGCGAGGTCGGGCCACGGAAAGCCCCTCGGCGCGTCGTCGGCGCACAGCACAGGGCCGAGACCGGCCAGGCTGCCGAGCCGGTCGGCGACCACCTTCGATGAGCTGCGGGACAGGCCGGACATGAGGCAGACGCGCACACCGGACTCGGCTATCTTGCCGAGCGCGGCGGCGGCGTCCGGCGGGGGCGTGATGCAGAACCGGTCGGCCGCGGCACGGAACGACCGTTCGAAGGCGAGGCAGGAGGCGAGTACCCGGGGCTCGTCGCCGGCGAAGAGATCTCGCATCACGTCGGCCGGCGGGCATCCCTGTGTCCGGTCGAACCTGACCATCGACCGGACATATGCTTCCGTCCCCGTGACGATGCCCTGCGTGGCGATCGCCTCGGTGAACGCGCGCTCGACGATGGTTCCGTCGAAGGCGACGCTCACCAGATCACAGCAGACCAGCGACACGGAAGGGGTGTCGCTCACCGGAAGGGTCAGTAGTCGTCGGCAGTGGTGGCTTCGCTCCACAGGTCCAGCTCGGCGCGCTGGGCCTGGACCTTACGCCACACGGCCAGCCCGCCGAGCACCAGTACGGCAAGGATGAGCAGCTTCTTCACAGCGCCGAACCCTCCACCTCTATGTTTGGGAAATCCCCGCTGGCCAGCCTACCGCGCGGGCCGGAACGCCCTTCCCGGTGAACAGAGCCGCGGAAACAGAGCAGCAAGCAGTGGTCTGGTGGGGCTACGTGGACTTGAACCACGGACCTCTTCCTTATCAGGGAAGCGCTCTAACCGACTGAGCTATAGCCCCGGGACCGGCCGGTGACTGGCCGGAAGACGGCCACGCCGGGAAAGACTACCACGTGCGGGACGCGGGTCCGGCACGTCACTCCGTCTCGCGCAGCGTTATCTCGATCCCGCCGAAGACGCGCGATATGAGGTTGTAGACCACGGCGCCGATCGTTGATATCGCGGTGATCAGAACGATGTTCAGCGAGCCGAGAAGGCCGGTGTAGCCGAGGACCTTGGACGC